>ERZ1106939.1396-NODE-1396-length-18464-cov-5.589549_pt1 | contig 18464 bp, 14 predicted proteins | sample MGYA00403669_ERZ1106939 | MGnify/ENA primary metagenome ERZ1106939 (study PRJEB35170, sample SAMEA104062447) | human gut metagenome | biome: human gut; feature: human-associated habitat; material: faeces | place: Denmark | collected 2012-09-28 ...
TCACTTTTTCTCATCATTTTACCTCAAAATGATAGGAATCGTCAAGTTTTTCGTCTTGTAAATATTCATATATGATGTATATTTATACATCTAACTCAAATTTTATACATATTTACCATTATGAGGCATTTCGTGTTCGATATTCCAGACGAAGGCGCGCGAACCCTGCATCTTCGTCTGCGAATCCAGTTTGCGGAAGGCGTCGAGCAGCGGGGCTACCTTCTCGTCCTCGACGATCATCAGCATCGAAGAGTTCATCGAAGGCCACGCATGCGTGCCGTAGTGGGGTTCGCCGTCGACCGAGCCGCGGCCCTCGGTCAAGGCCCATTTGGTGAAGCCGCGGATACCCTGCTCGTCGAAGATGGCGTTCACCCGGTCGGTCAGCGCCTGGTTGTATGACAAAAATACTGCTTTCATAGTACCGATCAATTTTAATTCAGCTTTTCACTTTCAATGCTTGCTTGCCTGGTGTTCGGCCGAGAGGCGCGCCAGTTTCTCACGCTCCTTGCGCTGCGAACGGTTCACGAGGATCGAGTAGAGCACCGGAACGATGAACAGCGTGAGGATGGTCGAGAACGTCAGACCGCCGATCACGGCAATGCCCATCGGCTGCCACGTCTCCGAACCCGCTCCCGTGCCGATCGCCAGCGGCAGCATACCCAGAATGGTCGTGAACGAAGTCATCAGCACGGGACGCAGACGGCTCTTGCCGCCGGCGATCACGGCGTCGAAGACGCCCGAACCGCGCTCGACCAGCAGGTTCATGTAGTCCACCATCACGATACCGTTCTTGGTCACGATACCCACCAGCATGATGGCGCCGATCAGGGCGATGAGCGACAGCGGCGTGGAGGTCATCCACAGCGCGAGGAACACGCCCGTGAAGGCGAACGGAATGGTGAACATGATGATGAACGGGAACAGCAGCGACTCGAACTGCGTGGCCATCACGATATAGACCAGAATGACGATCAGGATGAACAGCACGCCCAAATCGCCGAAGGCGTCGCCCTGATCCTCGACCGTGCCGCCCACTTCGAGGTCCACGCCGTCGGGAGTGTGGTATTCGGAGATCAGCTTTTCGACCTCGGCCACCACGTCGCCCAGCGCGACGCCGGCGCCCAGCGTCGATTGCACCGAGATCACGCGCTGGCGGTTCTCGCGCTCGATCATCGGAGCGGCATACTCCTCCTGCACCCGGCCGACCTCCTTGAGTTTCACGGGGCGGCCCTGCGCGTTGTAAAGCGTGATGTTCTCCACGTCATCGACCGAGGTGCGGAACGGCTCGCCGTAGCGTACGACGATGTCGTATTCGTCGCCGTCCTCGCGGTATTTCGACGCCACGAGACCGTCGATCCGGTTTTTCACGGCCTGCGACGCAGTGGCGCTGTTCATCCCGTAATACGACAGGCGGTCGCGGTCGAAGACCACGTTGTATTCGGGGCGCAGGTCGTCGCGCGAAAGTTTCACGTCGCGCACACCCTTCATCCCGCGCATCTTCTCCTTCAGGTCGTTGGCGATGGCGTTCGTGACGTCCATATCATAGCCGAAAACCTTGACATTGACCGTCGCCGAGCCGCTCATGCTGCCCGACATGCCGCCCGGCGTCACCGTGTACTGACGCACTTCGGGAATCCGGTCGAGGTCTTCGCGCAGCAGGTCGGAAACGACGTAGATCGAACGCTCGCGTCCCTCGACATCCGTCAGACGCATGTTGTAGTTGATGATATGCGAGCCGGTGGTCTGCATCGCGGCGAAGGCGTTGTCCGAAGAGTTGGCTCCGGCCGAAGCCGACACCAGCACGATCTCAGGATATTTCGCATAGATGATGCTGTCGATCTGCCGGGCGATGCGCGCCGTATACTCCACGCCGATATTCTGCTCCAGTTCGACCATCGCCGAAATACGGCTGTTGTCCGAAGGCGGGAAGAACTCGGTCGGCACGCGGGTGATCAGTCCCAGCGAAACGACGAAAAGGCCCATCATCGAGAAGATCGTGATGCGGCGGTGGCGGACCACCCAGTTCAATGAACGGGCGTAGATGTCGTCGAGCCATTCGAGCGCACGGTCGATCGGCTTGTAGACGATGCCGACGCCTTTGTAGTCGTGTACGCCTCCGTCGAGTTTGAGGAGGTAGGCCGACATCATCGGCGTGAGCGAGATGGCCGCCGTCGTCGAGACGCAGACCACGATCGTCACGATCCAGCCCAGCTCGCGGAAGAGGATACCGGCCATGCCCGGCACCATCGTCAGCGGCAGGAACACGGCGACGACCACCAGCGTGGTGGCGATGACCGACAGCCACACCTCGTTGGTGGCGTAGATGGCGGCCTCCTTGGGACTCGATCCCCGCTCGATATGGGTCGTAATGTTCTCCAGCACCACGATGGCGTCATCGACGACCATACCGATGGCGATCGAGAGCGACGAGAGCGAAATGATGTTCAGCGTCGATCCCGTGGCGAAGAGGTAGATGAACGAGCAGATCAGCGAGACGGGGATCGTCATGCAGATGATGAGCGTCGCCCGCCAGCGTCCGAGGAAGATCATCACCACCAGCACCACGAAGATAAAGGCGTACATGATGGTCTCCGAGAGCGACCCGATGGCGTCGGTGATCTCCTGCGAGCCTTCGAAAATCAACTCCATCTTCACGTCCTTGGGCAGCGTCTTCTGGATTTCGGGCAGACGCTTCTGGATTTCGTGGACGATATTCACGGTATTGGCGCCCGACTGTTTCTGGAACATCACGCGCACGCCGCGCTGGCCGTTCACACGTTCGTCCATGGTGAATTTTTCGAGCGTGTCGCGGATTTCGGCCACGTCGGAGAGCATCACCGTGCGGCCCCCGGCGTTCGACACCACGACCTTGCGCAGCTCGTCGCTGAGTTTGAACTCGCCGTCGGCCTTGATGTTGAAGGTGTTGTTTCCGATGTCGATCGTGCCGCTCGGAATATTGACGTTCTCGGCGGCGATGATCTGGCCCAGCTGCTCGACCGTCAGGTTGTAGGCGTCGAGCTTGGCGGGATCGACATTGACCTGCACCTCGCGTTCGGGCGCACCGATAACGGAGACGGCGCCCACGCCGTCCACGCGGTTCAGCACGTTGACCAGCTTGTCGTCGAGCAGTTTGTTCAGGGCCGGATAGCTCTCCTCGGCCGTGACGGCGATCATCATCACGGGGATCATCGAGGTCGAGAACTTGAAGATCGTCGGATAGTCGATGTCGTCGGGCAGCATGGACTGCACGCGGCTCACCACGTCGCGGATCTCGTTGGCACCCTCATTGAGGTCGGAACCGTACTCGAACTCGACGGTAATCATCGACACGTTGTCCTGCGACTTGGAGGTCAGCTTCTTGAGGTTGCTCACCGTATTGAGGTTGTCCTCCAGCACGCGGGTGATGTTGGTCTCGATCTCCGCGGCGTTGGCGCCGGGGTACATCGTGATGACCGAAATCTGCGGAATCTCGATCTCAGGATACTGGTCCACGGCCAGATTCATCAGCGAGAAGAGTCCGAAGACCATCACGCCGACGAACAGCAGCACCGTGGAGACCGGTTTGCGGACCGCACTTTCGTAAATTTTCATATGCGTCGGGGCGTTTAATTCTGTTTGACTTCGACCTTGGCGCCGTCGAAAAGCTTCGACAAAGCCGTCACGGCAACCCGCTCGCCCGGAGCGACGCCCGAAAGAATGTCCACGCGGTCGCCGACCTGACGGCCCACCTCGACCCGGCGGCGTTCGGCGACGCTGTCACCCTTGATGACGTAGAGGAACCGCTCGGCGGTGCCCACCTGTTTCTGGACCGCCACGTCGGGCACCATGACGCCCTCTTTCTCGCCCATGTTGAATCCCGTGCGGGCGAACATGCCCGGACGCAGCGTACGCTTGGCGTTGGGCACCTTCACCTCGACCTTGAACGTGCGGGTCGCGGGATCGAGCGCCGGATAGATCAGCGACACGGTGCCGGGGAAGGTCTCGCCGGGAAAGATGTCGACCTTCAGATCGACGGGCATGCCGACCTTCACGTTGCGGAAATACTGCTCCGAAATGTTGGCGACGACCTTCAGCGGGTCGATCTGCATGATATGCAGGATAGGCTGCGCGGCGAACAGGTCGCCCGACTCGTAGTTGCGGGCCGTGACGACGCCCGTAATGGGCGAATGAACCTCGATATTCTTCCTGAGGTTGGCGACCACTTCGCGCTGCACGTCGAGCTGGGCCTTGGCCTGCTCGATCTGCTGGGCCGAGATTCCCCCTGCCTCGTAGACCGGAAGCAGGCGGTTGTAGTCGTCCTCGACGGTCTTCAGCTGCACGAGCTGCTGGGTGTACTGCGTGGGGTCGAGCGTCACGATCAGCTGACCCTGACGCACGGGATCGCCCACCTCGACCAGAATCCGGTCGATATGCACGCCCGACGCCGCGGGCGTGATGTCGTTCTGCTTGTAAGGTTCGATTTCGGAGGTGAACTCCTCGGCAAGCTGCACCGGAGCGGCGACGGCCGTCTCGGTTTTGGTCAGCACACGGGTCTCCTGCTGGACGTCGGCGGTTTTTTTGCCCGTGCAGCCGGCAAGGGCTGCGGCGGCGATCAACATAACTGTTAAATTCTTCATAGGTTTTATCTGTTTTTCGATTTTATGCTAATTCTCCTTGCCGACGATGCGGTCATACTCGGCCTTGGCGGTCAGGTAGTCGAAGATCGCCTGCGAAAAGTTCAACTCGGCCTGCGTCTGCGCCAGCTGCGCGCTGTTCAGTTCGAGGATCGTACCCGCGCCCGCACGGTAGCGGGTGTCGGAGATGCTGTAAGCCTTGCGGGCCTGCGCGACAGTCAGCTCCTGCGCGTACATCGTCTCGCGCGCGGTGAGCAGGTCGTTCAGGGCCGCGCGGACCTCGACGTCGATCTGCTGCCGGGCATAGTCCCGCTGGAGACCGATCTGCGAAATCTGGTTCTTGATCTCGCGCGACCTGTTCATCTTCGTAAGGCCCGAAAAAATAGGGATCGAAACCTGCAGGCCGGCCGACATCGGGTGCTGCCACCAGAATTTGGAACCGTCGAGCACGTCGCCCGGCTGTCCTCCCTCCGCGCCGCCGAAATTGAGCTTCGTCATGTCGATATCGTTACCGGTATAGGTCGCCGTAAAGAATGCGGTGACCGTGGGCATGCGTCCGGCATTCGCCACTTTGAGCTGACGTTTGAGCAAATCCTCCTGCAGTTCGAGCGTACGCAGGTCGGAGTTATCCTGCACGTCGGTCGTCAGGCCGTCGGTTCCCGCCAGCACCGCATCGCGCATGGCGTCCAGCTCTCCGACGACTTCGATTTCGACGTTCTCAGGGATCGAAAGGTACATTTTGAGCATCAGCTTGGCCAAGCGGATCGAATTCTCGGTCTGCAGGATCGAAGGCTTCAGGTTGCTCAGCTGCACCTGCGCCGTAAGCAGGTCGTATTCCGACGCAAGTCCGTTGTCGTACTGCAATCTGGTGTCGTCCACGGTGCGCTGCACGGTGGCCTGAGATTCGCGGAGCACTTCGAGCGACTGCTCGGCCAGCAGGATGTTATAGAAGGCCTTTTTGACTTCGGCGACCAGCGTAATCCGCGACGAGCGCGCAGACTCCACGGCGGCGGCCCGCTGGACGTCGTTCATCTTCAGCGTGCGGAACACCGCCGGGGCGAAGAGCGTCCACGTGGCGTCGCCCTGCGCCGCCAGCGTATTGTCGGCTCCGAACGAAAGCCCCTTGGTCATGCTCTGCTTGACGATCGAGCGGGTATAGGTGCCGCCGACCGAAATCTGGGGTATCCAGCTACCCCACGTCTGCCGCTTCACATAGTCGAAGCGCTGCACCTCCATTTCGGCGACCTTGACGGTCGGATTTTCGCTCAGCGCCAGATCGAGGGCCTCACCGAGCGTGAGACGCATTTGTGCCGCAGCGCCGAAAACGCCCGCCGCCGTAAGGCACATGGTTAAAATCAGTTTTTTCATAAAATATCCCAAATTCAATTTTTATTTGCCGTACTTGGTCAGTTCGTATCTTTTCAGGTTGTCGTCGATCATCCGCAGCCCCTTGGCCGTCGAAATGCCGCGGAAGAAATTGCTGATTATCTGCACGAAGGCTTCGCGCTCGGTCATTCCGGCGGGCAGCATCAGCTCCTTGCGGGCCACCAGCGCGGAGGCCGTGTAGTAAAGCACCGAGATCGCCAGATCGATATTGATGTTATCGACGAACAGGCCGTCGACGATACCCTGATCAAGCATGCCGCGCAGGCTGCGCCGGTTCTTTTCCATGCCTTCGCGCGTCAGTTTGTCATGGACGGCGGGATAGAATTTCTTGAGGTTGTCCATCATGCGGCTGGACACCTCGGCCTTGTCCATCACCTGCGCCAGCACCATGAACATGGCTTCGAGGACGTTGCGGGCGTTGGCGGTAAGTTCGGTCCAACGCTGCCGGTCACGCTGGAAGTAGCGCTCCATCGCCAGATAGAGCAGCCCTTCCTTGTCGCCGAACAGTTCGTACAGCGTACGCTTCGATACGCCGAGATGCTGTGCGATATCGTCCATGCGCACGGATTTGATGCCCTGCGTGGCGAACATCTGCATCGCTTGGTCGATAATGCGTTCTTTCTGGGGAGGGGTCATGTCTTCAGTCGTTTTATTCGAGACAAATATAACAAGAAAACTCACGGAACCAAAAAAGTTTTCTGTTTTTTGCAGTTTTTCCAGCCGATTATGTCCCGAACAAGCAGAAACGGAGACAAACAGAACAATCCGGACCGGGAAGAAGGGCCGGAAAGGAGACGTATCGAATAATAAAACAGGAAAGGAAAGAGATTGCAAGAGGTGGCTTCGGCAAGGCAACAAGAGAGCGGCGGGGTTACAAGCCGACGAACCGAGCAGCTAACGGACCGAAAAGGCAACAGACCAAAAAGCCAACGGGCCGAAAAGGCAACGGGCCGAAAAGGCAACGGGCCGAGAGACTAACGAACTGAGAGGGCAACGGGGCGAGAAACCGGCGCTTCGGCGTTACGGATTCCGGATCAGGCAGACGTTTCGGGCAGGTCGAACGGCACTTCGAAAATCATGCGGCAGCCCGACGCATACTCCGGATCGACGAACAAACGTCCGCCCAGTTTAGCGGCGATAAGCCGGCAGATGGGCAGGCCGAGTCCCGTCCCCTGCGAAAAGGGATCGATTTTCACGAAACGTCTGAAGACCTCTTCGTGCCGACCGGCGGGAATGCCCGGTCCGGTATCGGTCACGGCAAACCGCAGCAGACGCTCCGCGGGCAGGCATTCGTACGTCAGCACGATACGCCCGGAGCGCGTGAATTTGGCAGCGTTGCGGAGCAGATGCAGCAGCACCTGCTCGATACGCTTGAGGTTGGTGCGCACCACGGGATCGGAGACCGGAAGTTCGTCCAGCAGGCTCACGCCGGGATGCAGTTCCGGCAGGGTGCTCTCCACGCAGTCGTTGCAGAGGTTGTTCAGCGCCGTGACGTCGCAGCGAGGCAGGTCGCCCGTCTGGTCGAGGTAGGCGACTTCGAGCACGTCGTCGAAAAGCCGCAGCAGGGTCGCACTGTTGGCTTCGATGATGGAGGCATACTCGCCCGTGGCGGGCTTGTCGCGGAATTCGGACGCCAGCACCTGCGAAAATCCGACGATCGAATTGAGGGGCGTGCGCACCTCGTGCGACATATGCTGGATAAATTCGGTCTTCATGCGGCTGGCCTGCTCGGCCTGCTCCTTGGCTTCGAGAAGCTCTTCGCCGCTGATCCGCAGATGCTCGTTCTGGGCCAGCACCGTCGCTTCGGAGGCCTTGAGACGCCGGTTGAGCTTCATCATGCGCGCATATCCCACGCCGCCCGTCACCAGCACTCCCGCCAGCAGGCAGATAATCAGATAGGTGTTGCGCAGGCGTTTGCGCTGGAGGTCGTACTGCAGCTCCTTGGTTTCGTTGTGCAGGCGGCTGATTTCGAGAATTCCCGAAAAATCGTCCGTCGCAGTGCGGATTTCGCGGTTGCGCACCGAGTCCGACAGACGGATGTATTCCCGGTAATTGGCCGCGGCCCGCTCCATCTCACGCAGGTGCCAGTAGACGTCGCCAAGCTCCTTGGTCAGCGCATAGTTGTTGAACCCGGAACTGCGGATCACCGTGTCGCGCTGCGTCTCCAGAATCGTCTCCAACGCCTTCCCGTACTGGCCCGAAGCCTTGAAATAGGCCGTTCGCAGATAGCTCAGCCCGGCCGTATGGAACCGCAGCGAGGGGTCGCGGCGGAACAGCTCCTCCGAAGCCTCCAGCCGTTTCTTCGCCTCCGCGAAATTTTCAGTCCGGATATAGTAAAGGCCGAAGCCCTTATTGACGGTAAATTCCTGATAGGTGGTCCGCTTGGGCAGCGACGCGGCCTTCTGCAGCGCGACGAACGCCGAATCGGGCATATCCAGCTCCAGCGCGCACTGCGCCAGCGAAGCGTACTGCGTCGGCAAGTTGATGTCGTCGATGCCGTTGTGTTCGAGCACCTCGATCTGGCGGCGGAAGTTGTCGTAAGCCATCCGCTACGCGCCCTGCGTCAGGTAGAGGTTGCCGAGCATCCGGTAGCAGGAGGCGACGCCTTCGGGGTAATCGTCGTCCTCGGCTTCGGCGAGCATCTTGCGGGTCTCGTAAATCGCCGTGTTGGACTGGTTCTGCTTGATATAATAGGTAATCAGGCGGCTCGACCAGACGAAATAATAGAAATAGCGCAGGTCTTCCTTGGGATGCCTGCGGCAGAATTCCTGCACGCGCCGCACGCCTTCGAGGATTTCCGCCCGGTCGTTCTTGTAGTAGAAATGGTCGAGACGGACGCAAAGCGCGATAGCCTGCATCCTTACGTTGCGCGCGGCTTCGGCCCGCCGAAAGAGCGTGTCGCACATTGCAGGGGCTTCGGCATCGGCGCGGTGCGCCTTGCAGAGTTTGTAATACGCCGTCAAAGCGCTGTCCGCCGGTTGTGAAGGAGTCTGCAAAGCCCGTTCGCCCGCCCGCATCGGGAAGGCATGGGAGAAAGCCATGAGGATGCAGACCGCAAAAGCGGCGAGAGATGACGGAATGCGCATGTATAAAGTGACGTTAAGCGCTACAAAGATAGCATTTTCAACCGGAGAATCAACAGAAAAAGTCCATTTTATCGAATTTGCAAAAAAACCGCCGCGTAAAATTACGCGGCGGCAAACTCGGCGGAACTGCGTTCCGACCATCGGGCGTTCCGTTCGGAGCCGTAAAACAGAGCCGTCCTTTCCGACGTCCCGTCCGGTCCCGCGAAACGCTCCCGTCCTATTATCGGGTGACCCGTTCGAGCCAGCGTACCATCGACAGCATGACGAGCATCGACAATCCGCAGGCGGCCACAAAGACGAACCACGTAGCCCACATCGGGGTGTGCAGATAGAGCCATCCGCCCACGAACAACAGTGCGTTGCCCACGGCCGTGGCAGCCAGCCAGAAGCCCTGCATCAGACCCTGCATGTGCGGCGGCGCGACCTTCGACACGAAGGCCAGTCCGAGCGGCGAGATGAACAGCTCGGCGACCGTCAGGATGAAGTAGAGTCCCACCATCACCCACGGCGTAACCAGAATCGACTGCATTTCGTCGGCCTTCATGCCTGCGAGGGCGGCCTTGTCGGGCAGCGCCAGCGAGAAGAACATCAGGAAGAGGTAGGCCGTGGCGGCGATACCCATACCGATGGCGATCTTCATCGGCGTCGAGACCTCGACGTTGCGTTTGCGCAGCCAGCCGAAGAACCACATGATCAGCGGCGTGAGGGTCACCACGAAGAACGGGTTGACGCTCTGGAAGATTTCGGCGCCCTTGATGACCGTGAAGCCCAAGTCGATGTTGATGACGTCCAGATTCACGTAGTCACGGGCGAAGTAGGTCAGCGAATAGCCGTTCTGATGGAACGAAACCCAGAAGAAGATCACCACGCCGAACACGGCGAAAAGCGCATAGATGCGCTGGCGGATCTCCTGCGCCGACATCGTGATCTCGGCGGCGGAAGCCTTCCCGCCCTTGGCCGCAGCCTTCTGCGAGGGATCGGGGAAGCGTTTCTTGTTCGACATGTAGATCATCAGCGAAACGAGCATCATCACGATAGCGGCGATGAAGGCGTAGTGGAAACCGCGGTTGAAAACGTCGAGGTAGCTGTTGCAGAAGGCATGCAGGTCACCGACGGGCGAACCGTCGAGGTAAGCCGAATTGGCATACGAGGTGAGGTTGGCAAGCCCCTCGCCGGCCATGTCCTGACCTTTGGCAAGGTATTCGTGGCAGAGTTCGGGCAGCTTGGCGTTGTAGTCGAAATTATTGACCTTGAGCCACCAGTTGCGCACGCCGATGGCCACGAACGGCGCGAAGAAGCCGCCGATGTTGATGAACATGTAGAAGATCTGGAAACCCGACTCGCGCTTGGCGCTGAACTCCTTGTTGTCGTACATCTGCCCCACCAACGCTTGGAGATTGCCCTTGAAAAGGCCGTTGCCAAAGGCGATGACCAGCAGTCCGAGGCAGGTCAGCGTCAGATAGAGCGGCAGGCTGGGAACCGGCGTGGGCGTGGGAATGGCGATCAGCAGGTAACCCAGCGACATCACCACCAGACCCCACATGATGGTGCCCTTGTAGTTCTTGGTCTTGTCGGCGATGATACCGCCGACAAGCGCCAGCAGATAGATCGAAGCGTAGAATCCCGAATAGATGTAACCCGCCGTGGCCTCGTCGAGACCGAACTTGGCTGAGATGAACAGGGTCAGGATCGCCATCATGATGTAGAAACCGAATCGCTCGCCCATATTGGCCAAAGCCGCGGCGATCAGTCCTTGGGGTTGTCCTTTCATAAGTTAATTTTTGGTGTTAGTAATAAATGATTCGTTTTTTGTTTGCTGACAAAGATAGAAAAATTTTCCATATATTTGTATAAACACAAAACCGGTTATGGAAAAAACGACCCGCAGGCTTCCGATCGTCGAACGCGACGAGTGGCTGCTCCCCGCAGAGCAGGAGCTCAATAACCGTTACGAGCGGTATATGGACAAAATGAATGCAATCGTGCAGGCGGCGGGGTCGCTCGTCGATTACGCCAACGGCTACCGCTATTTCGGCTGGCAGCGCGACGAGACGCTCGACGGCTGGTGGCTGCGCGAATGGCTGCCCGGAGCGCACGACGTCTACGTCTTCGGCGATTTCAACAACTGGCAGCGGACCGAAATCCGCATGCAGCGCGACCGCCACGGCGTATGGAGCGCCTTCTTCCCCACGGCGATGTACCGCGACAGGCTGGTGCACGGCTCGCTCTACAAGCTCCACGTCCATGGCGACAACGGCTGGCTGGACCGCATTCCGGCCTACGCGACGCGCGTAGTGCAGGACGAGGAGACGAAAAACTACACGGCGCAGTTCTGGGCGCCGGAGCCGTTCGACTGGCGGGGCGACGCATTCGACATTTCAAAAAACGGGAACCTGCTCATCTACGAGGCACACGTGGGCATGGCGCAGGAGAAGGAGGGCGTCGGGACCTACCGCGAATTCACGGAGAAGATATTACCTATAATAAAAAAGGACGGCTACAACGCCGTGCAGCTCATGGCCATCGCCGAGCACCCCTATTACGGGTCGTTCGGCTACCATGTGTCGAGTTTCTTCGCCCCGGCATCGCGCTGCGGCACGCCCGAAGAGCTGAAGGAGCTGGTGCGCCGCGCCCACGAGCTGGGGCTGGGAGTCATCATGGACCTCGTACACGCCCACTACGTGAAGAACCTCAACGAAGGCATCAACGAGCTGGACGGCACAGACCACCACTATTCGCTGCCCGGAAAGGCGGGCTACCAGCCCTATTGGGACTCGATGCTCTTCGACTACGGCAAGGACGAGGTGCAGCATTTCCTGCTTTCGAACGTCAAATACTGGCTCGACGAATTCCATTTCGACGGCTACCGCTTCGACGGCGTGACCTCGATGATCTACCACCACCACGGCTACGTCGATTTCGACTGCCGCGAACGTTTCTTCGACGCGGGGGTGAACGGCGACGCGCTGACCTATCTGACGCTGGCCAACCGGCTGGTGCACGACTTCCGCGCGGGCGACGTGACCATCGCCGAGGACGTGTCGGGCATGCCGGGGATGTGCATTCCCGACACGGACGGAGGCATCGGCTTCGACTACCGGCTGGGGATGGCGATTCCCGATTTCTGGATCAAGCAGCTCAAGGAGGTGCCCGACGAGGAGTGGAACATCTGGGAGATGTGGAACGTGATGACCGACCGCCTGCCCGAAGTGAAGACGGTGGCCTACGCCGAGTCGCACGATCAGGCGCTGGTGGGCGACAAGACGCTGGCGTTCAGACTGATGGACAAGGAGATGTATTTCAACATGGACCGCGCGTCGCAGAGCGTGGTGATCGACCGCGGTATGGCGCTGCACAAGATGATCCGCCTGATGACCATCTCGACGGGCGGGCAGGCCTACCTCAACTTCATGGGCAACGAGTTCGGGCATCCCGAGTGGATCGACTTCCCGCGCGAGGGCAACGGCTGGAGCTACGCCCACGCCCGGCGGCAGTGGTCGCTGGCCGGGAACGGGTTCCTGCGCTATGCATGGCTGGGGGATTTCGACAAGGCGATGATCAAACTGGTGAAGCGGTACAAGGTGCTGGCCGACGGCTACGCGTGGAATCTCGTGATGGACGAATGCAACAAGACGATGGCCTTTGCCCACGGCGACCTGCTGTTCGTCTTCAACTGGCACCCCTCGGCGTCGATTCCCGACTACGAGCTGCCCGTGCAGGCGCCCGGCAAATACGTACCCCTGCTCTCGACCGACGAACGACGTTTCGGCGGGCAGGAGCGGCAGGCGATGGACGGCGAGCACTTCTCGTTCCCGGCGCAGGACGGGGATAACACCGAGCGGCCGCATATCCGCATCTACAATACTTCGCGCACGGCGACGGTATATCTGAGAACCGACGGACGGCATCCCTCCGCCGTGGCCGGGGAGTGAACGGTCCGGAGAAAGGACGAGGCCGGGAGCAACAGCACGGAGAGGAAGCAAGAGGCCGGGAGGAAACCGGAACGGAACGGCGATGGAAAATCCTATTGCGGTAAAGGGAAACGCCGAAAAAACAAGGCTGGAAAGCAAAAGCACGGAGAGGAAACAAGGCCGCAAAAGCCGGGGAGGAACGGGGCTGGAAGACCGCAAAAAAAACGATAACGATTAACGGCAGGGAATATCCCTGCCGTTAATCGTTATCGAGCAACACGAATCGGCGGAAGTCAGCGCGCCCCGTCGGCGGGATAGACCACGCCCAACTGGCGGCGCACTTCATCGATGATCTCCAGCGTCGCAAGCGAATTGGCGTGGCTGTTGACCGCCGATTCCGGGCGGCCCTGTTCGATCAAATCAATGAACTCCGCGATTTCGTAATAGTAACGGTCCCGGTCCGGCTCCACACCGACCGATTCGCCGACAGCCTCCGGGCCGCGGCCCGAAGCGGCGCCTCGGCGCGGAAAACGGGTCACACAGCGTATGTCGTGGATCGTATCCAGCAGCAGCGTACCCTCCTCCCCTTCGATCTCGGAGGGCAGGCGCGAATCGGCGATCTTGGAGTAGAGCACCGTGGCGTTCATCCCCTCGTAACGGAAGTTGACGGCTCCCTGACCGTCCGCCCCCGAAGAGAGCACGACACCCTGCGCATCGACGGCCTGCGGCCGCCCGAAAAGCGCGACCATCGGGTAAACCGTATAGACGCCGATGTCCATCATGGCGCCGTTGGAAAGCGACGGATCGAAGGCGTTGAGCACGACGCCCTCCCTGAACTTGTCATAGCGCGAGGAGTACTGGCAGTAGCTGGCGAAGTAGCGGCGGATCGTTCCCAGACGGGGAAGCTGCTCGCGCACGATCCGGAAATTGGGATTGAGCGTCGCAATCATGGCCTCCATCAGCACGACGCCGTATCTGCGCGCGGCTTCGATCATCGCACGGGCTTCACGCGCATTGGAGGCCAGCGGCTTCTCGCACAGCACATGTTTGCCGCCGCTCATGCAGAGGATGCTCTGCGACGCATGCAGGGCGTTGGGCGAGGCGATATAGACGGCATCGACGAGTGGACTGCGGGCCATCTCTTCGAGCGAGGTGAACGTATGCGGAATCCCGTGCTTCGCGGCGAAAGCGTCGGCCGTAGCCTGATTGCGCGAACAGATCGCCGCCGCCTCGAAGCGCGCATCCTGCCGGGCGCCGGCAAGCACCCAGTCGGCGATAAAGCCCGTGCCGACCATTCCGAAACGAATCTTTCCTTTCATACCAATGCTGTCAATATATTGTTATAAAGTACGTTCGTAAATCCGGGACTCCGCATCCCACGGGTGATAGCCCTGTCCGATATAGCGGAAGCCCCACTTTTCGTACAGCCCGGCGTGATCGGTGCTGAGGTAGAGTTTGCCGAATCCGGCGCGGCGGGCGTCTTCGGCCGCACGGTCGAGCAGCAGCCGTCCGTAGGCGTGTCCGCGCATATGTTCGGCGACATAGAGGGCGCAGGCCCACGGCCACAGGTCCATGCGGCTGATAAAGTCATTGGCGATCAACCCGGCACACCCCGCCGGCTCGCCGCCCGACATCAGCAGGTACCACTGCGGAAGCGGACCTGCGGCGCTGACAGCGTGGCGGATGCAGTCCTCATAAAGAACGGGCCGCACTTCGGGCCAGCAGGCCGAAATATAGCCGATCGCGGTATCCGCGAATTCGGGGTGTTCCCTGACGGAGATGATTTTCATGGTCGGACGGTTATTTCGCCGTGATGCGTTTCACGGCGGCGGCGACGTCGGCATAGAGCGCAGGCAGGTCCACGCCCGCCACGCGGCGGTTTTCGACCACGATGCGGCCGTCGACCATGACCGTATCGACATCCGACGCCTTGCCGCAGTAGACGATGTTCGACACCAGATCGTGAACGGGCTGCAAATGGGGTTTCTGGAGGTCCACGACGATCAGGTCGGCCAATGCGCCCTCGCGGACCACGCCCAGTTCGCCTTCGGCGTAGCCCAAAGCGCGGGCGCCGTTGACCGTCGCCAGCTTCAGCGCTTCGTAAGCCGGGAGCGCGACGGGGTCGCCCGTGGCGGATTTCTGCAGGAAGGCCGCCGTGCGCACCTCCTCGAACATGTCGAGATCGTTGTTGGAGCAGGTGCCGTCGGTGCCGATGGTCACCAGCGCACCCGCGGCGCGCAGCCGCTCGACGGGCGCCACGCCGCTCGAAATCTTCATGTTGCTCTGCGGGTTGTGCGACACGGCCACGCCGCGCGCGGCCAGCGTCGCAATGTCGGTGTCGGTCAAATAGATGCAGTGTGCGCCGATGGTGCGGGCGTCGAGCATGCCCAGCGCGTCGAGGTGTTCGACGGGCGTCATGCCGTATTTCTCGCGCACGATGCGCACCTCGTCCTGCGTCTCGGCGATATGGGTCATCAGGTGCAGTCCGTACCGCTCGGCCGTCTCTTTGCCGCGCCGCAGGTTTTCGGGCGACACGGTGTAGGGCGAATGGGGTGCGAGGGCGATCCGGATCCGGTCGCAGCCGGCGGCGAGTTCCACCGCCTGCCCCACTTCGGGAAGCACCTCTTCGACGTTGCCGTCAAAATAGTTGCAGCCCAGCATCGCGCGGATGCCCAGCCGCTCGGCCACTTCGACGCAGCGGTTCTCGTGGTAATACATATCCACGAACGAGGTCACGCCGCCCAGCAGCATCTCGACAATGCCGAGAGTCATTCCCAACGCCACGTCGTCGGCCGTCTGCCGCGCTTCGAACGGCCAGATATAGTCGTGAAGCCACTCCATCAGGGCGATATCGTCGGCATAACTGCGCTGCAGCGTCATGGCGGCGTGGCAGTGGGTATTGACAAGCCCCGGCATCACAAGCCGGCCCGTGCAGTCGATGATCCGCGCGTCGGGGTGTGCGGCGCGGAATGCGTCGGCTTCGGACGCGGACTCCGTGACCAGCGCGATGCGGCTGCCCGCGACGCCCACGAAACCCGTAAAGGTTTTGGGACTGCCTTCGTCCGCCGTCATCGGCAGAATCGTGGCGTTGGAAAAAAGAATTGCCATAAATAGCGTAGTTACTTTATTGTAGTATATGTATTATTCGGCCCGCGGATCGACTCCGACGGTCGTTGCCGCCGCCAAAGGCGGCGTTTGCAAGTCTGTTCCCTGAATCCCCTCCTCGGAGAAAACTTCCCGCATGCGGGCGGATTGCGGGCGGAAACTTCGGCCGCCCCCCCCCGAAACCGTCAAGCCCCCGGAAACCCGAAAACCCGGCCCCGGAAACCTGAAACCACCAGTCCCCGGAAAGGCTATCCTACTTATCTTTCTTATACTTTATCTTCACCTCCCCGGTCTTGACCTTGCGGGGTCCCGGATCGATCGAGTTGCCCTGCACGGTGATTACGTCGCGGCCGTCCACCGAATTCGAGTAAATCTGAATCACCTTGTTGAAGACGCCCGGTTCGCTCTTGTGGGGTTCGTAGGTGATGCTGATGGTTCCGCTCTCGCCCGGAGCGACCGGCCGTTTGGAGTACGACGCCTTGAGACACGAACACGAGGTGATGACGCGCGTCACGACCAGTGGCACCGTGCCGTCGTTGGTGAAGGTGAATTCGCGCACCAGATCGCCGCCCTTGCGGGGCACGTCGCCGAAATCGTGGCTCGCGACCTCCATATGCAGATGCGCCCCCTCGATCTTCGCGGGCTGCTGGGCGCGGCCCGCCGCAAAGGTCAGGCATCCGAAAAGTGTCAGTAATAAAAATCGCATTGTCTTTCGTTTCAAAAATTACTCCATACGGAAAACATAGGTGATCGTTCCGCCCTGCACCGCCGCGCGGCTCTCGGTAAAGCGCGCCTTGCGCGCCGCGGCTTTGGCGGCTTCGACCAGTTCGGCGGCGTCGGTGGTCGAGCCTTTCGGTTCGTAGGCCGCACTCGTGACCCGTCCCGAAGCATCGACCGTCACGCGGACGATCACCTTGCCGCTCTTCGAACCGGGGTACGAAGGTTTGGGCAGGTCGCCCACCAGTCCGCGCCCCTGCAAGCCCTGATCCAGCTGGTCCAGCCCGTCGGGATTGAGTCCCGGACCGGTGCCGCTGGCCTTGTCCTCGCCTTCGGGAGCACGGGGATTGCCCGCGTTGTCAGGTTCGTCGGCGCCGCCCTTGTTCATGTTGAACAGCGCGCGGGGATTGGGCGTCTGCGTCGTCTCGTCCTTGCCGGAGACCTGCGCCGTCTGCTCGACGGGAGCCGTGCGGTCGTGCACGCGCGGCTCGGTGGCCGTCCTGACGCGCGGCTTGGGCGGTTCGGGCGCAGGCGGCTCGGTGAAGTCGATCGTGATCGTATCGCCCGGCTTGTCGTGGATCTGCCGGAAGTCGAACGAGACCAGCGCGAACGAACCGATCAGCAGCAGCGCGTAGACCGCCGTCGCAACCGTCGCCCACCTGCGGGGATTCCTGTTATTTGGATCGTAATAATACATAAAACCTGATTTTGGCGACGGCTGCCGCCGCCGGACGGCGTCCGTCAATTCGGCGCCGTCGCCAGAATTAACTTGTAATTGTTGTCCTTGGCGATATTCATCACCTTGACCGTCTCGCCCACGGCTACCGTCTCGTCGCAGTGCAGCGACACGGTGGCGTCCTTCTGTCCGTCGAGACGCGTCTTGAGCGCACGCTCCACGCCCTCGATCGAGCCGACCTCCTGCAGTTCGACGTAATAGCGGTACTTGCCGTGGCCCGCATCCTGTATCGAAACCGTGGTCATCGCCTTGTCCTTGAGCTGGTTGGAGCTTTTCGGCAGCATCAGCTTCAGGGCGTTGGGATTGATCAGCGTCGTAGCGATCAGCAGAAACAGCAGCGGCCTCTTGGTGTCGCCCACCGCCCTTAGAATAGCCGCACCGAAATTATATACCATCAGAGCCGGCATTCCTACGAAAATGATCCGCATATAGAGCACCGCCTGGTCCAGAACATTTTCCGGCGTCCCCATGACCTCCAGCAAAGGCCGGGCCAACGCAATCCCAATGACGATCAGCGCTGCCCCGCAGATCATGCTGACCAGCATGGAAGTATGGACGACCTCGTGGACGTCCTTCCATTTCTGGGCGCCATAGTACCGGGCGGTCATAATGCTGCAGCCAATAGAGAAACCTAGGAACACATTGACGATTAGGTTATTTAAAGCGCTGGTAGACCCCACCGCCGCCAGCGCGTCGCTTCCTGTAAACTGCCCTACCACCACGATATCGGCGGCATTGAACAAAAGCTGCAAGATCCCCGAGCAGATCAGTGGAATAGAAAATTGAAGAATCTTTCCTAACAGCGGTCCATTGCACATATCGATCTCATAGGAACGTTTCACAGTCAAAATCCCGCCCTTTCCTAAGCTTCGCTTAACCTTTCACCCCCATTCTATTCTTTTCTCTATTA
>ERZ1106939.1419-NODE-1419-length-18322-cov-10.395303_pt1 | contig 18322 bp, 15 predicted proteins | sample MGYA00403669_ERZ1106939 | MGnify/ENA primary metagenome ERZ1106939 (study PRJEB35170, sample SAMEA104062447) | human gut metagenome | biome: human gut; feature: human-associated habitat; material: faeces | place: Denmark | collected 2012-09-28 ...
AACTTCAAATGAGCCTGCGAATCGTTACTGGAACGAGGTACGAGTGAACAGTAACGAACCTGTTAAAATTTGCACAACACATTATAACACAGTCTGTTTATAATGTGGTACAATATAAGTTGTATTGTTGGACTTAGCACTTTGTTTGAGAGGTGATCATAATGCGGGCGTATGCAGAAGAATATTTGAATGATGTGGTAGAAAACCAGGGAAAACTCTTTGATCTTGTGGCTCAACAGTATTCCGATAAGGATACCGAGGAGTTCATCAATACCTATATGGCAAGCAAGACCAGAAAGAGTATTGACGAAGCAAAAGCCTATGTCAATACAATGGACGCAAAAGAGCTTTGGGCTTATTTCACCGAAACAGAAAACTACCGTCTGAAAGACGGTAAAGCGCTGGAAGGGTTTATGCCATCCTGGATCGGAGAATTTTACGCCTACTACCAGTGGTACTACAACCTGCCGAGTGCAGAGCTTGTCAAGAAAATCCCCATATCCTTTTTGAAAAAGGCGTATGCCGGACTTCACGACCTGGAACTTAATCTGGCAGTGGAAAAAGTAAGTGAAGTGTGATGGCAGTCATTTGTTTTCACAATCCGAATGGAGAAAACGGATATTTGAGCAACTGGTATCCTGCTGCATTTACGAAGGATGGCATTACCTTTTCCACGATGGAGCAATATATGATGTATCGCAAAGCGGTTTGCTTTGGTGATGTGAAAGTTGCAGAGCAGATCCTCGCCACGGAAGATGTTGCCGAAATCAAGGCTCTCGGACGGCTTGTGTCAGGCTATGATGAAAGCCTGTGGAATGGTGTCCGGCAGATCGTTGTCTATGAGGGACTTTTGGCAAAGTTCTCGCAAAGCCTTGATTTGAGGAAACAACTGAAAGAGACAGGAAGTGCTGTTCTTGCCGAGTGTGCAGTGAAAGACCGGATATGGGGAATCGGTCTGTCCATGCATGACCCTGACAGGCTTGATCAGGTAAAATGGAAGGGACAAAACCTGCTGGGTTATACTCTTATGATGGTGCGTGATAGACTATAGACGGTATAATTCTCTAAAACAGAAAGTGTACTGTGTGTTTTAACATTATATGAAGAGATTTATGAATGGATATGGTTGAACTATTACAAATCAATACGCAGCATGCTAAAAATGTATGAAAATATATGGAAAGGAAGTAAAGTAATGAGTGAAGTATATGTTTTTTTTGCAACGGGATTTGAGGAAATCGAGGGGTTAACCTGTGTGGATCTGATGCGCAGGGCAGATATTGATGTGACAACGGTATCGGTGACCGGAGATCGAACAGTAGTAGGATCGCACAAGATTCCGGTACAGATGGATAAGCTGTTTGATGAGGTGGACTTTGGACAGGCGCAGATGCTGGTGCTTCCGGGAGGAGGACCGGGAACGAAGAATCTGGAGGCGTTTGAGCCGTTGATGAAGCAGATCGATGCCTTTGTAAAAGAGGGAAAGGCGGTAGCAGCAATTTGTGCAGCACCTTCCATTCTGGGACACCGTGGACATCTGAATGGAAAGAATGCGATCTGTTTTCCGGGATTTGAAGAGCAGCTGACGGGAGCAACGATTGTAGAACAGGGTGCTGTACGGGATGGACAGATCATCACCGGAAGAGGTATGGGAGCGTCTGTCAATTTCGGTCTTGCCATTGTAGAGTTCTTTAAGGGAAAAGAGACCGCAGACGCATTAGCAAAGAAAATATGTTATGTAAACTAAAGGAAAGAAGTAATCATTATGTTTAATCAGCTGACACAAAGAGATATTGATGCCATGCAGAAGGAAATAGAGGAGCGGAAGCTTGTGATCCGGCCCAAGCTTTTAGAGGATGTCAAGGAAGCAAGGGCACATGGCGATTTAAGTGAAAACTTTGAATATTATGCTGCTAAAAAAGAAAAGAATAAAAATGAAAGCAGGATTCGTTTTTTGGAGCGGATGATTAAAACCGCAGAAATTATTCCGGATGACGCAGCAGAGGATGAAATTGGCATGAACTCCATTGTGACCGTTCAATTCGAAGAGGACGGATCGGAGGAGACCTATACGATTGTGACAACCATGCGCGGGAATTCCCTGGAGAATCTGATCAGTGTAGAATCTCCGATTGGAAAAGCACTGATGGGACACAGGGCTGGTGATCGCGTGGAAGTGGAGGTCAGCAAGGATTACAGCTATGAACTTCTCATACAGAAAATTGAAAAAGATGAGAACATGGAAGAGCATAAGTTAAGAGATTTTTAGGCAAAAACTTCCATTCATAATTTTATCTCCGTCGTAGATACTATGAACAAGATAAGTGATGCGGAAGCGCTTTGATTGAAGAAATCTTCAGGATAAGCGTAGCCAAAACGCTTATCCCATTTAGCAAAGCGCTGCATGTGTACATGTGAGTTTTGTTAGACGAGTAGAATAACAAATAGTTATGTAAACTTGATTAATTCGAAATGGAGGTGAAAAGAATGGCAAGCAACAAGACTAATAGAACAGAAGTTCCTGAGGCTAAGGCCGCTTTGGATCGTTTCAAAACAGAAGTTGCTTCTGAACTTGGTGTAAACCTTAAGGAAGGTTACAATGGTGACTTAACATCCAAGGAAGCCGGTTCTATCGGTGGTGAGATGGTTCGTAGAATGATCAAGAAGCAAGAAGAGCAGATGAAATAACCTGCGTAAAGCAGAATCTGTCTGAGCAAATAAGACGCCCGACTGTAGAAATGCAGTTGGGCGTTGTTTGGTATACAGGAAAATATAGTTGGGCAATGAAAAATATTGAGAAGACACAGAAAGAGATAAAACCTAACTGATCCGTAAAAAAAATACGGAATAGGTTGAATTTTTTTGCAGATAATTATACAATATAGAAAAAGACAGAAGGGTGATTGTTATGTTAAAGAAATTTTCAGTAGAAAACTTTAAGGGCTTTCAGAATAAAATCACATTTGATATAGGTTCGCCAAGTAACTATAGCTTTAACTCTGAAATTATAGAAAATGGGTGTGTAACGAAGGGCATTATTTATGGCATCAACAGTAGTGGTAAATCGAACCTGGGATTGGCTATTTTCGATATTATTACGCATCTTACAGAAAAGCAAAAATTGCTTCTCAGTTATGATTTTTACCTGAATATGAGTGGAAGAAAGTCATTTGCTGAATTTGAATATACGTTCTTGTTCGATGAGCATGAAGTGGTTTATCGATACAGTAAAAACGATGTCAACACACTGAAGAGCGAGAGCCTGTCAATTGATGGAAAAGAGGTTATCTTTTTTGATTTCCTTACCAGAGATGGATTTACATTGTTAGAGGGTTCTGATACTTTGAATGCTTCTATTAAGAATGAGAGTCCTATTTCCCGAGTGAAGTATGTAAACAACAATTCTATTCTGACAGATAATGTGCAAAATCAGGCATTTAAGAAATTCATGGATTTTGTGGATCGAATGCTTTTGTTCTATTCGCTGGACAGTCGTGGATATGAAGGATTTATGAATGGAAGTGAAGGTATTGCAGAAGGTATTGTGAACAGTGGAAGAGTACAGGATTTTCAAGAGTTCCTGAAAGAAAACGATATTGATTATAAATTGTATGGGTGTGAGGTGGATGGAAGAAAAGCGATCTATTGTCATTTCGAAAATAAGGATGCGGATTTCTTTAAGATTGCATCTACTGGAACCAGATCGTTAGCATTGTTTTATTATTGGTATATCCGTATGGAGAAAGCGTCCTTTGTATTTATTGATGAATTTGATGCATTCTACCATTTTGAGCTATCGGAGTCAGTGCAAAGGCATCTGAAAAAGATGTCTGGGGTTCAAATATTTACCACTACTCATAATACAGATTTAATGAGCAATGATTTACTTAGACCGGACAGTTACTTTTTGCTTGAAAATAACAGGATTAAAGCCATTTCTGAATTAACAGAGAAGGAACTTCGACAGGCACATAATCTCCAGAAAATGTATAAGGCAGGTGCGTTTAATGGCAGATAAAGACTATAAGGCGTTTATGGTTGAAAGAATATGACATTGGATAATATTAGAAACAGGGGATATTAGAGAATTCAAATTTTCTATTGATTATATTTCACATCAAATTAATAAGGAGATGATTTAGTGATTTCGAAGGTTGTATTTGAAATTAAAAATAGCATTAGAGGTTGGAGTGATCAGAATATTTCTTTTTCAGCAAAAAATATAAACAATGTTTCAGTAATCATAAAGGATATAAGATGTGAATTGGTTGTAGACGGAAGTAGTGAAGATGACAATCTGCAGTATATTATATTGATATGGGAATTGCTGGTTTGGGAAGATGGATATTTTTACAAACCTATTAGTTATTCTGTTGATGGTGGTGAAAAAGTGATAGATAGCCGCTTGACTATTAATTGTCGTACTACTGATGCAAAATGGATTTCGAGCGCTATCTTATTATGTAGAAATCAAAGACAGATTAATGAGGAGATTGTCGAAAAATACAGGAATATCAGATATTTAGATAGAAAAGACCAATCGATGAATGCATCCATGTTTTCCTCTTTCTTTTATCTGATTTCGGAATCATATTCTAGTATCAATTTGGAACACAGATTAGTTTTATTAATGCACATTTGCGATGGTTTGGCAATCAAGTATTGTAATGGTAGTAGCAGTAATAATTCTGGAAACATAAATATAATTCTTAGAAAAATAGATGCAAAAAAATACAAGTATGGAGCCGCACTTCTTGGAATTTCATCTTCAAGGGCAATTGATGCACTGGGAGATACAAGAAATGAATTGACACATTATATTTATAAATCTGGAAGTTTGGGTTCATTTATAAATAACCCTGGTACAGAGACTGATAACATGGTAAATTTGTATGCATTTTATGTTTTGAAAATTGCATTACGAATAGCAGTGTTAGAGGTGATTGGAGTAAATGTTTCTGACGATGTCAAGAATTATGTAATGGATGAGCACTTAGACTGGATAAAGTTAGAAAAGCATCTTGATGAAGATTGCATACTTCCTATGAATGTTTTTCGGCAGATGATCGAGAAGCTTCAAAATAAAGAGAAAAATCCTTAGTAGTAGGAATTTTCTCTTTGCTACTAACAGGTAGTGATAACTTGCTAAATTCTGCTCTGATTTGTCACAATCCGCATTTTCAGAGCGTATCACCATAATCCCCAAAAACCTTGCAAAACAGGGTGTTTTAGGGCGAAACAAGGAGAAACAAAACAATAATAAAAATACTTTTCATCTGCCACGGCAGAAACCGTACTTTTATCTGAAAATGCCTGAAAATCAAGGAATTGTGGGACTTTGGAAGTGATTTGTACCCCCTGTTGTACCCCTATTTTATACGGGTGCCTAGATAGGCAATATTTTGTTAATGGACTGCTCTCGATAAAAAAGACTCTTGACAGCAGTAACAGAAGTTATATATTAGTAATAACAGAGTTCACCACGCCTCTGACTTTCATGCGCAACCTGGTGAGACTTGTTTGTTTTCTAATCCAATCAAAATCTATCAAAATCAAGAAAGAGGTTCCTAAAACAAGGAGTTTATTATATAGATTTTGGAAAAGGGACATTTGGAAATAATTAGAAAGACCCAGTATGGGTTGATTTTTTCACTGAATTGAGTATAATAAAAGTAGGAACAGAAATGTTCTCGATGTAAGAGCATCGTTAAAAGTTGGGCTGCAGATGGAGCAGGATAACTTTCCATCTCATTAGATGTCTTAACTGGGCATCGAGCCTGGCAGCTTGGATAAAGCTGTAGTCCACGTGGGGGACTTAATGATTTCCACGTCGTTATGGGTATCTTAACTGGGTACCGAGGCTGACAACCAGCAGAAAACTCTTTTTAAAAAGAAATTCTTAGAGGAGTGTGGTTAAGCATCACACTCCTCTTTACGTATGAGGTATGGATGGCAACAAAAGCAGATAAGAAAAATGCAATAAGACAAGGTATTATAGATTCAGCCGGTATATATAGTCAGAGCCTAGCTGGTAAAACATTTCTATATGTATATGGAGAAGAGTTTTTTGAAGTCTCTTTTCCGATAGATCATTTTCTTCACTTAACAGGAGTGGAGACAAAACTTTCTGCAAAGGACTTCTATAAAAATGCAAAAAAGGCAAAACTTACAAGTAGCCAGTTCTATTTTGATGCAAGGCATCCTTATGCAAATGCAAGAAAGAAGTTGCCCTGCTTAAAGAGATTACCGGAGTTGACAAATGATATGGTGTGTATCCTTAAGGAGATGCAGACGGTTACAATTATTTACAAACTAAGCGTAACGAATCTGGAATTTACGTTGGGACTTACAGAAAATACAGATGTAAATGGTAAGAAGATTAATGACTTTTTTCTTCCTATGTCACTACGAGTGGAGGATACATCCGTAGAAAAGAGTAATGATGGGGAAATCGTTGATTTCATTTTCTCAAAAGATGCAAGCGTTGCAAAGTATGATACATTATTGGTAGAAGATAAGAATAAAATGATTCCAGATAATATCAAGCATTTGATAAGCGAGAAATTATATAGTACAGAGCATGATTAATTACATATGAAAGTTTTGAAGCATCAGGAAACTGGTGCTTTTTTAGTGCGGAACAATGTATGAAATATAGTTGGTGAAAAAGTGTTCGTTTCTAAGAAGAATTTAATTGAAAGTATTCGCTCAATAGAATATAATTAAAGAGAAGTTTTTACACATTTTTGGAGGAAAACACATGGAATATATGACTTCAGCAGAATGCGCAGAAAAGTGGAATGTATCCCAGAGATGGGTAGCGATATATTGCAAAGAAGGCAGAATTGAAGGCGCTGTTCAAAAAGGCAGAATGTGGTTCATTCCGGTTGGAACAGAAAAACCGATAGATCCGCGTAAGGCCAGAAAACTTGAACAGAACAAAGTAATTAATCCAGGAGGATGTAGATAAATGGATAATGCAAGTATTAAGAAGCTGGAAGCAGACCTGTGGGAGTCTGCGGATCTCCTGAGAGCTGGGTCAAAGCTTACATCAAATCAGTACTGTATGCCTGTACTGGGCCTGCTGTTCCTCAGATATGCATACAGCCGATATAAAATGGTCGAGGAAGAAATTCTAAAGGACAGACCTGTAAGAAATGGTCGTAAGATGCCGGTGGAAGCAAGTGACTTTACGGCTAAGAGCGCATTGTTCCTTCCTGAAATGGCACAGTTTGATTATCTGGTAAATCTTCCTGAAAATGTTGCTTCTTTGGGACTGGTAAATGTATCCGGTCAGACTATGGGATGTTTAGGTGAAGTGGTAAATAATGCCATGGAACTTGTGGAGCAGCAGAGCGATCAGCTTATCGGTGTCCTTCCGAAAAGCTACACCGATTTCTCGGATGAGCTTCTTGGTGAACTGCTCAGAATCTTTAATAACAACGCTTTGGATGAAGTTGGTGGAGATGTAATCGGACGTATCTACGAGTACTTTCTGAATAAATTTGCTAAAAATATTGCCTCTGACGATGGTGTATTCTTCACGCCAAAGTCCCTAGTAAAGATGATTGTAAATATTCTTGAGCCAAAGAGCGGAATACTTCTGGATCCGGCATGTGGATCAGGTGGTATGTTTGTACAGACCGGTGATTTTGTAAATGAGACTGGGCTACGTGCCAATCAGAGTATGACATTTTATGGTCAGGAGAAGGTAGAATATAATGCTAAGCTTTGCCTTATGAATATGGCTGTCCATGGACTTACCGGTGTTATCAAATCCGGTGATGAAGCAAACAGTTTTTATCATGATGCCCATAATTTGGAAGGCAAGTGTAACTATGTTATGGCAAATCCGCCTTTCAATGTTGATAAGGTTAAGGCAGAAACAGCTGCAAATGCCGGGAGATTACCATTCGGTGTACTGAAGGAAAATAAAAACAAGGAAATCGGTAATGCAAATTATCTCTGGATTTCTTATTTCTATGCATATTTGAATGAGACAGGTCGTGCAGGATTTGTTATGGCTTCCTCTGCAACTGACAGTCAGGGGAGTGATAAGGATATTCGTGAAAAACTGGTGAAGACAGGACATGTGGATGTGATGGTTTCTGTAGGAAATAACTTCTTTTATACGAAGAGCCTGCCGTGTTCTCTATGGCTCTTTGATAAAGGAAAGGCAGAGGAACTGAAGGATAAGGTTCTGTTTATTGATGCCAGAAATTATTATACCGTAGTAGACCGCACTTTGAATGAGTGGACAGAATGGCAGTTAAAGAATCTGAATGCCATAGTATGGCTGTATCGTGGAGAAAAGGATAAGTATACAGCTTTATTACAGGAATACAGAAAAGTTTTGGGACAGGCGATTCCTTTTGAGGAAGCTTTGCATCTTTTAAAGAGCGAATTGAAGGATTTACAGAAGAAAGCAAAGCTGGAAACAGAACAGTCTGATAGGAAAGATAAGAAACGAATTCAGGCCCAATATGATGAAATGCTAGCTGCAAAAAATGATGAAATCACTGTGGCTAAGGAAGCAGTCTGGATTTATGAGAAGTTTGGTGAAGGGGAATATAGAGACATCCTAGGGCTTTGCAAAGTGGCAAGTTTGTCGGAAATTGAAGAAAAAGGATGGTCTCTTACTCCCGGCGCTTATGTAGGTGTAGCTCCGGTTGAAGATAATGGTGTTGACTTTGAAGAAAGAATGGCTGAAATTCATCGGGAATTATTATCATTGCAGGCTGAATCCAGTGATTTGATGGATACCATCTCAAACAATATGAAGGAGATGGGGTTATGAACTATGAAAAAACAACAATAGGTTTGCATTGTACCGTTACATCAAGCAAGCGATTTCATGCATCAGAAAGAACAAAGGATGGTGTGCCATTTTATTGTTCAAAAGAAATAATAAAGAAAGTGAATGGAGAAAAGATTACAGAGTGTGACTATATTTCAGAGGATGCATATAACAGAGTAAAAGAAGAGTATGGAGTACCTCAGACGGGGGATTTATTGATTACAACAAGAGGTACTTATGGAATTCCGTATATATATAAAGAATATGACAAATTTTATTTTGCGGATGGTAATTTGACGTGGCTAAAGGATTTTGATGATAAGTTAGATGCAGAATATTTATACTATTGGATTAATTCATATGAAGGACAGAAGAAGATAGATGCTATAGCAAAAGGGACAGCTCAAAAGGCAGTACCTATAGCCTTATTAAAAGAAATAGAAATAGTAATACCCGAAAATCCTATTCAGAAAAAGGTAGTAGTTATTTTAAAAAACTATGATCAATTAATTGAAAATAACAAAAAACAAATCAAACTTCTCGAAGAGGCAGCACAGCGGTTATACAAGGAATGGTTTATTGATTTGAGATTTCCTGGATATGAGAATTGCAAAATTGTGGATGGAATGCCGGAAAGCTGGATCCAGAAAAAAATATCTGATTTGGGAGAAATCATAACAGGAAAAACACCTTCTACCTCTAAAGAACAGTATTATGGAGGCAATATTCCTTTTATAAAAATACCTGATATGCATGGTTGTGTTTTTCCCATAACTACAGAGGTTACTTTAACTAATGAGGGGGCAAACACGCAAAAGAATAAGTATATTCCAAAGAACGGAATCATGGTTTCTTGTATTGCAACAGTTGGTTTAGTGAATATTGCAATTGAACTATGTCAAACAAATCAGCAGATTAATTCTATTATTCTAAATAATGAGCAAGATTTATATTATGTATATTCATCAATGAAGCGGTTGAAAGAATTGCTAGAAGGTGTTGGTAGTAATGGAGCCACAATGACTAATGTAAATAAAACTAAGTTTGGAAATATTGAAGTGGTATATCCAAACGATGAACTTAGGAAACTATATTACGATTATTGCAAACCAATATTTGAGAAGATATATGCACTGAGCAGAAACATAAAAAAACTATCTCAAGTGAGAGATTGTTTATTACCAAAACTTATGAGTGGAGAAATCGAGGTGTAAATTATTTTGAAGGATTTTGAACATAAAGATTATTTTGATGCCAGATTATGTTTCCATGGCGATGAAGAGAAAGTTGTTGCCATACTGGATTCTTATGCTCAAAATCAAATTGATTTAACAGATATAAACAAGGTATTTGAACTTTATGATACAAAATTATTTTTTGAAATAGTATCTGATATTCCTGGGTGGACGGAAGAAAAATATAGTGAGTACAAAAGCAGGACGTTGAAATTAAATAATGTCGTTCATGAGTTTTTCAAGTCAATTACAGAGGATAATGTTGTTGCAATTTTTGATGAATGCTATGTGAGTTATTGGGATGACTTTAGAGATTTCTTTTATAAGCTTAAGACCTACACATGTTTTTCCGGAGAAAAGATATGTGATGTATTAAAAGGGCTTCATTGGAATACGTTTCAAATATTGCAAGATAAGGCATTTGTCGAATACTTTGACAAAGAGATTACACTGTTGCTTGAAGAACAGGAATATGGTTTACGATTTATTGTTTCACATTATTTGGAGGAACATGAGAAAGAGCAAAAGGTATATATTCCAAGGAGTTTTACCATAGATAAGAGAGTTAAGCTGATAGAGGATTACCTTAAGGGGGGCGATGTTAATCCCAATATCTTGCAGCTTATCATAAATGCTAAACCTACTCTGGAATTACCTATAAGTCCTAAAATAAAAAAAATAGCAGACCAGAGAAATACAGAATTTTGGAATAGAAATAAGTCTGCATTTACGCATGAATATGGATTTTGCGTGTCATTCGGTTCATATGAAAATGTAAAGAATGTTCGAAATGAAAATGGAAATTGGACATTAGAATATGATACTGGATGGATAAAAAACAATACTGACTATCCAACGTTACTTAATAATTTCATATACTTGTTTGAATACACTGATAGCCAGGCCAGATGTACTTATGCATCAAATAATTATGGTAAAAGTGCCTTGACTGATTTCTTTTCAGTCAGAGGTAAAGGAATGTATAAAAAGGGAACAGTATTTGATATGTTAGAGTCTTTGTCTGATATTCAAATGGCGGGATATGTTAAGCAATTGAATGTTCTTGGTATTAATATTGAGAATGTCATAAAATGGTTTTTTGAAAGTTATTTGTTTGAGGAGTTTGGAATTAGAAATTTTACGTGTAACATGCCAAAACCAAATGACAGCATTTTGAGTAAATGCAAGACATTAGCATCTGCTATTGATGGCGTATTAAGCAAGGACAAAATGTTTTGTGATGATGGAGAAATTGATACGGAGTTATTTAGGTATATTACAGATTCACCGCGAATAAAAGATGTCCCTAGTTTGATTAAGAATAAATACTGTTATGCAAACAGTGATGATATAGTTAAAGAAATGAACTTCATGTTTTCTGATCAGAATATGCTTGCATATACAGAAAGGACAGGCTCAAAATATGATAATTTGGTTCAACTCATTTTGAACGAAAAAATAGGGATTGCAGATTGTCAACCATATAATCAAGAAGCAATTAGATGGTTGATTGAAAGAGGTGTAATATATCTTGAAGATGAAGTTATTAAATGTCAAAAAGAAAGAGTATTTATATTAAAAGAACTGTATGAGAAAAATGTGATTTCAATGCAGTATATAAAATCTCCAATACTTAAAGAAATGATAACTAAAGGAGAAATTGTAACTGATAATAAACTGCTAACTAAACCGGAATATCAATATTTTGATTATTTGTTAAATAATGCTGAGTTTAGCGATGGAAAAGCTATCAGAAATAGATATATACATGACGCAATCATTATTGACGAAAGGACCATGACTGCGGATTATTATACTTTGTTAAAGGTTATGATAATGATAATCATAAAGATAAATGACGATTGTTGCCTTAATGAGACGATAAAGGAGGAGGGGGATTTCTATGAGCTATGATTACTCGGAAAATATATTAGTTCAAGAGAGTGCAGGACACCTGCTTGCTGATGAACTGGGCTGGCAGGTAGAACTTGCTTATAATCAGGAAGTTCTTGGAGAGAATAGAACGTTTGGAAGAAGTTCCTACAAGGACATTCTTTTAGTACGCTATTTTCAGAAGGCCCTTCGTACGCTCAATCCATGGATTACAGATGCTCAGGTTATAGAAGCTCAGAATACCTTTGAGAAGCATCTTTCATCTGCTTCTCTGATGCAGATTAATGAAGAAAAGTATGCATATATTCGTGATGGAATTCCTGTTACAGAGAAGAAGCCAAACGGTCAGACTGAAGAAAAGCGCGCAATGATTATTGACTTCCAACATTCGGATGATATGGAGAGAAATCATTTTCTGGCTGTGAAAGAAATGAAAATTCATGGTGATCTCTATCGTCGTAGAACAGATATTGTAGGTTTTGTAAATGGCATTCCGCTTCTCTTTGTAGAACTAAAGAAGAATTCTGTGGATGTTCAGAATGCATATACAGACAATTACACCGATTACCTGGATACCATTCCGCAGCTGTTTTATTACAATGCATTTCTAATGTTGTCCAATGGTGTAGAAGCCAAGGTTGGTACACTGGGCAGTAAGTATGAATTCTTCCATGAGTGGAAAAGACTTTCCGAGCAGGAGCAGGGAAGTGTTGCTCTGGAAACCATGCTTCGTGGTATTTGTAAGAAAGAGAACTTTCTGGATCTGTTAGAAAACTTTATCTTATATGATCATTCCGGTGGTAAAACCGTCAAAATCCTTGCCCGAAACCACCAGTATCTTGGAGTTAATGAAGCAGTCAAGGCTTATGAGGCGCGTAAACTCAATAATGGAAAGCTTGGCGTGTTTTGGCATACCCAGGGCTTCGGTAAAAGTTATTCTATGGTTTTTCTGTCGCAGAAGATTCGCAGAAAATTTGCAGGATCTCCTACTATTGTGGTGCTTACAGACCGTGAAGAACTGAATTCCCAGATTTCAGATACGTTTGAAAACTGCGGATTATTGGGAAAAACAAAGGCATCCAAGTTCATAGCGACTAGCGGTGAAGACCTAATCAGCAAATTGAAGGGAAATCCAAGCTTTATCTTCACACTGATCCAGAAGTTTAACAAGAAAGTGGATGAGCCGATCATTCCGGATCATGACATCATTATTATGTCAGATGAAGCTCATAGAAGCCAGTATGGTGTTTTTGCGGACAATATGGTTGGATTATTGCCGACTGCTTCAAGAATTGGATTTACTGGCACACCTCTTCTTTCGAATGACAATATTACTGAGCGAACCTTTGGTGGATATATTTCCATTTATGACTTTAAGCGTGCGGTAGAAGATAAGGCAACTGTCCCACTATATTATGAAAATCGAGGAGAAAAGATTTTAGATATCAATAATCCGGATATTACGGACAAAATTCTTGATGCCATTGAAGCAGCAGATCTTGATCCGGAGCAGGAAGAGAAGCTGGAGCATGAATTTGAAAAGGAAATTCATTTGCTTACTGCTGAACCGAGACTTAAGTCTGTGGCCAGAGATTTTGTTTCACATTACTCTGATTTGTGGACTAGTGGTAAGGCTATGTTTGTTTGCTTGAATAAAGTTACCTGCGTACGTATGTATAACTTTGTACAGAAATATTGGCAGGACGATATCAAAGCTTTAGAAAAGCAGATACAGACAGCATCACAGCAGGAAGTCCAGGAACTTGAGAGAAAACTGAACTGGATGAAAGAAACGGAGATGGCAGTTGTTATCTCGCAGGAACAGAATGAAATTCAAACCTTTAAAAAGTGGAATCTGGATATCAAATATCATCGTGAAAAGATGGAAAAGCGTGAGCTAGATAAGGAATTCAAGGACAAAGACAATCCGCTAAGAGTAGTATTTGTCTGCGCAATGTGGCTAACCGGTTTTGATGTGAAGTGTTTGTCATGTCTGTATCTGGACAAGCCACTCAAGGCACATACTCTTATGCAGACAATTGCCCGGGCAAACCGCGTGGCAGAAGGCAAGAGTAATGGTCTTATTATTGACTATATAGGTATTGTAAAAGCATTGCGAAAGGCACTTGCTGATTATACCGCTAATGTAGGTGGTGGAAGTACTGACCCGACGATTGACAAGGGTGAACTGATAGAAAGAGTGCTTGAGACAATTGCAGCGGCTGATGAATTTCTGGATTCCAAAGATTTCGATTTGGATGATCTGGTATATGCAAAGGATTTTGCAAAAATTTCCTTATTACTGACAGCGGCTAATGCAGTATCCGACTCTAGGGAATCAAAGAAGCAGTTTATGACATACGGCAATGAACTTAACCGCATGATGAAATATCTGGATCGTGATGATATTTCCAAGGCAGACCGTGAAAGAAAAGATGCCATAATTGCCATTGTTGATGAATTAAAGAAAAAGAAGAAGCATGTTGATAATACAGATTTAATGGTGCAGATTAACGGAATTCTGGGTGATTATATCATGATTGAAAGAGCAGCGGATGATCGTGGATTTGCAAAACGTTTTGATATCAGTAAAATTGACTTTGATTTATTGCGGAGAGAGTTTGCCAAAGTTAAAAAGAAAAATCTGGCATTCATGGATTTGGATGAATTGATTCAAGTCAGGCTGGATGCCATGATAAGGGAGAATCCTCGCAGAGTGGATTATTACATACGATATCAGCAGATTATTGAGGAATATAATTCGGAGCAGGATAGGGTCAATATTGAAAAGACATTTATGGAACTGATGGATCTGGCAAATTCCATGAATGAAGAGGAACAGAGGTATGTTCGTGAAGGCTTCAGTAGTGATGAAGAACTTTCTATGTATGATATGCTTTTTGACGAAAATCTTTCCAAAGAGGACATCAAGAAAATCAAGAAGGTTGCTGTAGATTTGTTGGATAAGATTAAGGCAAAGATATCAGAACTTGATCATTGGACAGACAAGCAGGAGACTAAGGCTGAGGTAGACACATTGATTGGAAAGATTCTGTGGGAAGAACTGCCGGAGAGTTATTCAGACCAGAGAATATTTGAATATCGCAAGCTGATATTTGAGTATGTGTTTATGAGATACAAGCAGGTGGCGTAAGGATTGAAACAGGAGGATTTATGGGAAAAAGAGAGTATGGGGTATCCATACAATGGAGGGCCAAACATGGTAAAGGTATTCAAGGGGGCTGTTAAAAATGAACTTGAGGAAACTGTAGTTCAGCAGGAGATGGCGTCATATTTACAATTAGATAATATTAATTTCTTGATTGGTGCCGGTTGCTCAAGCCATATTGTTGATGGTACTGAACTAGGTATTCCAGGTATGCGTAAACTATATGATGATTTCTTTAAGGAAAATGCTGATTTTAGCGCAGCTGGTCTTAAATTGAAAGACCGATTTGATTCTAATCTTGAAAAGATGCTGGAGGCATTAGGGGCAATTCAGGTTGCAAATGAGATAGTCGCTATTGATAAAGATATTGATGAGAAAATAGATACAGTACGGAAGTTCATTCGCTCCAAAATTATTGAAGGCCTTCATGGAAAAGAGGTGCTTTCAATTTACAAAGATTTTTATAAAAGAATGATTTCGGAAAGTCGGAAGGCTCCTATAAATATATTTACAACAAATTATGATTTGTATAATGAACAAGCTCTTGACTCATTGGGACTACCATATAATAACGGTTTTACTGGAACATACAAAAGGAAGTTTAATCCTGCAAGCTATAAATATGCATATGTAGAAGATATGAATCTTTCAAAAGAAGTATGGGAACGTGTGCCAAATTCCTTTAATCTCTATAAAATACATGGCTCTATTTCTTGGTATAAGGATGAAGGAGATATTTTTGAAAAAGATTATGCAGATATAGGTAGCGAAGATACGGTAATGATTTACCCTACCCCACTTAAGGATCGAACAACGCTGATGGTTCCGTATTCTGATCTTTTCAGAAATTTTGAGAGCTCTCTGCTCAAACAGAATAGTGTGTTAGTCACATTAGGATACAGTTTTGCGGATGATCATATTAATCGACTTATCTTAAATGCATTAGCGATTCCGACATTCAAACTAATCGTTTTTGGCGAGAGTGATGCAATAACTAAGCTAATCGAATTGGATGATAAGCGGATAATTGTAATAAATTCTGATGATAAGATTCATTATTTCAAAAATTTTGTGGAAAAGATTATGCCAGAACAATCTGAAAATTCAAGGGAGATGATTGATATGCCGACTGTTGCTAGGATTATCAAATCATTTGAGGAGAAAAAATGAGTAGTAGAACGATAGGTAAGATTGTTTCCATTGGGGTTAATGGAATTGTTGCTGAGGTTTATGATTCTTTAGGAAGTTATGTAAACACAGTAGATGGAATTAGATTTGTCGGTGAAGTAGGTTCATATGTATCAATATATGAAATTGGGAGAACTGTAATTGCAGAAATCGAAGCAGTTGCAGAAAAATCATCAATCGTAAATGGCCGCAAGCTTAGTAAAGCTAATAGTAATAGACAAATATTTTTAAATCTAATTGGTGAGATTATTGATGGTAAGTTTTTCTTTGGTGTTTCAAAAATGCCGTTAATCTTTGCTGAAGTAAATATTATTTCTGAAAAAGATTTAATGATTATGCTTGAGGTTGGAAATGAAGAGGAAGAGATGGGGGATGGAAACACACGTGCATTACTTTTGCCCATAGGTGAATCTGTTATTTTCAGTGACTATTCAGTAAAAGTCAATATTGATAAGTTTTTTGGCTTCCACTTCGCTGTATTTGGGAACACTGGAGCTGGTAAGTCAAATACAATTGCGAGAATTTTACAAAATATATTTACAAAAACAGATTATTCTGCAAGAGGGGCAAAGTTTATCATTATTGATTCTAACGGTGAATATCATAAGGCATTTAAGGACATTAGTCAGATTAATAAACAAATTAAAGAAGTCTCATTTATAGTGGATTCTGAAGCGGCAGATAATAAATTAGAGATACCGGTGTGGGCTTTGTCAGCAGATGACTGGGCAATATTACTTCATGCTTCCGAAAAAACTCAATTGCCTGTTATCAAGAGAGCGATTGATATTGCAAGAATCTTTTATGATAAAGAGAATTTAGATAATACAATTAAAAATCATATTCTGGCTTCTACGCTGCTCGGAATCATAACAAGTTCTGATTCATCGCCTTCAAAATCAGATAAGTTAGTCGCGATAATGGCGCATTTTGGGACTGCGGAAATAAACATAGATTCTCCATTAGAAACTGGAGGATCTTTGAAACAAGCTATTTCTATAGATTTTGGTAAAATGAAAAATGAAGAAGCAGCAATAAAGTTCTTGACACAGTTTGTGGATCAAGAATTGATTGGAAGAGTATCGACAGATAAAGAAGTAATATATGATTTGGCAGAGTTTGCGCAGGCTGTAGAATTTGCAACATTGTATGAGGGAAGTGTAAGTTCACAGAGGATACAAGAATATACAGCAACGCTTATTACAAGGTTGCAAACTATCAAAGATGGTATCCAAGGAAAAATTCTTTCAAAAACACAATATAATTCGTTGGATGAATATGTTGCACATTTCGTTGGCAATTGGCAGATTATAGATGTTGATATCAGTAGCTTGGATGACGCTTCGGCTGAAGTTGTGACAAAGGTTCTAGCAAAAATGTTATTGGATTATGTGAAGCACAAGGAACATAAGGCGGATATGCCAATAAATTTTATCATAGAAGAAGCGCATAGATTTGTAAAGGAAGATTCATATTACGGAGCAGTTGGTTACAATATCTTTGAGAGGATTGCTAAGGAAGGGAGAAAGTATGGATTTCTACTCGGAATATCTTCACAGCGACCAAGTGAACTATCAAAAACAGTAGTATCTCAGTGTAGTAATTTTATTATTCACAGGGTTCAGAATCCAGATGACTTAAAATATATATCAAGAATGGTTCCCTATATCAATAGCAACATGATTGAACGCTTGACATATCTTCAAACTGGTAATGCATTAGTATTTGGTACAGCAATCAATATTCCGACTTTAACAAGATTTGATCAAGCTCGTCCGGCAACGGATAGTGAAAATGCAAAGATTACAGAAAAGTGGTATATAGAATAGTTCAATAATCCCTTAGGAACTAAGGGCCAGTTTGGAATTTATGCATGTAGTCCTGAAGATTCTTCATTTAAAGCGACATTTACAAATATGGAAATAACAGAATGTAAGTGGTTAGCACACGATGGTCAGGCTCCTGATGCTGAATAGAAATTCCAGTTGAACTAAATCGCTGCGCGATGGCCTTCGAAGGCTGTGGCGCAGTTTTCTCTTT
>ERZ1106939.1434-NODE-1434-length-18230-cov-18.739147_pt1 | contig 18230 bp, 14 predicted proteins | sample MGYA00403669_ERZ1106939 | MGnify/ENA primary metagenome ERZ1106939 (study PRJEB35170, sample SAMEA104062447) | human gut metagenome | biome: human gut; feature: human-associated habitat; material: faeces | place: Denmark | collected 2012-09-28 ...
GCTCTTCCGATCTCATAGACGGGCGTGACGTCAGAGAGCGCCTTGCGGACCGGGACGACCATCGGCTGTTTACGGTTTTTGAAGCGCTGAAGAGCGGCGTCTCCCCCGCGGAAATTCATGAAATCACCCGCATAGACCTGTTCTTTATCTGCAAATTGCAGAATTTGGCAAATCTGGAAAAGGATCTTGCAAGCGGGTTGACACCGGCACTTTACGAAAAAGCCAAACGGCTTGGCTATCCCGATTCCGCCATCCGGCGGATAACGGGTGTGCAAAACCTCCCCCACCTGACAGCCACCTACAAGATGGTAGACACCTGCGGCGCGGAATTCTCTGCCCAGACGCCGTATTTTTATTCCACCCACGACCGCGCATGTGAAGCACGGGCACTGACACGTTCCGGGAAACCCTGTGTCATGGTACTCGGTTCCGGTCCCATCCGGATCGGTCAGGGGATTGAATTTGACTACTCTTCGGTACACTGCGTCTGGACGCTGAAAAAGCTCGGGTACGATGTGGTGATTGTCAACAACAACCCGGAAACCGTTTCCACCGATTACGACACGGCGGATCGCCTGTACTTTGAACCGCTTTGCGCCGAAGATGTGATGAACATCTTTGAGGTGGAAAAACCGATCGGCGTGGTTGTCGCCTTCGGCGGGCAGACCGCCATCGCGCTCACGCAGACGCTCGACCGCCACGGCATCCGCATCCTCGGCACCTCGGCCGAGGGCATTGACATCGCCGAGGACCGCGAGCGGTTTGATGCTCTGCTCGAGCAGTTTCACATCTCGCGCCCGAAGGGCATGGGTGTGCAGACGCTGCCCGAGGCGCTGCACGCCGCGCAGACGCTCGGCTACCCCGTGCTGCTGCGCCCGTCGTACGTCATCGGCGGCCAGAACATGAAGATCGTCCACGACGATGACGAGGTCACGACATATATGCAGCGCATCCTCGCGCAGGGCATCGACAACCCCGTGCTCGTGGACAAGTACATGATGGGCACGGAGCTGGAGGTGGACGTCATCTCCGACGGCACGGATGTGCTCATCCCCGGCATCATGGAGCACATCGAGCGCGCCGGCGTGCACAGCGGCGACTCCATCGCCGTCTACCCGCCGTACAACCTCAACGACATCATGACGGACAAGATCGTCGACAGCTCGCGCAAGCTCGCCCTCGCGCTCGGCACGAAGGGGCTGGTGAACATCCAGTACCTCATCTGGGAAAATGAGCTCTACGTCATCGAGGTCAACCCCCGCGCCTCGCGCACCGTGCCGTACATCAGCAAGGTCACGGGCGTGCCGATGGTGGACGTGGCGGCGCGCGTCATGCTCGGCACACCGCTCAAAGACCTCGGCTACGGCACGGGGCTGCACCCCATCCCGCCGTATTACGCGGTCAAGGTGCCGGTGTTCTCGTTTGAAAAGCTCGGCGACGTCAACGCCTATCTCGGCCCGGAGATGAAGTCCACGGGCGAGGTGCTCGGCCTCGGAAAAACAATGCAGGAGGCGCTGTTCAAGGGGCTGACCTCGGCCGGCATGGTCGTCGGCCGGCACCCGGACGGTCGCCACGGCGTACTCGTGAGCGTGGACACGCACGACCTCGGCGAGATCGTGTCGCTGGCCAAAAAGCTCGACGACCTGCACTTCGCGCTCTACGCGACCGCGGAGACCGCCGCTGCCATCGCGCGCCTCGGCATCGACGTCGTGACCGTCGACGGCATCCGCGAGAGCGACCACGCCTTCGCCCTGCTCGAGAGCGGCTGCATCGACTACATCGTCTACACCGGCGCGCTCAAGGACGCGACCACGGACGATTACATCGCCCTGCACCGCCGCGCGCTGCAGCTCGGCATCCCGTGCTTCACCTCGCTCGACACGGCCAACGCCCTCGCGGACATCATCGCCAGCCGCTACAACGAGCACAACACCGAGCTTGTGGACATCAACCATATGCGCGCCAAGCGCCAGCGCCTGAAGTTTTCGAAAATGCAGGCCACCGGCGATGACTACATCTACGTCGAGAATTTTGACGGGCACATCACCTGCCCCGAATCGCTGTGCATCCCGCTGTGCTCGCGTCACCGCGGCATCGGCGGTTACGGCATCGTGCTCATCGAGCGCAGCGCCGTGGCCGACGCGAAAATGCGCGTGTTCAACCGTGACGGCAGCCCCGGCGGCATCGGCGGCAACGCCATCCGCTGCGTGGGCAAGTACCTGTACGACAACGGCATCGTGCCGCGCGCCGATCTCACCATCGAGGCCGGCGGCCGGGTGCACCGGCTGCACCTCTACACGCGCTTCGGCACGGTCGGCCTCGTGACGGTCGAGATGGGAAAGCCCGCCTTCGCACCCGAGGCCGTGCCCGTGGCGCTCGAGGGCGAGCGCGTGATCGACCGGCCCGTGACCATCGCGGGCGGAGAGTACCGCATCACGTGCCTCTCGATGGGCAACCCCCACTGCGTCGTCTTTGTCGACCGCGTGGACGAGGTGGACGTCGCGCACCTCGGCCCGCAGTTTGAGCACGCGGACCTCTTCCCCGCGCGCACGAACACGGAGTTCATCCGCGTCGTCAACCGCACGACGATCAAAATGCGCGTCTGGGAGCGCGGCAACGGCGAGACCCGCGCCTGCGGCACGGGCGCGTGCGCGGCCGTGGTGGCCGCCGTGGAAAACGGCCTGTGTCCGAATGGCGAGACCATCACGGTTAAGGTCACCGGCGGCGACCTGCTCGTCACCTACGATGACGACGGCGTGCGTCTGACCGGCAACGCCGAGCTCGCCTTCACCGGCGTGACCACATACTGAGCCGCAAAACGAAAAAATCACCCGCATCCGGTCGGATGCGGGTGATTTTTTTGGGTGCCGCTCGCTCAGCCGCGCATGGCATCGGCGAACGCGTCGATGCGCGCGATGTCGAAATCGGGCTCGGAATACTGCGCGCGGTACTGGGGCGATGTCATCAGCGCGCCGAAGAGCTGCTTGTAGGCATAGCTCATCTTCGCGTACTGCATCTTGCCGCCGAGGATATCCTTCGCCGCCGCGTGCTCCAGCAGCGCGGGCGAGAAGAAGTGCTCGAGATAGCCCTCCGTACCGGGCGTGGTATAGCAGCACAGATACAGCCCGAGCTTCTTTTGCAGCAGCGCCTTCTCGTTGCGGCGCAAAAAGCGCTTGATGTGCTTGTCGAGCTTGAACATATACACGCAGCTGCCGATGATGACCGTGTCATAGCCTTCGAGCGAGACGCCGCGGTCGCGGACATTGCACACCGTCACATCGCCGCCGACGGCGCTCTTGAGCATATAGGCGATCTCCTCCGTCGCGCCGTAACGCGAGGCGAACAGGATCAGCGTTTTCATGCAGTGACCTCCTTTTCCGCCCTCACGGGCGGCCTTTCCACATATATGTATATAAGAGTATAGGAAGCCGCCGCGCCGCTGTCAAGCCCGCGTGCGATTTTTTTATCCGACCGGCACGGGTTCGCCCCGCTGCGCGTCCGGCTCGCGCCGCCGCGCCTTGGGGATGTTGATGGTGAGAATGAGCGCATCGTCCGTCTCCTGCCGCTGCATTCCGGCGTCGATGCCGCCCTGCTTCATGAGGTCGAGACTGTGGGCGATCGTGTTGAGAAACACGCGCACGTCCTTGAGGATGAAGGTCTTCTGCCGCTCGCTCTCGGGCGCGACTTTGGCCTCGAGCAGGCGGTCGATGTAGGCGTCCGTCGCGGCGACGTTCAGGTCGCGGCTGAGGATATAGGCCAGCGCCGCGCGCTGCTCGTCCGGCGTCTCGAGCCGCAGCAGCGCGCGCCCGTGCCGCTCGGTGAGCCCGGCGTTGCGCATGGCGTTGAGCACATCCTCCGGCAGACGCAGCAGGCGGAGCTTGTTCGCCACGGCCGACTGCGACTTGCCCAGCCGCCGCGCGCACTCCTCCTGACTGAGGCCGAAGAGCCGGATGAGCTGCGCGATGCCGCGCGATTCCTCAAGGAAATCGAGGTCGTTGCGCTGGAGGTTTTCCACCAGCGCGATGAAGCTCGCCTCCTCCAGATCGAGCTCCATAACGATGCACGGCACCTCGCTGAGCCCCGCCATGCGCGCGGCGCGCAGGCGGCGCTCACCGGCCACGAGCTCATACCCGTCCGGACGCGGGCGCACGGTCAGCGGACTGAGCACGCCGTACTCGGCGATGCTGCGCGAGAGCTCCTCGAGCTGCGCCGGGGGAAAGTTCTGCCGCGGCTGGACTGCGCTCGGCGCGATCGCGTCCACCGCCAGATACACGATGCCGCCGCGCTGCGCGCGGCCGGAATGGTTGGAAAACTGCATAGCAAACCCTCCATATCTTGTGTTTTACAGCATAAAAATAGACCATATATTGCGCAAAACACGGCGAAATCGGGCGTGTGCCGAAAAAAAGGGGGCGGATCGGGATCGATCCGCCCAAAACAGGGTCATGGGATAAAGATATGAGCCGTGGCTTCCAAGGTGCGGAAGTCAATTGGATAAGCTGTATTGTTATTGTAGCGCCGGGCGCGGAAAATGTAAAGAGCGAACGGTGTCGGTCGGGCACCTGTTTTGTCGGCGGCGGAATCTTTTTTCCCGCGCCGGGGCATACTGTCCGGGAATACACGGAAAAGGAGATGGAAGCATATGCAGGTGATCGACCGCATCGCGCTGATCCTCACGATCGTCGGCGGGCTCAACTGGGGCAGCATCGGCCTGTTCCGGTTTGATCTCGTGGCGTGGATCTGCGGCGGGCAGACCGCCGTGGCCGCGCGCGTGATCTACACACTCGTCGGTCTGGCCGCGGTCTGGTGCATTTCCCTGCTCTTTCGCGGCCGCGACGAGCTCGACGGCGCGGAGGACGTGTAATGCCACCGCCAGCGAAAAACGGCATGGCCGACGCCATGCCGTTTTTTGAGGCTGTCAAAAAGGATTCCTTTTTGACAAAGGGGTTGCAGTCTGCTGCGCGCATAATTTGTGCGCCGCCGGCGCACAAATTCCACACTTGCAGCCTGAGAAGTATTTTCTTCGCCGCACATGTCGCCGAAGAAAATGCTTGGACTTTCTTTGCGCCTGCGGGCGCAAACTCTACGAGGTTTCTATATTATTTGCTCACCCCAGACGCGGCAGTGCACCGGCGCTGCCGGGAATGCAGTCGAAGGCATCGATCGGCGGCAGATGCGCCTCGAGCGCGCGCACCAGCTCGCCCCCGAGCAGACCGCCAAGCGTGTTGAGCATCAGATCGTCCACATCGCACAGGCGGTACGAGCCGCGAAACAGGAAAAACAGCCCCGTGAGCTGCCCGAGCTCGATGAACGCCGAAAACGCCAGCGACACGAGCGCGACGCGGCCGAGATCCAGACCGCAGACGTAACGCAGGTACATCCCGAACGGCATCAGCATCAGGATGTTGCACACGACCTGCTGCACCGTGCGGTCGAACAGCGCCGGCAGATACGTGCGCGCATCGGAGCGCACGAGCGGCGTCTCGCGCAGAAAATCCGCCACGAACTGAAACGGCACGAGCTGCGCGTCGTAGGTCGTGAGCTTCGCCGCCTGCGCAGCGTCCGGCAGCGGGAAAAACACGAGTGCCAGCACACACAGAACATAAAACAAAAACAGGCCGCCGAACACGGCACGCACCCAGTTGAAGCAGCGCGCGCGCATCTGCCGGCAGAAAAAGGGCGCTGCGACCAGCGCCGCCAGCAGCGGGAATGCGTATGCCGCCAGCCGGATACTGCTCAAAACATTGACCATCATGTCAGCCTCCCATGGGAGCGCTCCCGCCCCCGGTTTCTGACATCAGTATAGCCGCAAACGGCATCACACCGCCATCGTTTTAGCTTACAGTTGGCTTACATCTTCGTAAGGCTGCAAAAAAACCGGGCGCGTCAATCAAGACGCGCCCGGCCGGTTTTTCAAAAACCTCGTAGCCTTTCGCCGCCGCAGCGGCGAAAGAAAGTCCAATCATTTTCTTCGGCGACATGTGCGGCGAAGAAAATACTTCTCAGGCTGCAAGTGTGGAATTTGTGCGCCGGCGGCGCACAAATTATGCGCGCAGCAGACTGCAGCCCCTTTGTCAAAAAGTATTCCTTTTTGACAGCCTCAAGGGCTTACTTTTTCTCGCGGGTCAGACGGCGCGTGAGCTCCTCGACGAGCCCGTCGATCAGCTCCTGGTGGTTGGCCAGGTTCAGCTCGGCCTCGCGCACGATCGTGTAGCCGAACACGTCGTCATCCATCTCCTTTGCGTAAGAGAGCAGCTCCGCCTGCATGCAGCGGATGGCCGCCACGCTCAGATGCACGGCTGCGAGCGCACTGCACGCGGTCAGATCGTCGCCCTTGTCGACGACCTCCTTCATCAGCTCGATGCAGCGGCACATGATGTACACGACCTCGTTCGGGATGTCGCTCGCGACACGCAGCGCAATGTCAAGATCGTTGCGCGTGACGGCGGGGTCATTTCTGCGCTTGTCATACGGCTCGCGCGAGCGCAGCTCCTCATCGATCTGAAAGACCATGTAGTCCGTCATCTGGCGCAGCTCCTCGGCCGTCTGTCTGAGCGCCTCGTCGTCCGAGCGCAGCGCCTGCACGGCCAGCGAGCCCATCGCCGCCGCCAGCGCCGCCACGACCGCGCCCACGCTGCCGGCCTGCGGCTGCGCATCGGGATCCGCCACCGCGGCGACATAGTCGCTGACCGGCAGGACGCCGAACTTCGGCTTGGGCTTCTTGTCGCTCATGTCGACCACGTGGTCGCCGCTCGCCGTATGGATCATGATCTTTTTCTTTTCCTCTGCCATCGTATCCTCCGTTTCCCCGCGCGCATAGCCGCGCGCAGATATACACATTATTATAATAGGAATATAGCACGCGGAGTGCACATTGTCAAGATTCCGACGGCCGCCGCCCGCCCAAACGGGCATATTCTGCACAAAAAACCACTCCAAATTTCGTCGAAATTTGTAACGAAAACGGACACTTCCGGCATTTATCTTTGCCGTTCTTTCTGATATAGTGAAGGGTAAGCGCAATCATATCAACAATACAAAGGGAGTGTGAAGCGATTTGGGGATCAACAACGTGATCTCTCTGCTTGGCGGCGTGGCTCTGTTCCTGTTCGGCATGACGCTCATGGGCGACGGGCTGAAAAAGGTGGCCGGCAACAAGCTGGAGATCATCCTCTATAGACTCACAAGTACCCCGCTCAAGGGCGTTTTGCTCGGCACCGGCGTTACCGCCGTGATCCAGTCATCCTCTGCCACGTCCGTCATGGTCGTCGGCTTTGTCAACTCCGGCATGATGCAGGTGCGTCAGGCCATCGGTATCGTGCTCGGCTCGATCCTCGGCACGAGCATCACAGGCTGGATCCTCTGCCTGTCGGACATCAGCGGCTCTGGCTGGGTGTCGCTGCTGAGCACCGCAACGCTCACCGGCGTCGTCGCCGTGATCGGCATCGTCCTGCGCATGTTCTGCAAGGATCAGGTCAAGCGCCACATCGGCGACATCCTGCTCGGCTTCGCCGTGCTGATGTACGGCATGTCCGCAATGAGCGGTGCCGTCGCCCCGCTCAAGGACAGCGCGGCGTTCATCAACCTGCTCACCCGCTTCTCCAACCCCCTGCTCGGCGTGCTCGTCGGCACGGTGTTCACCTGCATTTTGCAGAGCGCCTCCGCTGCCGTCGGCATTTTGCAGGCGCTGGCCATCACGGGCACGATCACGTTCTCGGTCGCCTTCCCCATCACGCTCGGCATCGCCATCGGCGCGGCCGTGCCGGTGCTGCTGTCCTCGCTCGGCGCGAGCGTCAAGGGCAAGCGCACCGCCTACGTCTACCTGCTCATTGACGTCATCGGCGCGCTCGTCTGGGGCGTCGTGTTCTATGTGATCAATGCCGCGGTGCACTTCCCGTTCATGGACGCCACGATGACCACCGTGTCCATTGCTCTGCTCAACACGGTCTTCCGCTTTGCGACCGTGCTGCTGCTCACGCCGATGATCCCCATGCTCGAGCGGCTCGTCACCGTCCTGTTCCCGGACAAGGCTGCAAGCGGTGCACTCGCCGACATGGACCGGCTCGAGGAGCGCTTTCTCACGCACCCGGCGCTCGCCATCGAGCAGAGCCGCCTGACCATCGACTCCATGGCGCGTCAGGCGCAAAACAACATCCTGTCCGCCTTCGCCCTGCTCGAAAAGTTTGACGAGGACCAGTTCGCCGCCCTGCAGGAGGACGAGGAGGCTATCGATCACTACGAGGACAAGCTCGGCACCTACCTCATCAAGATCACGAGCAAAGAGCTCACGCCGCGCCAGACCGCCGACGTGTCGAAGTATCTGCACACGATCAGCGACCTCGAGCGCATCAGTGACCACTCGCTCAACATCGGTGAGACCGCGCAGGAGCTCTACACGAAGCAGATCGTCTTCTCTCCCGCCGGCTCGCGTGAGCTGCACGTCATGCTCAGCGCCGTGACGCGCATTCTCGAGCTGACGATCTCCGCCTTCCTCAACAACGACGTCGACGCCGCCTACCGCGTCGAGCCGCTCGAGGAGCTGATCGATAACCTCTGCGACGAAATGAAGCTGCACCACATCGACCGCCTGCAAACCGGCGAGTGCACGCTCAACCACGGCTTTGCCTTCAACGACCTGCTCACCAACTGCGAGCGTGTGTCCGACCACTGCTCGAACATCGCCGTCGCCATGATCGAGCTCGAGTCCGAGTCGTTCGACACGCACGAATATATCAACAGCGTCATGGCCATGCACTCGCACAGCTTTGACAAATACTACGCCGAGTACAGCAAGGAATTCCGGATCTGACCGGCATCTCCCCCGCCCGACTGAACAGTCGGGCGGTTTTTTTATGCCGCTGCTGCCCAAAAATCCGGCAGCGCGCCCAAATATGCACTGCCGCATATGTGCAGGATGCACAAGGCAGTTTTCTCCTTTGGCGGCTATGTTTTCAAATTTCACAAATCATATGAATTTTTCCGCGAGCTTATTGCATATTTATTCGCGTAGTAGTATATTTTTATTGTCTTAATGGATTTATATTCGCTTGCGAGGGATGACATATGTATACTGAAAAGAAAACCATTTTCATTGACGGCAGCTCCGGCACGGCCGGACTGCGCATTTATGACCGGTTGGCACAGCGCGCGGACATCACGCTGCTGACCCTGCCGCCGGAGCTCGGGCACGATATCGAGGCGCAGCGCGAGATGCTCAACCGCGCGGACATCGCGTTTTTGTGTCTGCCGGATGCGGCGGCGATCACGGCGGCGGATCTGGTCGAAAACCCGGACACGGTCGTGCTCGACACCTCGACCGCGCACCGCACCGCACCGGGCTGGGTGTACGGCTTCCCGGAGCTGTCGCCCGAGCGTGAGGCCGCGATCCGAACGGCCAAGCGCATCGCCGTGCCCGGCTGCCACGCCAGCGGCTTCGTCGTGCTCACCTATCCGCTCGTCGAGGCGGGCATCCTGCCGCCGGAGGCGCTGCTGACGTGCTACTCGCTCACGGGCTACAGCGGCGGCGGCAAGAAGATGATCGCCGAATATGAGGCAGACGCGCCCGACCCCCTGTACGCCGCGCCCCGGCAGTACGCCCTCACGCAGCAGCACAAGCACCTGCGCGAGATGTGCGCGATCCCGGGTCTGACGCACGCGCCGGTGTTCGCGCCGATCGTGGCGGATTTCTACAGCGGCATGGAGACGAGCGTCGCGCTCTTCGGCGCACAGCTCTGCCCCGGCAAGACGATGGCGGACATCAAGGCCGCCTACGCCGCAAAGTACACCGGCCCCGTCGTGCACTATCAGGACCCCGCGTGTGCGGACGGCTTTCTGTCCGCCGCCGCCATGTCCGGCAAGGACAGTATGGTCGTGTCGGTGTCCGGCAACGACGAGCGCATCGTGCTCACGGCCGTGTTCGACAACCTCGGCAAGGGCGCGTCCGGCGCCGCGCTCGAGTGCCTGAACCTCGTCATGGGCAAGGAAAAGGGCTTCGGCCTCGAACTGTAAGGAGGAAAACCGATGAAGCAAGTCACCGGCGGCGTGTGCGCCGCACAGGGTTTTTCCGCAGCGGGCATCCACTGCGGCATCCGCAAGAACCAAGCCAAGCGCGACCTCGCGCTCATTTACAGCGCCGTCCCGGCCAGCGCCGCGGCGGTCTATACGACCAATCTCGTCAAGGGCGCGCCCCTGACCGTGACAAAGGCGCACCTGGCTGACGGCAAGGCGCAGGCCATCGTCTGCAACAGCGGCAACGCCAACACCTGCAATGCCGACGGCATCGCCGTCGCCGAGGAGATGAGCGCGCTCACGGCAGCGGCGCTGCACATCGCGCCGCAGGACGTCATCGTCGCATCCACGGGCGTGATCGGCCAGCCGCTCGATCTCGCGCCCATCCGCACCGGCCTGCCGCAGCTCGCCGCCGCGCTCGGCGACCACTCCGATCAGGCGGCCGAGGGCATCATGACCACCGACACGCAGCCGAAGGAGATCGCCGTGCAGTTCACCGCCGGCGGCAAGACCTGCACGATCGGCGGCATCGCCAAGGGCTCGGGCATGATCCACCCGAACCTCGCGACCATGCTGGTCTTTCTCACGACCGACTGCGCCATCAGCGCGCCGATGCTGCACGCGGCACTCACCGGCGACGTGAGCGACACGTTCAACATGGTCAGTGTCGACGGCGACACGTCCACGAACGACATGGTCGCCGTGCTGGCAAACGGGCTCGCGGGCAACGCCGAGATCACAGCGCCCGGCGCGGACTTCACGGCCTTCTGCCGCGCGCTCAACAGCGTGACCGTCTGGCTCTGCCGCCGGATCGCGGGCGACGGCGAGGGCGCGACGCGCCTGATCGAGTGCTGCGTCACCGGTGCGGAAGATCACGCGACGGCGAAAACCGTCGCCAAGAGCATCGTCTGCTCGTCGCTCGTCAAGGCCGCCATGTTCGGCGCGGACGCCAACTGGGGCCGCGTGCTGTGCGCCATCGGCTACAGCGGCACGCATGTGGACGTGCACAAGGTCGACGTGTTCTTCCGCTCGGCAGCCGGAACGGTGTGCGTGTGCACACACGGTGCGGGCGTGCCGTTTTCCGAGGAGGAGGCCAAACAGATCCTGCTCGAAAAGGAGATCGAGATTCTCGTCGACCTCAACGCCGGCGACGAGGGCGCAACGGCGTGGGGCTGCGACCTGACATATGACTACGTGAAGATCAACGGCGACTACCGTACCTGAACCGGGAGGGACACCATCATGGACATCACAAATCCGCAGCGCGCAAAGGTACTCGTCCACGCGCTGCCCTACATTCAGGAATACAGCGGCAAGATCGTCGTCATCAAATACGGCGGCAACGCCATGATCAGCGAAAAGCTCAAGGACTCCGTCATGCGCGACATCGTGCTGCTCTCGCTCATCGGCGTGCAGGTCGTGCTTGTGCACGGCGGCGGGCCCGAGATCACGGAAACGCTCGAAAAGCTCGGCAAGCAGACACAGTTTGTCGACGGTCTGCGCGTCACGGACGCCGAGACCGCCGATGTCGTGCAGATGGTGCTCGCCGGGAAGATCAACAAGACGCTCGTCAATCTCATCGGGCAAAAGGGCGGCCGCGCGATCGGCCTGTCCGGCATCGACGGGCAGATGATCCAGGCGCGCGTGCGCGACGAGCGCCTCGGCTACGTGGGTGAGATCACGAAGATCGACGTGCGCCCCATCCTCGACGTGCTCGACAAGGGCTACATCCCGGTCGTGTCCACCGTCGGGTGTGACACGCAGGGGCACGTCTACAACATCAACGCCGACACCGCGGCCGCGCGCATCGCGGGCGAGCTCGGCGCGGAGAGCCTCATCGCCATGACCGACATCGGCGGCATCCTGCGCGACAAGGACGACCCCGCCTCGCTCATCCCCGTCATCCATACGGCGGAGGCGCACGCGCTCATCACGTCCGGCATCATCTGCGGCGGCATGCTGCCGAAGGTGACCTGCTGCATGGACGCCATCCGCTGGGGCGTGCACCGCGTCTTTATCATCGACGGCCGCGTGCCGCACGCCATACTCATCGAAATGCTGACAAACGAAGGCATCGGCACCATGTTCGTTGCCGGACAAGGAGGAAATGCAAATGAATACACAGCAACTTGACCATACCTACATCGCCAACACCTACGCCCGCTACCCGGTCACGATCGTGCGCGGCAAGGGCTCACTCGTCTGGGACGAGAACGGCAAGGAATACATCGACCTCGCGACCGGCATCGCCGTCAACAGCTTCGGCGTGTCCGACCCCGCGTGGGTGCGCGCCGTGACCGAGCAGCTGTGCACCGTGCAGCACACCTCAAACCTCTACTTCACCGCGCCCGACGCGCAGCTGGCGCAGCTGCTGTGCGAAAAAACCGGCATGAAAAAGGTCTTCTTCTCCAACTCCGGCGCGGAGGCCAACGAATGCGCCATCAAGGCCGCGCGCAAATACGCGGCTGAACACAAGGGCCCGGAATACCACACCATCATCACGCTCAAAAACAGCTTCCACGGCCGCACGATCACAACACTCGCCGCGACCGGGCAGGACGTGTTCCACCACGACTTTCTGCCGCTGACGGAGGGCTTTGCCTATGCCGAGGCGAACGATCTCGACGATCTCAAGGCGCAGGTGGCCGCGCACAAATGCGCCGCCATTATGATCGAGGTCGTGCAGGGCGAGGGCGGCGTCATCCCGCTGACGCAGGCATTCGTCAAGGGCGCGGCGCAGCTCGCCGCCGCGCAGGACATCCTGCTCATCTGCGACGAGGTGCAGACCGGCAACGGCCGCACCGGAAAGCTCTACGGCTATATGCACTACGGCGTCAAGCCCGACATCGTCTCCACGGCCAAGGGGCTCGGCGGCGGCCTGCCGCTGGGCGCAACGCTGCTCGGCGAGAAGGTGCAGAACGTGCTCACACCCGGCAGCCACGGCTCCACCTTCGGCGGAAACCCCGTCTGCTGCGCTGGTGCGCTGAGCATCCTGCACCGGCTCGACGGGCCGCTGCTGCAGTCCGTACAGGAAAAGTCCGACTTCATCGTCAGCTCTCTCACCGGCGCGCCGGGTGTCAAGAGCGTCACGGGGCTCGGCCTGATGCTCGGCGTGGAGACCGCGCGCCCGGTCGCAGACGTCATCTGCGCCTGCGCAGAGCAGGGCGTGCTCGTCATCTCGGCGAAAAACAAGGTGCGCCTGCTGCCGGCGCTCAACATCCCCATGGCGCAGCTCGAGCAGGCGATCAGCGTGCTCAAGGCCGTCTGCGCCGAGGTATAAGGAGGAACACCGATATGAATCTCAAGGGCAACGATTTTCTCAAGCTGCTCGACTACAGCCCCGAGCAGATCGACTACCTGCTGCAGCTCGCAGCCAAGCTCAAGGTCGAAAAAAAGTCCGGCGTCCCGCACCGCCTGTGCGAGGGCAAAAACGTCGCGCTCATCTTTGAAAAGACGAGCACGCGCACGCGCAGCAGCTTTGAGGTCGCGGCGCACGATCTGGGCATGGGCAGCACGTATCTCGACTCCACCGGTTCGCAGATCGGCAAGAAGGAGAGCATCGCCGACACGGCGCGTGTGCTCTCGGGCATGTTCGACGGCATCGAATACCGCGGCTACGGCCAGTGCATCGTCGAGGAGCTGGCGCAGTACGCCTCCGTCCCGGTCTGGAACGGCCTGACGGATGAATTCCACCCGACGCAGATCCTCGCGGACTTTCTGACCATCCGGGAGCACTTCGGCTCGCTCGACGGCATCCATCTCGTCTATATGGGCGATGCGCGCTTCAACATGGGCAACTCCCTCATGGTCGGCTGCGCGAAGATGGGTATGCACTTCACGGCCTGCGCGCCGGAGGGCTACTTCCCCGATGCGCAGCTCGTCGCGGAGTGTCAGGCCATCGCGGCGCAGACGGGCGCGGTGCTCGACTTCCTCTCCGACCCCGCCGCGGCTGTGCAGGGCGCGAACGTGGTCTACACCGACATCTGGGTCTCCATGGGCGAGCCCGAGGCCGTCTGGGCCGAGCGCATCGCGGCGCTGGCGCCGTATCAGGTCAACGCGGCGCTCATGGCCAAGGCCGACCCCAACGCCATCTTCATGCACTGCCTGCCGGCGTATCACGATAAAAAGACCGCCGTCGGCAGCGAGATGTGCACGCGCTTCGGCCGCGAAGCCATGGAGGTCACGGACGACGTGTTTGAAAGCGCGCAGTCGGTCGTGTTCCAGGAGGCAGAAAACCGCATGCACACCATCAAGGCCGTCATGGCGGCGACGCTTGCGGAGATTGAGCTATGAAGCGCTATCTTGTACTCGAAAACGGCGAGGTCTTTGCGGGCCTCGCCCTCGGCGCGCCATGCGACACGTTCGGTGAGCTGGTGTTCACCACCGGCATGAACGGCTACATTGAGACGCTCACCGACCCGAGCTACTGCGGCCAGATCGTGCTGCAGACGTTCCCGCTCATCGGCAACTACGGCATCATCCCGGCCGATTTTGAGGGCAAATGCTGCGTGCGCGGCTATGTCGTGCGTGAAGCGTGCTCCACACCCTCAAACTTCCGCTGCGCGCAGACGCTCGACGCGTTCCTGAAAGAAAACAACATCCCCGGCATTACCGGCATCGATACCCGCGCCGTCACGCGCATCCTGCGCGAGGCCGGCACCATGAACGCCGCCATCTGCGACGCCGTGCCGGAGGATCTCGCGCCGCTGCGCGCCTACCGCATCACGGACCCCGTGCCGCAGGTGACGACGCCGGAACCCTACACCCTCCGGCCGGAGGGGGATGTGCTGCACCGCGTGGCGCTCATTGACTACGGCGCCAAGCGCAACATCGCGCGCGAGCTCTGTAAGCGCGGCTGCGCCGTGACGGTGCTGCCCTGCTCGGCGCAGGCGGAGGACATCCTCGCCGCCGGGTATGACGGCGTCATGCTCTCCAACGGCCCCGGCGACCCGACGGACAATGTCGCGCAGATCGCGCAGATCGCCAAGCTCTTCGGCCGCATCCCGATGTTCGGCATCTGCCTCGGCCACCAGCTCATGGCGCTGGCGCAGGGCGGCAGCACCGTGAAGCTCAAATACGGCCACCGCGGCGTGAATCAGCCGGCGCGCGACGTGTGCGGCACGCGCACGTTCCTCACCAGCCAGAACCATGGCTACGCCGTCGTGCCCGAGAGCGTGAAAACCGGCGTCATCCGCTACGTCAACGCCAACGACGGCACGTGCGAGGGCGTGGATTACCCCGACCTGCAGGCCTTTTCCGTGCAGTTTCACCCCGAGGCGTGCTCGGGCCCGCACGACACGGCCTTTCTCTTTGACCGATTCTGTGACCTGATGGGAGGTGCGCACCATGCCGATTGATACCAGCATCCGCAAAGTCCTGGTCATCGGCTCCGGCCCGATCGTGATCGGGCAGGCAGCGGAATTCGACTATGCCGGCGCGCAGGCGTGCCGCGTGCTGCACGACGCAGGCGTGAACGTCGTGCTCGTCAACTCCAACCCCGCGACCATCATGACCGACAAGGCCCTCGCGGACGAAATTTATCTCGAGCCGCTCACGCTGACCTCCGTCAAGCGCATCATCGAAAAGGAGCAGCCCGACAGTCTCCTCGCCGGTCTCGGCGGCCAGACGGGCCTGACGCTCGCGATGGAGCTCGACAAGGAGGGCTTTCTGCAGCAGCACAACGTCCGCCTCATCGGCACGAACGCCGCCGCCATCGACAAGGCCGAGGACCGCGAGCTCTTTAAGGAGGCCATGGCCGCCATCGGCGAGCCGACCATCCCCTCCGGCATCGCGAACACCGTGGCTGAGGCGCTGGAGGTCGCCGGCAGCATCGGCTACCCCGTCATCATCCGCCCGGCGTTCACACTCGGCGGTGCGGGCGGCGGCGTGGCCTACAGCGCAGAGGAGCTCACGCTCGTCGCACAGACGGGGCTCGATGCGTCCCCGATCACGCAGATCCTCGTCGAGCGCTATATCTACGGCTGGAAGGAGATCGAGTTTGAGACCATGCGCGACGGCGCCGGCAACGTCATCGCCGTGTGCAGCATGGAAAACTTCGACCCCGTCGGCGTGCACACCGGCGACAGCATCGTCGTCGCCCCGGCGCTGACGCTCTCGGACAGGGAGTTTCAGATGCTGCGCAGCGCGGCGCTGAACATCATCTCCGCGCTCGACATCGTCGGCGGCTGCAACTGCCAGTTCGCGCTCGATCCCGACAGCTTTGACTACGCCGTCATCGAGGTCAACCCCCGCGTGTCGCGCTCGTCGGCGCTCGCGTCGAAGGCGACCGGCTACCCGATCGCGAAGATCACGACGAAAATTGCCCTCGGCTATACGCTCGATGAGATCCAGAATGACATCACCGGCAAGACCTGCGCCTGCTTTGAACCCGCGCTCGACTACGTCGTCGTGAAATTCCCCAAGTGGCCGTTCGACAAGTTCGTCGGCGCGTCCCGCCGCCTCGGCACGCAGATGAAGGCCACCGGCGAGGTCATGGCCATCGGCACGAATTTTGAGAGCGCGCTGCTCAAGGCCGTGCGCGGTGCCGAGATCCACCTCGACACGCTGCACGCCGCCCCGCTGTCCGACCGTCCGGTGCGCGACCGGCTCGCCGACTGCGACGATCACCGCCTGTTCACCGTCTTTGAGGCGCTGTGCAGCGGCGTGTCCGTCGACGAGATCCACGACATCACCCGCATCGACCGCTGGTTTCTGGCCCGGCTGCAAAACCTCGTAGACTATGAGACGAGCATTCAGGGCGGCCTGACGCCGGAAAGCTACCGGCGCGGCAAGTACCTCGGCTATCCGGACGCGGCGCTGCGCCGCCTGTCCGGCAGCGAGACGCTGCCCGCCTTCCGCGCAGGCTACAAGATGGTCGACACCTGCGCCGCCGAATTTGACGCGCAGACCCCGTATTTCTACGCCAGTGCCGACGCGCGCTGCGAGGCGCGCAGCTTCCCGCGCAGCGGCAAGCCCGTCGTCATGGTGCTCGGCTCGGGCCCGATCCGCATCGGGCAGGGCATCGAGTTTGACTATTCGTCCGTCCACTGCGTGTGGACGCTCAAGGCCATGGGCTATGACGTCGTCCATTTCTTCCGCCGCGCTGCCGCAGCGCTTTATTCGCATTGTCGACCGATACGGCGACAATCCGGCAGCGATGAAGCAGGCGGGCATTGCCTTTGCCACCGAGCAAATTATAGATTTGTACGCCAACGGAGTGAACGCAGTTCATGTTTATTCTATGAATAAGCCCGACGTGGCAAAAGCAATAACGGACAATCTTTCGGAGATCATCCGGTGAGCAGCGGGGGGTCCTTTTATGCGGAAATTCCGGAAAAGAGACTGGTTCTCAGCGTAGAAGAGCTTTCGGCAAGACTCGGTATTAGGGGAGAATACCCAAACGATTTGATTTCGGAATGTGAAAGAAAGCTGAGAAAAGTTTTGGAATGCCGTTACGCCGCAGTGCGTATTCCTGTCTTCTATCCCGGCAAGGATAAAATCGATTTAGGATTCGGTGCTTTTTTCAGTCATTCGCTTTATAAAAACCTTTCCCGATGCGACGAGGCGTTTATATTCGCCGTTACACTCGGTTACGGTGCTGACAGACTGCTCGGCAGACTTTCGGCGGTTTCCGCGGCAGAATATTTTATAACCGATGCCCTGGCATCTGCTTTTGCCGAGGCAGCAAGCGAATATACCGATAAGGAAATAAAGGGCGCACTAAAATGCAGACCGCGATTCAGTCCGGGATACGGAGATTTTCCGCTTGAATTTAACAGAAGGATTGCTATACTATTAGATATATCAAAGAAGATTGGAGTTACGATCACGCCAAATAATCTTTTGATTCCACAGAAGTCCATGCTAGGACTGATCGGAATCGGAAGTGACAAACGAAAGAAATCATGCGAGAATTGTGTGATGAAAGAAGACTGCCCGTTTAGAAAGAGAGGACAAAGATGTTACAGGAACGATTAGGGAAGAACCTATTAATATTTGATGGAGCGATGGGAACACAGCTTCAGAACGCAGGATTAAGTGCGGGAGACATTCCTGAAGAATTAAATATTGACCGTCCGGATTTATTAAAGACAATTCATATGAATTATCTGAAAGCAGGTGCTGATTTTATCACAACAAATACATTTGGATGTAACCGCTTAAAGATGGAAGAAGCAAAATATGAAGCGAAAGATATGCTGTTGGCAGCAGATCGGAAGAGC
>ERZ1106939.1437-NODE-1437-length-18200-cov-11.274346_pt1 | contig 18200 bp, 17 predicted proteins | sample MGYA00403669_ERZ1106939 | MGnify/ENA primary metagenome ERZ1106939 (study PRJEB35170, sample SAMEA104062447) | human gut metagenome | biome: human gut; feature: human-associated habitat; material: faeces | place: Denmark | collected 2012-09-28 ...
CTGCCGCAAAATGCAGGAGCGCGGCGGCTTTGCCGACGGCGAGGATATTTCCGACATAGTCGCTCTCGCCATGAAATACGGACTTTCCGCACTTGAGGACAGAGGCTTTTCCAACCTGACGGAGGCACATGATGAACAGTAACTTCAGGCTTGAAAAAATCGAAATAACCGCCTTCGGCAAGCTGAAAAACGTCGTGATAACGCCGACCGGCGGCATAAATATGCTCAATCTGCCCAACGAATCGGGTAAATCAACGCTTGCCGCATTCATAAAATATGTTTTCTACGGCTTTACCGGCACGAAAAAACAGTCGGTAGCCGAAAACGAAAAACTGCGCTATATGCCCTGGGACGGCAGTCCCGCAAAGGGCGCAATCGTTGTCAGCGCGGGCGAAAAGCTCTACCGCGTCGCACGTAAAACCGGCGCACGTGACGACAGCGTGTCCGTCACCGATGTGGAAACGGGCGAGCCGGCGCTTCGCGGAATGATACCCGGTGTCGCCATATTCGGCATAAACGAAGATACTTTCGCAAAGACCCTCTTTGTCGGCCGTGCCGGAGAAGCGTCAAACGGCGACCCGACGCTTGCCGAGTCTCTCCGCAACCTGCTTTTCTCCGCCGACGAAAAGACCAACGCCGACAAGGCGATGAAAAAACTGAAGGACAGCCGCGCCTACCTGAAAAATATGCAGTACCGCGGTGTGATACCCACCCTTGAGGAGCGCTGCAAAAAGCTGGAAGCCGACCTTGTGACCGCAAACCGACTGCACGGCGAGCTTTCCGGCGTACGCGTGTCGCTCTGTGAAAAGCGTGAACAGCTCGCGAAGGCAAACTCAGAGCTTGACGGCATAACCGCCGAACTGGAAAATCTCAGATGCTTCGAAGCCGGTCAGCGCCTGAACTCGATATACGATGCGAACAGCTTCATAATGCCCTTTGCCAGGGAATCAATCACGAATATAAGCGGTGTCAGAAGCTTCATCAGCCCGGAAATCATGGAAGCATACAGCAAAGCCATCTTTTCTGAATTAATCATTGCCATGTTCTTCGGTACGATCTCGCCAAAAATCAGAATCACCACCGTCAGGATGGCCGTCGCAATTCCGACTGTAAAATGAATATGAATCGCAAGTGTCGTTGCCAGTGCGGAGGCCGACAGGTTGACAATATTATTGCCGATCAGAATTGCACTGAGCATCTTTCCATATTTATCCAAAACCTCCAGTGCGGTCTTCGCCCTCCTGTTTCCTTCCTCTGCAAGGGTTTTAAGTCTTACCCTGTTCACTGTTGTCAGTGACGTTTCTGCGGAAGAAAAGAACGCAGATAACAAAACTAAAATAATAAGTGCAATAAGCTGCATGACACCATCGGTATCCAAAATTAAAATCACTCCTTCTTTCTAATGCCTTTCGGCTGTCTATTGCTAAAAATGATACAATAACGGGTATTCTGTGTCAAGATCCTACATATAAATATTACATAAAACACACATAAGGAAACGAAATATTATGAAAACAAAGCTTCAGGTAAATGAAAGACTGTTGTTTTTCTTCAAATGCCTTCTGTTCTGTGCCATCTTAACCGGTATCCTTTTGCTGCTTCTGGCATTTCTCATGTACCGGCTGCGGTTTTCGGAGGGAATCGTTACGGTCTGTATCACCGCAATCTATGTCATTACCACCTTCTTTGCCGGCTTCATCACCGGAAAACGGGAAGGAAGCCGCAAATTTCTCTGGGGCCTGCTTGCAGGAAGCATTTACTTTATCATCCTGTTGATTCTGTCCATGATCATGAAATCCCCGGGTGACCTGTCCACCATGCATACACTTACTGTACTTGCCCTCTGTGCCGGCGGAGGCATGTTAGGCGGGATGTTAAGCTGAACCAACCCTTTTTGCCTGGTGCGACATTCCGCGAAAATGGATTTTTCTGTTATCTTACAAATTCAAAAGGGCAGCCGGGAATTCCTCACATACAACGGAAAATCCTGCTGCCCCTACTTTTCTTCTTTAATTAATAATCCACCTGTTGTCGGCTATTACCCGGTTATTTTCCGGTTATTGCCTGATTGTTGCCCGGTTATTACCCTGTTATTGCTCGGTTACTTTAAGACCTAACCTGGCCGCTGCGCCAAAGTATCCATACATGGATTCTTCATCATTCAATACGGCACTGTAGTCCAAACCTACCGGGAAGATAAGCTGATACTTTTTATTCTGATACTCAAACTTAACCGTTACAGCCACATCGTTACGCTCTGCCATTTTCTTCAAAATGTAATCGCTGATGGTATAAAGCTTACCGGAATCATAGGTGATGCTTCCCTTTTCCGGTGCTTCCTTTACCTTTCCGTAAAAGTCCTTAATCACTGCAACACTTGCCGGAATCGGATGTGATTCCTGCACCACTCCACAGCCAGTACACTTGTATTCCTCCAAACCATCTGCTCCCGTTGTCGGATCAAGTGTGATTACCCATTCGAAGCTGCAAACGTGCCTGGGCTTTGATTCTGTATTGTTTGCAGGCTGCGTGGTACCGGTATTCCCGGGTACAACTTCTCCACTCTTTTTTCCAATATAGAAGGATCCTTTTGCTGACTTCTCTGCTCCATTCACGTTCCAAACCATTTCTATGGTATGTGAACCGTTACTAAGAGTTGCCAAATATTCCGGCTTGAATTTTATAATCGTTGAGCCTTTGCTCTTGTCGTAATTATTAGGATCAACTTCGCCTCCATCAACCTTGACACATTGGAAATAATCAAGTTCCCCACTTCCATGGAAAGTTAATGCTTCATTACTGCCCGGTTCATATGTAGAGTTATTACCATCGGTTATCTTAACTCCTTCATCGGAAGGTTGGGGGGCTGTTGCCGGAAATGTATACCTTACATAAATATTACCCGAATTTCCTTCCCGAAGTTCTGTCTTGTCCTGCCCATTTACCGTTGCCTTTATTTTAGATATAGGAGCAAATTTATAAGCAGTCTCTGGCTCTAACCCAACTTGTACCTTATACTCAGTATTATATTCTGCCTTCCCACTTGCGTACCCTCTATCATCAGTATAAAGCCATTGAACACTAGATACCTTAACTCCAGATGTAGAAACTATACACGTATCAACCAAATTTTGTCCTGCCTCCGGTGGTTTAACTTCTATAATCACTGAATTAATTGTCTTTGTTTGGTCTAAGCCTGTAGCGGGAAATATATAATTGACATAATTATTATCATAAGAAAAAGAGGCCACGTTACCATTTACTGTTGTTTGCACACTTCCAAACTCATAGTTGTACTCCGGTTTCAAATAAATACGCACCTGATATACCGATCTTTCACCTGCCACTTGTCCTGTTACGTCCGTGATTGCTGCAAGCCATTCAATTTTCTCCACTTTAACCCCTGGAGTAGAAACAATGCACGTATCCGCAAATTTCTTTCCTGCCACTGGTGGATCAATCGTTATGTTTACTGCTTTAATTGTGTGTGTTGTTTCTATGCCTGTTGCATCAAATGTATATATACATTCGCACGTTTTAGGACCCCACTGCAAATATACCGCTTTATTATTCAACTTTACATCTGGTCGTTCACTATTCTTCAAGCCAAAAAAATATCCGTCCTCAGCATCACACTCAATGACCACGGTATATTGAGTATTAGCTTTTGCACGGTTCCCCGTCACCTTAATTCCTGTCTTTTCGCTCACATCTGTTCCTTCATACCACTCTAAACTTTTTACTTTAGTCCCTGATATACTTTGTGTTACCTGTGTGATATCTGGTAAGCTTTCTCCAGCAACAGGCTCCGGCATTGTTATAACAATAGATTTAATCATTGTACCTTCCGCTCTCGCATCAAGCTTCATTCCACCAAGCAATCCTGCGATCATTACAAATGATAATACTATTGTTATTACTTTTTCATATATATATATATGCTTTTTCATTTATTTAATTTCTCCTATATCTATTGCCACCAACCGAACCTGCCACTGGCAGCTTCTTTGGATCATTTTCTCATATGCATGGCAACTTAAAGCCGTGGCTTTACAGCAATCCCGAAAAATTCCTACATCAGTTCCTAACTTAGTTTGATCCAAACACCTCTTCTGCGATTGCATCCAGGCTGTCTTCAAGATTGTTGGAATCGGTCTGGATCAGTCCGAAGGTTGTCTGGGAAGAGTCGGCCATGATATAGAATTCTGATCCATCCTCTGCCATATCCCAGCTTAAGGTATCCATAAGTGCATCATTTTCATAAAGATAGATATTGTCATAATCAATATCCCATGTACCCTGATGCTCTTCGATATTCCCTTCTGCATCCGTGATTCCTATATAGTATTCGTCTGCAGACAGTAAGAATGCCATGACAAGTGTGTAATCGGTATTGGCGCCTGCCCAGACGGTGCCATTTAAGAATTCTCCGACCTCTGCAGACAGTGCTTCATTGTCTTCCTCACTGCTTTGAACGTCTTCTACGTCTTCTGCATCTTCTATGGCTTCTTCCTCTTCTGTTTCCTCTGTATCTTCTACCACAGACTCTGTAACTTCCGTACTGGGATCCCCGGTAACCTCCTTATCTTTACTTCCGCATCCAACCATCGTTAATACCATTGTTGCTGCCAGTAATACTGCTAAACACTTTCTTTTCATAACCTGTTTTCCTCCTTGGATTTCCTTTTTTATTATCATAAGGCATCATACACTTTTTTCTTCTTTTTGTGGGGAAGATTACATGAATTACAGATTTTTCGACATGAATGACAGAAAGCAGAAAAAAAGCCCCCAGAGCAACCTCTGAAAGCCTCGTATTTCTTCCATATAAACCGCCAATTAAAACTGATACTTCTGATCGTTGGAAACGTTCTCCCAGTTCTCTTCTTCCTGCAGCTTATGAACAGCGAAGCCACCCTTCCATTCGATCTGCCACAGCCTGTTTACCCTCTTATTCCGGATCATATATCTGGCTGCATAGCCGAAATCCATGACAAGAAGTCCTGTTAGGGCAAAGGTCAGAATTGACAGGGACGGATTCTCAATCTGTACCACCCAGGCATATAACCTCGGAAAAACGCATCCCATAAATAGAGTAATCATTGCTGCGAAGCCCATCGAGGTCGGAACGGAGGTATATTTGCCAATGTGAAGCGGCAGTCCCGTATAATTCCACCAGACAATCTCACAGTGCTTTTCCACAAAGTTTCCTAAGACAATCTCTGCTACGGATACAAGCACTCCTGCTGCCACATAGTAGAACACAATGCCCTGCAGGGAATTTTCAAAGAAAAACTCATGTCCAAACAGTATCGGCTTCTGCGGCAGTCCGAGAATCAGATACAATCCCACAATTGCCATGCCATATCCAAGAAGTCCGGGCATCATCATGCCCCGGTTATCCCAGTAACCGAACCGGAGTCCCACCCAGATATTCTCCGTCATATAACCTAATATCGATGCAATTACCAATATCATCAGTAAAGGAGTTATTTTTGAAATCATCCTTATTCCTTCTTTCTGTTCCTATCATTGCTTCTGTTTCTTATTCTTTCCCGGAGTACGATTCCCGATATTCCGGTTCTCTCCTCCGACTGCTCTCTTACAGCTCTATATCAATCACATCTTCCCTGCTGCGACGGATGCTGCGTACCGTACTCATTACCACAATCAGATTCATGATACCGTCAATGCAGATACTAAGTCCAAGCACACGCACCAGAATGCTTCCTGTTTCAAACGGAGCAAGCAGCAACAATGCTCCCACAAAAGCAACCATAACAGCCATCATGAGAATCAGCCACCATTTGCTGATCCCGAATTTCTTTGCATCAATTGCAGTCTGGATCTTTAAGGCGGCATCCACCAGCATGAAAATTCCGATGCACACGGCCAGGAATTCTACAATGTGCTCTGTTCTTAATAACAGAACAAATCCAAGGATCAGGGAAACAATACCCAGTCCGAAATCATACTGAAATGCCAGCTGGAACAGGTCACCGGTAAAATATCCGGAAAGCTTGCCAAGTCCATAGATCAGCAGGAACACGCCATAGACCTTACACATCACACTGACCCCCATCTGCGGCCAGATCAGCAATACCGCTCCTACCAGAATGGAACACACAATCAATAACAGATATATATTTTTTATCATCTTCAAATTTTTCATTTCTATCCGCCTCCTTCACTGTCAAATAAAGAATAACTTATTTCTTCCCGGTATCCTATGGACAAAGAAACGCTTACGTCCTAAATTTTAGGCATTCCTTGAAAAATGTCTGATTTTGCAAAATCACTTGACATAGTTTCACTTACTACATAAAATGGAGAAGAAAATAATTATAGGTAGGACGAAGATATGTTTCAGATCATTGTAGATTCCGCAGCAAATATTCCCGCAGAACTTGTAAAGCAGTATAATATCAAGGTGCTTTCCTTTGTTAATTATGTGAATGGAGAAAAGCTGATATGCTTTGATCCAGAGCTGACTTATGAAGAGGAACGTGAGAAGGGTAAGACCTATTATGACGCCATGCGCAACGGTGCCGATGTCAAGACAAGCCTCATCAGTACCGGAGACTTTGAAGCCGCTTTCCGTAAGGTTATGGAAGACGGTGAGGATGTGTTATATTTTTCCTTAAGCAAGAATATCAGCGGCACCTATAACTCTGCCCGGATTGCCATGGAAGAGCTGATGGAGAATCCTCCGATGGGACGCAAAATCCGGATTATCGATGCCTTAAATGCTTCTCTTGCACAGGGAATTCTCGCCATCTATGCAAGCGAAATGCGTGACAAGGGAATGGAAATTGACGAAGTTTATGACATACTCAAAACCTATCCGGCTAAAATGAACGGCGTTTTCACCGTAGGTGATTTAAAATATCTTGCTAAAACAGGCCGTCTTTCCGGTTCTGCAGCTTTTGTTGGAAACATTTTGAACATCAAACCGATTCTTCGTGGAAATAAAGACGGCTACATTGTACAGTTTAAGAAATGCCGTGGACGTAAGGCTGCCTTAAATGCACTGGTTTCTTTAGTCTGTGATAACATCGTAGATCCTGAAAATCAGATCATCGGCATTGCCCATGCCGATGCGTATGAGGATTCTCTTTATGTGATGGAAGAAATAAAGAAGCGTGTGAAGCTGCGGGGCTTCATCAACACTTCTTATGATTACTGTACCGGAAGCCATGTCGGCCCCGATACAATTGCATTATTCTTTATGGCAAAGGATCGTGAGCTTGGCGCTTAAACACCGAAGCTCCCGGATGCTGCTCGGCAAGACACCCCTGCAACAGGATCTTCACGGTAGCCTGATAGGACATGGACCATTGTTCAATGAGATGGTCCTTTTTTGCCGGCATTTTTTCCTTAATCCACCGGAGCATCATTCCAATCAGCGAATTACTGTAAAAGTCCACAATAAACTTGATCTCCTCTTCCGGCACATCCATCCCTTCTGCTTCCTTCTGCACATGCTTCATGACAAAGGCTTCCGTGACCGTATAAAAATAATTTGATATCAGCTCCCGGTTCTTCGAAGCATACAGATGCCCGATTGCTTTCCGGTAATTCAAAACCAGATGATACTTATGCAGCAGCTCCTCATAAAAAGAGGCTTCTGCATCCTCTTCCTTCAAAGACTGCTCTGTTTCATATTCAATTAATGCATCGAGCACCTCATAAATATCACTGAAATAGTAATAAAAGGTATTCCGGTTGATTTCACATCTTTCACAGATATCCTTGACCGTGATCTTATCGATGGATTTTTCTTCCAGTAATTTAAGCAGGCAGAGCATAATCGCCTGTCTGGTATATTTCGCCATATGTACCCACAACTTTCTAATCGGATTGTTTTCCTGTTTCCTCGTTATGTTTCTGTCAGAACAATATTGTACCTATTTTCCTTCTTTTTTTCAACTGTTTCTGCACTTCTTGTTTCTGTGCTTCTTTATTTCTATACTTCTTCTAGTTCTATGCTTCTTCTGTTTCTATGCTTCTTCCTTGCAGACATCGATCCAGCCCTGTGCATCTGCAGCTTTTTCAAGTTCCGGGATCGTGAATCTTACTGCGCTGTGATCGTCCCCTGCTGCCGGATACACCATTTCAAACTTCTTAAGACTTTCATCCAGGTATACGATAACGCCCTCATTTACGCCAAACGGACAGACGCCGCCGGGTGCATGGCCGACCTTTTCTTCCACCTCTTCAAAGGGGATCATCTTCGCTTTCACATGGAAGGTATCCTTATATTTCCGGTTATCCACCTTCGCCGTCCCTTCGGTCAGAATCAGAACCACCTGATCCCCCTGTAAAAAGGACATGGTCTTTGCAATCATTCCGGGCTGTACACCAAGTGCCTGCGCGGCCAGTGCCACTGTTGCCGTGGACTCCTCTAACGTAATGACATGATCCAAAAATCCTTTACTTTCTAAATACGCTTCCGCTTTCTGTAACGACATGATGCTCCTCCCTTCTTCTTCCGTTCTGCCTTACGGTACTCTGTCAGAGTCTTCGCTATCGTATTATAATCCCGTTCAAACAAAATGTCACTGATTTGTCTGCTTAATATCTCCTCTGGAATCCTTTCCGGGACACGTTCCAGAATCTTGTCCACCACAAACCGCTTGCTCTTTTCCTTGTACTTCGGCATGGCTAACCACTCCTGAATTGTGGCAAGCTCCGGACGCCACAGAATCTGCATCTTCCTCTCCCATTTCCGCTTCGGATTCTCCTTCGGAAACCGCAGGAAATAAAAGTCTGCTTTTCCATTCATCTGCTCCACCGTAACAATGCCCCAGTAATCCGGCACGTGTTCTTCGATATGCATGGCATGCGTGGAACCCACAACCACGATATTGTAATCATAGTATTGATCGTAATCCTTTACCTGCCTTTTGAGCCTTGCATAGGTATCCGCATCACTTTTAATCTCGATGCCATAAAGACATTCCGGCGCCACCATCACAAGATCTGCCCGCGACCGTCCCATGGTCTTTTCTTCCAGAATACGGACCTTTCCATAGGTTTCCTCCAGAAACTCAAATAAGGGTTCCCGGATATCTTTATCTTTCAGGACCCCGGAGCTTTTTTCCTCAGACGAAACAGCCTGCTCCGGATGCTCCTCCTGCAGTTCCCTCTGCTCTTCCTCATACTCCTTACACAGCTCCTGTTTACGCTTGCGTGAAAGCTGCTTGATGCGGTACTCATCCTTCATGGCTTCTTCCTTCGTTGCATGCTCCTTCGCATAGACAAGCTCTACCGGGAGTCTTGGCTTCGTATATTTCGCACCTTTTCCATTGTTGTGTGCCTTTATGCGCTTATTCAGATCATTCGTCCAACCCGTGTAAAGCGTTCCGTCACTGCACTGAACGATATAAGTATAATTCATGGTCTGTCCACCTTCTAAAAAAGGCGGTGCCGAAGCACCGCCTGAGCTTACCCGTTTTATTTCGGGTTCTTCACCTGATCTCCAACAAACCCATAATCGCATATCTTGCCGCCTTCTGCAAGAGGCTTCCTCGTACAAAAAGCAATTATTCCCCGGTCTTAGCTGCTTCCGGTCCGTAATAGGTCAGTGCCAGCATCGTAATATCATCGAACTGCGGAGCCTCCTGTACAAAGTTCTGAATTTCTTCCTTCATTTCATGAAGAAGCCCTTCACACCCTTCCGAAGCATGCCGGTTCAGTGCCTCCACCATCCGGTCTGTCCGGTAAAGCTCCTTCTGTGCGTTCGTTGCTTCCGGCACTCCATCCGTATAAACAAACAGCATATCTCCGGGTACGAAACTGATTTCATAATCCCGGTATCCGGAATCCTCCATTCCGGCCAGAACGAATCCATGCTTATCCTTGAACAGCTCGAATTCTCCTCCGGCACGTTTCAGTACGGGATACTCGTGTCCTGCGTTGGCAGCCGTCATCAGGCCGGTTGTCAGATCCAGGATGCCAAGCCATACGGTTACGAACATTTCCTCTTCGTTATTTTCACATAACTGATTATTTACAAAAGCCAGAATCTCCGCAGGTGTTCCTCCCATCAGGGCACGGTTCTTAATCAGGGTCTTCGCAATTACCATGAAGAGAGCTGCCGGTACGCCCTTGCCCGATACATCGGCAATCACGACACCAAGGTGTGAAGAATCGATCAGGAAGAAGTCATAGAAGTCCCCGCCAACCTCCTTCGCCGGATGCATCGTTGCATAAATATCCACATCCTTCCGATCCGGGAATGGAGGGAAAATACTTGGCAGCATATTCGCCTGAATTCTCGTTGCTACAGAAAGCTCTGCACCGATTCTCTCCTTCTCGGCAGTGACCTCGGAAAGCCTGCGGATGTAGTCCCCGACTTCCTCATACATCTTCTCAAAGGATCGGGCAAGCTCTTCAATCTCATCCCCTGTATGTACATCAATCCGGAATACCTCTCCGGATGCCAGATTGCTTACCATCTCTCCGGATGCCTTGTTTAACAGGCTGATCGGATGAATCAGCCTTTGTCTTACCACAGCAAAGAGTCCGGCGCTGAAAACCAGAATCACCAACACGATATTGATGCTCGCTGCAAAGATAAATTTTGCAATTGACTGCCAGACACCGGGCATCGAAATATCCACGCCGACAAGTGCCACAGGATCACCGTTACTGTTATAAACAGGGGCAACCACCGATGTGATAAAGCCATAGGTTTCATCCATGGAAACCAGTGCACGCTCCTCCGGCTCCTTCTGGAAGGCCGCAAAGGAAACCTCCTTACCACCCTTCATATAATCCTCGTGGTCACCTAATTCACAGGCTCCCTCCTCCTCATTTGCATCCCAGATATAAACAAGGTCATCTTCATAAGGCACATAGACATAATAATATTTAAGATCTGAATAGTCCTGGCTGGCATTTAAAAAATTCTCCACCTGCTCATAATACTCATCCTTCTGTAAGGTCGTTAAGTACCCTTCGATCCTGTCTCCGTCAATATAAGCTGCTGCCGTCTTTGCATAGGCAAACGCCTGTCCGCGTGACCTCTCCAGCGCATCCTCCCGGTACCGCACCACGACTGCAATACAGGTGGATACAATAATAAGCAGTGAAAATATCACCATCAATATAATTACCTTGGTTCCCAATTTCCGTTTTTTCATAATTCCTCTTTCCTTTGATTTCCTGATTCCTGTCTTCTATTACTGCTTTATATTTTTATATTGCTTCTCTATTTTGCCTTTCCTACTTTCCGGAATACGATGTTCTTCCACTTATGCATCCACAGATCTGCGAGCACAAGGGAAACTACCGTTACCAGTACCGCAAGAACCAGAATCCCCGGCATCGGAAGAATCTGTGTCCCACGGATGAGATACAGTCCCAGATAGATGACAGCTGCAACGAACAGCCAATGGATAAAATAAAAGGCGGTCATATCTGCACCGATCCGGTAAGCTGCTGCAACTGCCTTCTGTGGCAGATGCTTTCCGATAAAGTAATAAATCCCGTACATTCCGATTGCCGTTACCAGACAGATTAATACATCCGGCGTCGTCACATGATAATAGCACAACTCTCCCAGTCCGAACATACCGATCCGGTTTCTGATATGAAGCACATAATAAGGAACCGCCACAAGCAGGCAGACCGGTACTGCCATCCGGTAAAACAGATCCTTGTCCTTCATACGCTTCAGAAGCTTGCCAAAGACATATCCGCTTACGGGCATGATCAGCCAGTTCAGATACACAAAATACGAAAGGACTTTTCCTGCTGCGTCCTCCACGCCGACAAAATACCCAAGTATCATATTCCCGGGCACAGATCCTACATCCACTCCGTTAAGCAGGGTTCCTATGATCGAACAGAGCAGGGCAATCCCCACCATGACTCCATCCTTTAATTTCAACTTAAGAAACAGGGCAATGGTCATCAACGCCAGTCCCGCGAACTGAAAGATATCATTATTAAAGGTCTGGTACAGGATCGGGTCGAGGTACCTTTCGGCATCTCCTGAAATTGCGTACCCGATCAGATCCGGTATCGTATACCGGCATAGATTTAAGACAAATCCAAGAATAAAAATAAAAATTCCTCTGTGGAAAATATCCTTCCACCCCTGTCTCCTGCTGTAAACAAGACAGGCTCCCATCGCAAACATCAGCCCCGGCGCAATCATCGGTCCTCCGATGACGGAATCAAATACATACGGAAGCCCTGTAGAAAGGGCTTCCTCCGGTACACAGTCAATGGTAATATGTACGGCAGCCACCATAAGTACGAAAACCACCTTGGCAAGGTCAATTTCCATCTGCCGTCCACTGTTTACATTTTCTTTTGCAAAGATCTGATTTATTAATTCCATAAAAATCCCCCACAGACTTTTCTTATTTACTACCTTACTCACTTTTCTCTCATTTTGCAAGTCTGTTTGAAGGATTTCCTGTCTTTTAAATTTACTGCATCCTTGAAAAAATCTGTCTTTCATGCATCAGGATGCAACTGTCACGGTAACACCGATTGCTGCATGTACGGCTCCAACAGATTCCGCAACAACTGCTGCCGCTGCTGCCGAAACTGCCGCTGCTCTCATAAATACAACCGCACCTGCGACAATAACAAATCCGGCAACCAGTATAACTTATCCCTGTTCTTTGCTTCCAGCTTGATCTGGGCCAGTACATCTTACTCACAGTAGTTTCCTCATTGATCCTTCTAATGGTTCAGAAAGCAGCTTCTTCTTCCGTTCAATCATCTCATCAATCTTTTCAATATAAAGCCCTACATCCTTGACATTATCGCATCTTTCAATCCGTCCGTCCGGATAGACCCGCTTGGTGATGGAACCTGCGCCAAGAGCTACGATGGTCTGTTTCTCCTCCATGATCAGAATATTATAGATCCCAAAGTTACCTTCGGTCGCATAGCCGACGTTTTCAAAGTTGCCGGACATGTTTTTCTGGCGGTAGAGGTAATATGGAACCATCCGGAGCTGCTTTGCCCCCTCCATGGCAATTTTCATGGTTTCTTCCGTGTTGTTCAGCATGGAAATTCCCTTTTCCTCAATCCACTGACTGAGCTTTGATGCCCGTTTGATGGCAAGGGAATGCACGGTCAGACTGTCCGGCTGCATCGCCACAATTTCATCGATGGTATGGTGCACCTCTGCTTCTGTCTCTTCCGGGAATCCTAAGATAATATCCATATTAATATTGGTAAATCCGACCTCTCTTGCAAGGGCAAATGCTTCCTTTACCTGCTCCACGGTGTGGCGTCTGCCGATCAGATCTAGGGTTTTCTGGTTCATGGTCTGCGGATTCACGGAAATTCTGGTAACTCCATGCTTCCTTAAAACCCCCAGTTTATCTCTTGTAATGCTGTCCGCTCTTCCTGCTTCAACCGTGAATTCCTGCAGATGGGACAGATCCAGCTTCGCTTCAATATAAGAAAGAAGCCGCTCCAGCTCCGGCGCCTTTAATGTAGTCGGCGTACCGCCTCCAATGTAAATTGTATCCAGAATCTTATCCCGATAAAAGCTGCTTACAAAGTCAATTTCCTTTTCCAGTGCCGTTAAGTACTCCGATACTCTCTTTTCCCAGGAAAAAATCGGATAAGAGGTAAAGGAACAGTACAGACAAGTGGTCGGGCAGAACGGAATCCCAATGTAAAGACTGTATCCGTCTTCATAATGAAGGGTATCAAGCAGGGCCTTTTCCCTACGGGCAATTTCAATGGCAAGCTCTCCCTTCTCCTTACTGATGAGGTACGTATCCTGCATATACTGCATGATCTCCTCATCCGTAATGTCCTCTTCCATCATCGTCATCGGAATTTTCGTCGGGCGGATTCCGGTCAGGGTTCCCCAGGGAAGCTGCCTGCCGGTATGCTCGGAAAGTGCTGTGTAAATCAGTTTTTTTAAGCAGTTCTTGATGTGCGGCCGGTCCATGCCGTCTTCCAGCTCTACCTTATATCCGCCAAAATCCGTTCTTCCCCTGCCACCATCCACAATGCTCATGCGGATCATTTCCGGTTCAAAATCAATTTTCAGATCCGGAAGTCCTTCATCGGAGCTCACAATATCCTTTTCATCAGAATCCGGCACAAAGACCTTGACGTCCTGTGCCGGATAAAATGCTTTTACCAGAGAATGGATATCGTATTCATATCCATTCTGATTTACGATTACACTTAATAAATTGCTCATCTCTTCCTCTTCTCATTTCGATTAAAGAAATGCGTTATATTTTCTCTCATGTCCGATGCTGGTACATTCCCCATGTCCCGGATATACGGTCACATCATCGGGAAGTACCATGAGCTTTTCACGGACCGATCTCACGAGTGCGCTCATGCTGCCTGTCGGAAGATCCGTTCTTCCCACGGAATCCTGAAACAGTGTATCACCACTAAGCAGCACCCCGGCTTCTTCAAAATAATAACAGCAGCTCCCCTTCGTATGTCCCGGCGTTGCAATCACCTGAAACTGCATCCCGGCAATTTCAACCTTTTGTCCATCCTTCAAAAGAACATCAGGGGTAACTGTACATGGTCTTCCTACGTCCCGTGAAACATTTAAGGAATCGCTTTCACACAGCTCTTTTTCACCTTCATAGGCATATACCCGGGCACCGCTGCACTTTTTCAAGCCTTCCACACCCCAGATATGGTCAAAATGTCCATGGGTAAGACAGATTGCAGCTACATGAAAGCCCTTTGCGGTAAGCTGCTGATAAAGAAGCTCTCCCCGGTCTGCCGGGTCAAAGGCGATCACGTCCTTCTTTCCTTCTTCATATACATAGTAAAAATTCGTCTCACACACACCTAATGTAAATTTATCAACCTTTAACTCTGCCATAAGCTTCCTTTCCAAACCGTCTCATTACCTGTTTCATTACCAGTTTCATCAGCCCGTGGTTCGCTCGATATCCATCACACTTTCAATGCTGCGTAATTTATCCACCAGCGTATTCAGCTGTTCCCTGCTGTTGATTTCAAATGCAATAGCAAGTGTTGCATAACCCTGTTTATTCACTCTCGTATTAAGACTCCGGATGCTGATGTTCTTCTCGGTAAGAATCTTCGTAATATCTGCAAGAAGTCCGTTCCGGTTCATTGCATAAATCTTAATTTCCGCAATATACTTCTCATCTACGGCATCCTTCGCATTGTCTTCCCATTCGGCATCAATGAGACGCACTCTTTCCATCTCAGGAAGATTAATGATATTAATGCAGTCGGTACGATGAATGGAAACGCCGCGTCCTCTCGTTACGAAACCAACGATTTCGTCTCCGGGAACCGGCAGACAGCACTTGGAAAAACGTACCGCCAGATCATGCATTCCCTTTACGACGATACCGCTTTTGGATCTCATATGTGGGATGTTCTTCTGCTGGTCATTCTCTGTAACAGCTGCCAGAACCTCCTCATCCGTCAGCTCCTTCTTATGATCCTTTTCATAAAGCTCGAGCATCTTGTTAATAATCTGCCCTTCCTTTAAACCGCCATGTCCGACAGCTGCAAGAACGGACTCCCAGTCATGAAAGCCATATTTATTCATGATCGCATTCATATATTCCGGCACCATGATTTCATTGGTGTCGATCACCTTTGCCTTACAGTATGCCTGTAAAAGCTCACGACCCTTTACAATATTTTCTTCTTTGAATTCATTCTTAAACCACTGGTTGATCTTACTCTTTGCCTGGGTACTCTTCACCACATTCAGCCAGTCCCGGCTCGGTCCCTTGGAGTTTTGGGACGTCATAATTTCCACCCGGTCACCATTCTTGATCTCATAATCAATCGTTACGAGCTTTCCGTTTACTCTTGCACCAATCATCTTGTTTCCGACTGCACTGTGAATGCTGTAAGCAAAGTCAATCGGCGTAGAGCCTGCCGGCAGATTCTTTACCTCCCCGGTCGGGGTAAAGCAGTAAACGCTGTCGGAAAACAGATCAAGATCGCTCTTTAACAGGTTCATGAATTCCTTGTTATCAGACATATCCTGCTGCCATTCCAGAATCTGACGCAGCCAGGACAGCTTCTCTTCCTCGGAGTCCTCAATCTTCTTGCCATCGGAAGCAACCTTATATTTCCAGTGTGCTGCAATACCATATTCCGCAGCCTTATGCATTTCATAGGTACGGATCTGGATTTCAAAGGGCTGCCCACTCTTCCCGATCAGCGTCGTATGAAGGGACTGGTACATATTCGCTTTCGGCATGGCGATGTAGTCCTTGAAACGCCCCGGGATCGGTTTATACATTTCATGAATAACACCAAGTGCTGCATAGCAGTCCTTGACGGTATTTACAATAATACGGACCGCGAACAGGTCATAGATCTGTTCAATGGATTTATTCTGGTTCTTCATTTTCTTATAGATACTGAAAAAGTGCTTGATACGACCGTCAATATGGGCTTCAATTCCGGCATTTTTAATGTGTTCGCTGACTTCATCCACGATATCCTGAATGTATTTCTCACGTTCACTTTTACGGATTGCGATTTTATCTACCAGATCATAATAAGCCTCCGGCTCGAGATATTTTAAAGACAAATCATCTAATTCTACTTTGATTTTGGAAATACCAAGACGCTGTGCAATGGGGGCATAGATTTCCTGTGTCTCCCGCGCAATGCGCTGCTGTGCCTCCGGCTTCTGGTATTTCAGGGTACGCATATTATGAAGACGGTCTGCCAGCTTAATCAGAATCACCCGGATATCCTTCGCCATGGCAAGAAACATCTTACGCAGATTCTCTGCCTGCATTTCCAGCCGGTCGGGCTTGCCGTCCTGATCGGTTGACAGATGCAGATTCTGCAGCTTTGTAACACCATCTACCAAAAGAGCTACCTCCGGGCCGAATTCCTTCTCAATTTCTTCCCCGGTCATAATGGTATCTTCCACCACATCATGCAAAAGTCCTGCAGCAATGGTTTCCTGATCCATCTCAAGGTCTGCCAGAATGATCGCGACACACAGGGGATGTACAATATAGGGCTCTCCGGACTTTCGTACCTGATCCTTATGTGCCTGATAGGCCACATGGTACGCCTTTTCAATCAGGGAAATATCATCGGAGGGGTGGTATTTGCGCACACGCAAAATAAGATCCCGATATAACTGCTCCGGACTTTGAAATTCCTGAATGGATTCGATCCGACCATCGTCGAATACCATCTCGCTCTTAACCTGTTCACCTGTTGTCTTACTGGTATCCTTTTCTTCTGTCATGTCATCACCCTTTGGCATTTTAGTAAAAATTACCTGCTGATTTTAACTTATCTGTTATTATTAGCAATATCCATATTATTATATATTTATTTATGAATGTAGTCAATCCGTGAAGAAAGCAGATTCTATCCTCATGTAACAGCTCAGCCATGGCCATTCATAAGCTGCCGGATTGTAAAGATTGGCTAACAAATATACGTGCTTTCCGGCAGCTTATTTCATGTCGGGCGTCCGCCCTATAGAAATAATTGTATAAGCTACACTTAGTGAGCAAGCTCCCACGGTCATCTTATACAATCATTTCTGCATGGCTGAACTATTATATCATTATATCATAACATGCGATTTCAAAACATAAAATAAACCAATTCTTAATTTTAATTTCGAGGTTTTCCATGAAAAACTTGATTCTTTTCCACTCCTTTCCAAATAAAATGCTTCCAAGGCTTCTTTCCGTGTTTTGCCTGCTTGTCCTTTTGTTCATGACTGCCTGTGCAGGCAAGAACCAGAAGGATTCCCTCGCCCGGATCAAAAATCTGGAATTCACTGTTTTGTCCGAAGATGCCATTCCGGAGGAAATGCAGAAGGTCATTCAGGAAAAACACCCCAATCCCTTCAAAATCACTTATTCTGACAATGGCTTTCTCTACATTGGAATTGGCTATGGTGAGCAGCCGGCCGGCGGCTTCGGTATCACCGTAAATGACCTCTATCTCACCGAAAACGCCATTTACTTTGACACTACACTCCTCGGTCCTTCTCCCGACAGTGAAGCTCCGGCCAACGACACCGCTTCCTATCCATATCTTGTCATAAAAACCGAGTATATCGATGAGCCAGTCGTTTTTAAATAACGTACAAAAAGGTAACCGTTCAGCCATGCCCATTCATAAGCTGCTGGATGGTACAGATTGCCTTACAAATATACGTGTTTTCCGGCAGCTTATTTCATGTCGGGCGTCCGCCCTATAGA
>ERZ1106939.1440-NODE-1440-length-18183-cov-30.930494_pt1 | contig 18183 bp, 10 predicted proteins | sample MGYA00403669_ERZ1106939 | MGnify/ENA primary metagenome ERZ1106939 (study PRJEB35170, sample SAMEA104062447) | human gut metagenome | biome: human gut; feature: human-associated habitat; material: faeces | place: Denmark | collected 2012-09-28 ...
CGGGAATCGGTGTGGGCATCCACATAGTGGTCGTCGATGTAGGCGGCGATATCCGTGAAGAGCTTATTGCCGATCGTATACGCCGCGCGGCTGAAAATGACGAGATACACCGTCATGTCGTTTTCTGCGAGGAATTCGCTGCTGGTGTCCACCGCCACCCGGAGCGCCTGATCCTTTGGATAGCCAAAAACGCCGGAGGAGATCAGCGGAAATGCCACCGTCTCACAGCCGTGCTCCTTCGCCAGCGCAAGGCTGGTGCGATAGCAGGAGGCGAGCTGTTCCCGCTCGCCGCACTTACCGCCGTTCCACACAGGGCCCACGGTGTGGATGATGTAGCGGCACGGCAGGCGGTACGCGCCGGTGATCTTGGCCTCGCCAGTCCGGCAGCCGCCCAGCGTCCGGCACTCTGCCAGCAGCTCCGGCCCTGCCGCCCGATGGATACAACCATCCACGCCGTCACCGCCCAGCAGAGATTCCTTCGCCGCGTTGACGATGGCGTCCACACTCATTTTCGTGATGTCATTGCGAACAATGATAAGGGGCATCGTTTCACCACCAATCTAATAATTGGAAATCAGTTCAATACACTGTTGTCCTCCGCCTTTTCAGCTTCGGATAGCTCCTACCAATTTTCAAGATTGCCGCACCTGCGAAGATAATCGTGACCACCATCTACGGCACATGCCCCGCAGCTGCAAACCCTGAAATCATGGACGGTTTGGCTCTCGATAATGTCTCCACATTTCTTGCACCTGATTGCGTTCCGAATAATTTTTGCCATACTCATTTCCTCTCGAATACAGTTCTCTGTGTGACGATATGCAAAAATGCCCTGCCGCTTGGCAGAGCATTCGATTCATCACAGCTATACTGCCAAGGCTTATTTCAACACTTGACGGCGTTAATTATCGTTATTTTGTATGATAGCATATTGGGGTGCGAAAAGCAAGGAAACAAAGCGTGTGTAGAGTTCTATAGCTGTACCCACCAGCCACATTTTAGCGGTAGATGCACGTCCAATCCCCTGCACAAATATGTTTCCCTAATCAGTTCAAAAACGTCTCCTGCTCGATTGTAACGCCATAGCTTAGGATTTTTTCAATAGCATCTTTGAACAGTAAGTATCTCCCGCTTTTTAAATCTGCTGCCAATTCAGATAAGTATTCTTTGGAGCGCATAAGACCATGTTCGTGAAATTTTTCAACAAGTTCACCTGACATACGCAAGGGCAGCACAGACGAAATTAGCTTCTGCAAGTTGTCGAACATTTGGAAGCCACCCGCATCGATATCTGCCCAAAATCGCGCTTTAACATCTTTAGATGCCGCACGAACGATCAATGTAACCAGCTTTCGCTTTTGTGGACTGAGAAATCCACCATGATAGATCACCAGCTCGTTCGGCTGTTTTTCCGACATCACATATTCATCATAATTGGTTTTGTTCTCAATGAATGTAATACATTGAATTTCGGCCAAGTCAATTGAGATGATGGAATCAATCAAAGTGCTGGGTAAGGCCAAACCGTATGGCGCGGCACCAATACAGATATTTCCCTGCTCTGTTCGAACCTGACAGTTTCCAGCAAGCTCATATAGCTCCGGGCGAGCATAGATGCCCAAATATGCCAGCTGTTCTCTTTCCCCCAGGGCGTTTTCATCGCAGGAAATCGCCAAATCCGCATCGTATTTTCTTGCAATCCGCAAAAACAGGTCCCGCACATTTCGCTCAAAGTATTTCGTGTCGGAAAAGCACTTGCTGCTGAATGCGCGCATCGTTATACTGCCGGACAGAGCTGCATACTCGCGGAAAACGCAGAGCAGATCCTGCAATGGGGTATCGTCCGTCCTGCAAAAGGCTGGGATTTTCAGCTGCTCTGCAGCCAATCTACAAACATCTGCCTTCCAAGCTATAATCCAGGGAATCGCAACGTCCTTCAGACTGTCGTCTATCAATTGAATAACTTGAGTTGCCCGCACTTTTGGATGCACTCTTTCGGCAGAAGCATAGCACTGTGGAATCTGATCCAAACGCAGCACAATGGCCGAAAGCACCGGACGGCCTTTCACCCACTCAAGCTGCACCAAATGCTTCTTTTCAAGCTCCAGGGCCGCTTCATTATAAGCATCCCGTATCACGGCATCCTCATAGATATACGCAGGGAGGTCTCTCTTTTCCACTTTTAGCATGACTCTTCTGGGGGATGTCCCAGGATCAGATAGATGCCTGCTGTTTTCATATTTATCCAACAGTCGGTTTATAATGTCGCCTTGCTCTGTCATTGCGCAATCTCCTTGCCAAAGGGCAGAATATGCATTCTGTATTTGTCCTTGTTTACCAGCAGCGTACGGTCTGCAATCGGCATAATATCCGAAACCTTATCCGGCGGTGTACAAATAATGGCCTGCAAGCCCATCCTTCGCAGGAGGCGGACGCTCTCAATAATGCGATCACTATCCATTTTGTTAAATGCCTCATCAAACACTGCCAATCGGACGGTGTTGCCGAAACTGGATGTATCATTCACACGGTAGAGCTGAGCGAAGGAAGCCAGAACCGCAATATAAAACGGAGTCTGTGTTTCACCGCCGGACTTTGTGTTCAAGGTCTGAGAAAGCAGCTGCTTTGTTCCGTTTTGATCTGTGGTTTCCAGGTCAAACTTCAGGTATGTCCTAAAATCGGTATATCGTTGGATATTTTCCTGCAGCTCGCTTTGTTTTCTCGCATTTAACTGTGTATCATCCGCCGTAGTGATCTGGCTGAACAGCTTCTCTATCAGCTGGCCATATTTATCCTGGAAAGGCCGTGCGAACAACCCTACATCGCCTTCCATAAGCTCCGGATCCATAATCATGTCATAATATTCTGCATAATCCGGATTACGCTCCACACGGAACTGATAACTGTCCGTTCCGAATTGAGCCTGGCGCAGTGCGCGATTTAGATTCTTCACCTGATCCTGCACTTGGTCGATGCTGGACTTCAATTTGGCCAGAAAATCATTCTGGAACTGTTCCATCGCACTCTCTCGGGCGGCGTTGATCTTCTCCCGGTATTTGGGCAGCTCACTTTCCTCCAAGAGCCTCCGCTCCGATTCAAACTCATCATTATCCATGGCTTCCACACGGAAGGAACATGGCTTAAACCGGTCCGTATACTCCCTACGTGCAATGAAAAGTTTTTTTCGGGCAGTATCCTGTTCCTTTACGCTCTGCTCCAAACGGCTGCTGAAGTTCTTATGGACGATGTCTGCGCGCTTCAGACGGTCGAGCTCCTGCTGATACCTGGGAAGGCCGATGCTTTCCTGATATTTGGAAGGAAATTCGTCTTGCAGGCGATCCTCCATATAAGTTAGCTGCTGGTAATGATCCGGCAGCACCTCATAGTCGAGTTGGCGAATACGTTCCTTGTACTGGCCGATCTGAATTCCTTTCTCCTCTTTTTCTTTATTCAACGCTATAATTTCATCCCCGAGCGCAGCAATTGTGCGGCGCTGTTCGTCTAGCCACAAAAGATCCAGTTTTGAAAGCTGATCATCGATATCAGTCACTTCATTGACAATCTCCATGCCGCGCAGGTATGCTTTTTGCTTTTCTGCCACGGTATTTTGGACAAAAAAGTGCGTAAATAACGGTTCTTTTGACTGTGACAAAAGCTGACGGATAGGGTTCCAATAACGCAGCTGGTCTTCAATCTGCGTTAACTCCTCTTCCAATCGAGATACACGCAGACTTACCGCATAACGGCCAATAAATGCGTCATCCATCAGCTCACGACGAATCGAACGGACAACATATCCCTGGTAGAGCAGTCCGTCTGCTGTAATAGCGGTTTTGAAATTGCGCAGCTGTTCAGCTTTTTCACAACATACGACGCGCCCCAACAGATAGTCAATATAGCTGCGCGCCAGCTTGTTATCCGTATCAACCTTTCTGGCAAGGCTGTCATCGCGTAGGCGAATCGTTTCTCGTTCGCGAAGCTTACCGATGTCCACCAACCCGAAGGATGCAAAACCGAACTCTTTTTTGATCCTGTCAAAGATCAATAAGGCGCTCTTATAATACGCCGGATCAACCAGCAGATAAAACCTCTGCGCATTGAGATATCCCTCCACGGCTCCGCGCCACCGTTCGTCCGCAAGCTCCAGGACATCCGCAAGAATATCTATTCTCACAGGACTGCCGATCCGGCTGTTCAGCTCAGATTCCAAGCGGGCCTTCAATTGCAGTAGGCCTCGCGGATAGTCTTTAATGTCCTTTCGGAGATTTGCGAGGACGGTGCGTTTTTGGTCCTGCTCCTCCTTCAACTCCGCCAGTCGATCTTCTGCTATGTGCAGCGCATTCCTGATGGTCTTAGTAAGCTCAGCCGCCGCCTGCTGGGCGCTCTCAAAGGGTGCCGATGAATAGGAAAATATCTCATAGCTTCCGGACACAAAAAGCGAATATGTTTTTAGTACACTTTCGGCAGCCTCCTGCACAGGCAGAAGTACTTCCTCTGCATTCTGCTTCAATACCGAGTCACACAGTCCGTTCAGCTGAAAGGATTCCTTTTTTATTTCCAATGCCAAGGATTGGAGATCCTGCATCAGCCTTTTTTGCTCATCCAGCAGTGCCTGCTTCCGATTGCGGAGTTTTTCTTCCTCCTGAAACACACTGCTCTGCGCGCAGGCCAAGTCAAGTTCGCGCCTGCGGTTCTCCTTCTGCGCGATTCGATCAGAGATCGTCATAATACTCTTTTCAATTGCGGCTAATTCTGTGGTACTGTCTCTCTTTTCAAGCTCAAATCGGTCAATTTGGGCTTGTTCTATTTCTTTTTTGGACCAAAGCACCAAAAATGATTGCACCCGCCAGCGGTCGATGGCCTGATTCATTTCACGATAGAGTTTGCCAATCTCCTGTAAAGCAGTCAGTTTCTCCTCCTGCCGCTGTGCCAACATTTCATGGCGTTTATAATCCCGGATATTCTGCTGCATGGCCTCGATATCAGGCTTCTCCGGTATGTCGCAGATGTTCTCGGTAATGAATTTCTGGATATCCACGATAGGGCGGAAGGATACCGCCTTTTTCATCATTCGAAGGACCTGCTCATTGTGCACATTCCATCTTGACAGCATATTCCTGCGATATTCCTTCTGCGTGTCATAGATCTCCGCCTTAACGTAATTCTGCTTCAAAAAACGGCGCAGCGCAGGAATCTCCATAGCCTCTCCATTTTCAACAAAGCAGTTCTCGGGCAGCGTTCCCACACAAATGAAAAAGCGTTCCTGCCTGCTTCCGTCACTGCGGCAATCAAAAACAACGCCCGTGACAAAACTGCTGCCCACTACGTCATCTTGGAACTCACAAGCAATGTAGCTGGAGAAATCTTTTCCCCGGCGGGAATACGGGTTATTTTCATCCATATCTGCCCGCAAATACCCGTCCAGCGTGCGCTGAGACTTTTCATTGGCAGCCTGATTAAAGTTGCGGGCATTTGTTTCTCCCAATAGAACGATTTGAAGGGCATCAATTACCGTGGATTTTCCCGCACCGTTTTTTCCAGTCAGGAAATTAATATCACCTACCTCGATGATCTCTTTGCTGAAATACAGCCAATTAATCAGCAGGATCTTCTTCAGTTTCTTCATCGGTATCGCCCTCCTTCTGTAGCACAGACACAACATCGTTCAGCTTTTCACTGGAGACTGCAGCCAACACGGTCGGTAATATGGAAAATTTACAACCGCTCTGATTGAACTTTCCCTCAATCCGCTGAATAATCGAGTGATTTTCCAGCAATGTCAACGCACGCTTCACTTCGTCCATATTGGGCTTTGCTGGAAGGATTGCGTAATCCGTGACGACCTTTTCTAAAACATCACGCACGGTACAAACGGCATCCTGCTCCAGACCGAGTTGTTCCTGATTTTCTTCATAAATCATGCGTAGGGCAAGGAGAATGGCCGTTTCTTTTTTGTTCAGGTTGCAGCGGTTCGCTTCGTCCGTATTGATCACATAGAAATAGCCGTTTAAATCATCTTTGCGCAGATCCCAATCCAGCAGACTAAGATATTCTTGCACCGCTTCGTAATGCAGAGATAAAAACGTATAATCCGGGTTATTCACCCTTCCTTTGCCCGGCCGAAACAGTGTTCGCACAATATAAGTCCGGCTAAGAAGCTGGTTGCAAACGGACTTGAACTGTTCTAATTCCTTGGAGGTCGCACTACGAATGAAGTCAAAATCCATTTTTCTTCTCCTTCCGTCGAATCTGCATCTGGGGGATGGAATAGCCATTCTCATGAAATGAGCCGCCCAGCTCTTTGATCTGATGGCCTGCGGCAGAATCTCCGCTGGTCAATACAGCCAGCAAACTCATAATGTAAGATTTATCATCCTTAATGTTTAAATCTTTGGAGTAGCAAACATCTGCGTCCCCCAACCATCCCTGCACATAGGCGACAATAGCCGCACGGCCATATTCGGAACGCAATAGTTGTGCAGCCTGCGCGGCTGCGTCTGCATCGGAAGCGGTTTCCTGAATAAGAACCGCGGCAGCTTTTGTCCGTTTTCCAGGGCGCTTCCGATACCACAAGCTTTTTTCAGAAAGGAATGACTGCTCATAAAGCTGAAATACCGGTTGTATCTGGTCTACTAAATCACCGGCGCGCCGATTGCGAGACAATGCCGTGAGCAGTACATTCAAGTTTCCCCGAACATTTTGATCGCGATTTGTCAGGTTTTCTACCTTTTGCGTTGCTGCTCTCGTATAGCGGCGAACCTGCGCATCTATTTCATCGAGATAGTCATGCTCTATATTGTCATATCGCTCGTCGATCCAGAAAATCTTTCGCAGCAGATCGGAACGGCAGTTTTCCACTGTATCTCCTCGTTTATCCTGCAAAGTTGCGTTCGCCATGGCAAGCAGCAGAGCATCATCCTCAGCCCAGCTTCTCAAAACAGATTGAATTGGAACGCGATACTTTGGGACGGAGTCCTTAATTTTCAACGGTCGTATGTATGCCTCAACTACTTTCTGTCCAAACTCGTTGAAGTGAGAGGCCAATACCTGATTGACGTCCTGCATATCTATCTGCATCTGAAAATAATGCTTCACGTTGTGATAGACCATTTGCAACAAATTTATGAGAGCACTGGTGTTATCATAGGCACTGTAAATTGCGGCCATCTTATCGTAAACGCTTTCGCTCTCATCAGCGACCTTCAGAGCAGAGTAGGTGCCAAACACATAGGAAAATCCGCGGGCAGGACGATCATCCCGGAGCTGGTGAAACAGCTCCAACAGCCGGCTGCTGTAACTTGGGACGGTAATATACTCCTCAAAATCGTCACCCCGTTCCTTTTCAAACCAGCCTTTACCGCAGAGCTTCCGAATCAAAAAGCGTGCACGGCCGGAGATATCCCGCAGCTCCTCCTCGTCAATATCTTCTCCTTCAAATGTGGCATCCGCCAGCTGCTGCTCCAATCTGCTGCGGAGCATAGAATACAGCGTGTCCTCGCGTATTTTTAGGTTTTCACGGTATGCGGTGTACAGCACATCCAGAGCATCTGCGTATAGTGTGCGGTTGGGCGAGGCCAAAGGTGAAAAAAGCTCACCAGGAACCGCTTCAAAAAACTTCATGAACCTTCCTCCTACAGGAGACGACAATTATGATTGGACGATTAATTTGGAATCAGGATAGGCCAGATATCGTATTCGATACGGGGACACTATATGGCGGGCTTCACTGTGGAGACTGCTTTGCATGTTGGCTGGATGGGCGCTGGCTCGATGTTCGCCTGGAATATATGAATGATTGGGTTCTGATCCACAACGGTCTTTTTGTTCCAGTTCGCTATGGCGTTTCTGTGCGAATTTAATCAGCCCACTACCAACTTGTTCGTCTTCTTCAAGAACTTCGCTGGGATCGGGCGGTCCAGCTGCCAGGTGATGTTCATCGGCCTGCTGCCCGTGTGCTTCACGTAGTTCGCCGTGCCCAGATAGGTGTACGCTTCCGCACCGCCGGTCATACGGTCCGCCTTAAACTCACGGACAAACAGCAGCACCTTGCTGCCGCGATCTTCGTGGTGAATATAGCGCTGGCCAGTGGGTGAATTCTCCGCCGTGGTGCTCTGGCTCTGCCAGTGAAATAAGCTCTCATTGATGGAATAATCGTTGTACATGGTGGTTGGCGAGTAGTCCTTGTCCGCCTTGTTCAGCGTCACAAAGAACACGTCGATGTTTTTCTCCGGCAGCCACTTCACGCCCTCACGAACGGTGGACGGCTTCATAAAGTCCAGCGCTACCAAGATCTGGTCGCGGGTATAGGTGCAGTGCAGATCCAACGGGCAGTCGAAGCCCAACTCCACCGGCTCGTCGATGAAGTCGATCTGCTCGAAGCGATAGCGCAGCAGCTCCATGAGCTCGTTTAGTAGCACAGTACTATCCGATAGTGCATAGAGATTGTCCAACACATCTTCGTCGGTCCAATTCTCCACAGCCTTGCCCCAAACGGTGATATAAAACATCTGCATCATCCGCTTTTCAATATCCGAAAGGGCGGCAAAATCCACATTATCCAAACGTGGAAGAATATCCAAGAGGAACGAAATCCAGCGGCGGGAATCCACCACGGCAAGCTTCGCAAACGCTTTGGTCAGAACATCCTCCAGCGGCTCCGAAAAGTCTTCGATGGCATCCGCTCTGGCGCAAATGCGAGAGAAGGAAGAAAACTTGTAAATTGCTCTCGGATCGAGATGGTAGTAATCCAAGAAGTTTTTGAGTGTCAGCTCCAAACCGCTGTCTTCCGTAAAAGATGCCACACGGGATACCAATCCAGCAGTATTGCCATAGGATGCACGGATATTATCCAATATGTACTTTGCCGCTTTCTTTTCCAGCTGAATATAGCAGCCCTTTGGGACGGACGCGAAGCTGTCTTTGATTTCACGGCTCACGCTGCGCGTTGCGTTTGACAGCAGCGCCGCAAACTTATCTTCAAAATTGTATTTTCGATTTGCCTGACCGATGAAGTCCAGCACGGTCAGGCATTCTTTATCCTCAGATAGACGCAGACCACGTCCCAGCTGCTGCAAGAAGATTGTCAACGACTCCGTGGGTCGCAGGAACAGAACCGTATTGACTTCCGGAATATCCACGCCCTCGTTGTAGATGTCCACGACGAAGATGAACCGCACCTCGCCGGACACCAAGCGCCGCTTGGCCGCCGCTCTTTCCTCGTCCGAAGATTGCCCGGTGAGGCACATGGACGGGATGTTGTGGTCGTTAAAATAGCGGCACATAAATTCCGCGTGATCGACCGTCACACAGAAGCCGAGACCCTTCACCTCGTCAATGTCCGTCACATATTTCAGCAGTGCCGTCACCACATGGTCGGCGCGGCGGTTGGCAACCGCCCCGCTGAACGTGTAGATGTGCTCCAGCTCGCTCTTTTGGTAGCCACCAGCAGACCATTTGAGCGCATCCAGATCCACCGTATCGGTAACGCCAAAATACTGGAACGGGCACAGGAGCTTTCGATCAATGGCTTCCGGCAGACGGATCTCCGCTGCAATGCGGTTATGGAAGTACGGCAGGATGCTCTTGCCGTCCATACGCTCCGGAGTAGCGGTCAAGCCCAGCAGGATGCGCGGCTGGTAGTAGGACAACAACTTCTGATAAGTCGGTGCTGCGGCATGGTGGAATTCATCCACGATGATGTAATCGTAAAAATCGGGACTCGTCTTTTCCGTGAAGCTCTGTGAGTTGAAAGTCTGGATGGACAGAAACAAGTTGTCGATGCTCTCCGGCTTATAGTTGCCCACAAACAGCTCACCAAAGTTTGCGTCCTTGAGCACGGCGCGGAAGGTGTACAAGCTCTGCTTGAGGATTTCCTCTCGGTGCGCCACAAACAGCAGGCGGCAGGGTTTATCCGGATTCTGCTTGCGGAAACGCTTGTAGTCCAGCGCCGAGATGACCGTCTTGCCGGTACCGGTGGCAGCCACCACCAGATTGCGCGTATAGCCACGGACAGTGCGCTCTGCCTCCAGCTTGTCCAGAATCTCCTGCTGGTAGGAATAGGGGTTGATGTCCATGGTGTAGACATCGGCATTGTTGGTGTCGAAATATTTTTCCGCCTTCAATGCCCGTGCCAAGCGCTCTTTCTGATCCTCCGCGTAGTATTCAAATTCGCGGTCATTCCAGTAATACTCGAAGGTAGCGGCGATTTTGTCAATGGTTTCGGGCAGGTCACGCCGCGTTACTTTGGTGTTCCATTCAAGGCCGCTGGTCAATGCGGCATTGGACAAGTTGGACGAGCCCACATAAGCCGTCGTGAAGCCGGTTTCGCGGTAAAAAACATATGCCTTGGCGTGGAGGCGGGTCGTCTTGGCGTTGTAGCTGACCTTGATGTGCGTATTGGGCAGCTTTCGAAGCTCCTCAATGGCTTTTACATCGGTAGCGCCCATGTAGGAGGTGGTGATGATGCGGAGCTCGCCGCCGCTGCGCGTAAACTCCCGCAGCTCGTCCATGATGAGCCGCAGACCGCTCCATTTGATGAAGGACACCAGCATGTCGATCCGGTCGGCCGAGACGATTTCCTTTTTGAGCTCTGTAAACATCTGCGGCTCATGCACAGCCCCGGTGAAAAGGGAGCTTTGTGCGATGGAGGTCTCTGGGCGCTCTATGTCCGCCGCTGTTTTCCCCACCGCTAACCGTGGGTCGGTCTCCCGCAAAAGCGCAAGAAGCTGCTCTGCCCGCCGGTCAACGCCAAGCGCGGCAAAGTCAGCTTCTTTCGTTGTATTTTGAATGAGATCAACGATCTGGTTGGTCAGCCCGATCTGGGCAGAAATATCCCCGCCGTTGTCCAGCACGTTATCCAAGCCCTTTTGAACCACATCTGCCAGATACTGCGCCAGCACCTTGGAGGCTTCCGCCTTGTCAATGGGCGCAACAGACTTGCGTGCCTCCGGAATCTCCGCAAGTTCGCTGGTCAGGGCGTTATTGATGACTTGTTCATATAGGCCGGGATGTAGCATAATTTTTACTCCTTAGTTTTAATAGAGCCTTACCTACTAAATAGACTTATTCTAAATGGTTATTTTTTACATACTGTTGAACAAGTTCCATTTTGCGAAGTGTATTCTGCTCTTTGTTGAAAGGGTTAACCATCCGTTTCTTTGTCATCCAACCGACTATGGCAGCAAACGCAAGGTCAATAGCATGGATGTAGTCTTCTACATATGTGCCAAAGTATGTTGTCTTTGCCCAATCAAAAAACGAAACGGCCAGATTCCATTTTTTATCTTTAAAGGTAAATTGTAAAAAGACAAATGTGGCAAAACTTATTATGATGAGGGTCAAAAGCACAGGTATTACGTATGTTCTTATGATATATTGCGGAAGTATTTTGCGCTCTGCATAAGAAAGTATTTTTTCTTTCCGCTGTTTTATTTCCTCATTTTGTTGTTGTATTGTGCATTCGCTTTCTTTGAGTGCGTTATCTTGCGCCTCGATTTTCTCCTGCATTGCTTTTCCGGTAGCTCCATATTGAGAAATGTCTGCTTGGAGACTTTCAATCCTGTTTTCTTTCTCTCGTAATTCCTTGTCCAAATAATTTTGACTGATTCTTTGGACTTTCTCGTAGAGATCTGCATCTGAAGTACTGGTTTTAATAACATTCTGGAAATCGTCACCAAAGACGGCTGCAACCAGATGCTCCTGCGTTTTAATGTCTTCGGTTATAGAGCTAATGCCGGATAGAATGATGTGCGCATTTTCAGGAGAAACTCTCTTAGAAGAAGGCCTTATATTTATAAAGCTTACAAAACTATCATAATCGTTTTCTGAACGTCCACAAGTCTTGAGTAGTATAAGAAATAACTGGCTAGGATAAACAACAACCGGATATCCTGTATCAAGTCGATTTATATCCCATAGACGGAGTGCTCTATCAGAAGATGCGAGAAAAATATCCGTATCCCCTGCGTTTTCTCGAAGCAATTCGATATATCGAATAACCGTCGCATCATGGCTATCGCGATTAGAATAGTGATAGTCATCAGATAAATAATCCGAGTTAATTCCCTGTTTCACACTCTTGATGGATGCTGAATATCTGTTTCGCACATTCTTGAATTCATCTGAGTGATATACTCTATCAGGAATTTTCACATCATCAACTATTCTGAATTCTTTAACTAGTCCAAGATAGAGTGATCTAATATAGGTAGCAAAGTATTTTAGAGACATCAGAGAATGCTCTTGTCTCCAGCTTTCATAAAATGCAAAAATGTTATAATCGGCAATTTGCTCATATGCACCAGAATAAATGTTACCTCTAGGGTAATATTCCATTTGAGAAATATAATAGTTGATTGTGTCAAAAAACTCATTTCTTGTTGCATGAGAGATAATCAGTTGTAAATTGGCCTGTTTACATTTTCGAAGAAACGCTGTAACAACATTCTTTCTATCTTTTCCATTGATTCCTAACGCTCTGAAAATCACATTAGTATCCAAGTAAATTTCACGACGTCGGATAAACCCCTTCAAGAGATTATTGGGCGAATCTCCGTTAATAAGCAAGCAATATTCTAAGCAGCAGTAGACAAGATTTCCTAGAGCCGAATTTTTAGAAATATTGTCCCATACTAAAAAATCATGAACAATTTGCTTTTCTTCATCGGAAAGCGCGGATACGTCCACTGACAATTCATTGCTCGTGAATTGCGTCCCATCTTTTCCGGACAACAACACTCGATAAGAGTTAATATTGGTAGTCGTCAGCTCATACAAATAAATGTGTATCGCATTTTTACATTTTTCAGGATCGGCAATTTTTTTCTCATCGATAAATGCATTGATAAAACTGTCGATATTATTTTTCTGCGCTTCTTCACACTCAGAATAAACTGATTGGTTAAGGCAAAATGCTTTTTCTTCGTCTTTTGTGACAGACTGAAATACGCCTTTGGTTTTCCGAAGCATATTATCAACTTCGTCCTCAGAAATATGGTATTTGTAAATTTCCAACACCATAGAAATGATCTCGCTTTTGGTCAGATAATCGTTTCTGGTTGCAACAAACATACATTTGATAATTTGAAGTTGAATTTCAGCATCGGACACCACGTCGTTGCTTTCAGAATATATAGCTGCAGCAAGACGGAAAATATCTTTTTGCATTGCGATATCATTTTTTAATGGAACTGATAGTACACTCATTTTTCTCTCCTCTGTATAAATCCATATTGACCTTAATCTTGAACAAACTCCATAATATCTCCAATATTGACGTCTAACACAACGCAGATCCTATTGAGCACCGCCAGCGTAACCTCTTCATCCCGCCGCAGCCGGGTCATGGTGTTCGGCGCGATGCCTGCCGCTTTGCGCAGATCGGCTTTGCTCATCTTCTTATCGACGAGCAACTTCCAAAGTTTGTTATACGAAATAGCCATTTCCGTTCGACCTCCGGCTACAAATATTGTTCTTATTCCTCAATTGAAAAACTAATTTCCGGTTGGGTAGCCAGTCATGCGGAAGTTAATCTTGCAAAAAGGTACCTGGAAGTAACTCTTACAAACATTTTCCAAGACATTGACATGCTCCCAACGGTAAATTACAATGTAAATGCTTTACCTATGCGCAGGATAGGGCAACACTGAGGAGCGACCTGAGCGGCACATAGGGTTTGCGGGAAGGCGGCATCTGAACGGATGCTGCCTTTTTTGCTGCCTTCCCGGAAACAAAAGCGATAAACCTCAGGGTTTAAGGGGCAGAGCCCCTTCGTCTTCTCCGAATGGCGGCAGCAGAGAAACGGAGAAAACCATGGCTAAGAATACACATTTGACCCTTAGTGACCGAATCGCCATTGAAGTCGGTCTCAAAGAACAGAAAAGCTTTTCTGCCATTGCAGCAGAACTGCGAAAAGACCCCACAACCATCTCCAAAGAAGTCCGTGCGCATATCAAACTAAAGCAGGCCGGAGGATACAATCCCTGCGGTGTCCGTAAGGAATGCAAACACTACGGTGATGTGTGCACACTCTGCCAGTTTCCTTACGGAAAAATGTGTCATACCTGCTTCAAGGCCAAGTGCTTTGAGACCTGTCCCGACTTCCAGAAAGCACAATGCTCCAAGCTGAACAAGCCGCCGTATGTCTGCAACGGCTGCCAGCAGCGTAAGGTCTGCAAACTGGAGCGGCACCTTTACGAAGCAAAATTCGCCCAGAAAGAGTATGAAGCGACCCGCAGCGAGTCCCGGCAGGGCTTTGCTGTGACGCCAGCGGAGCTTCAGCGAATCGACCGGATCATCTCGCCGCTCATTCAGCAGGGACAGTCCATTCACCAGATCTGCGTGAATAATGGCGACGAAATCATGTTGGACGAGAGGACCATCTACAATTATGTGGATGCCGGTCTTCTGTCCGTAGGAAATATGGATCTGCCCAGAAAGGTCCGCTACAAGGTGCGCAAAAGGAAACCCTCTGTACGGGTAGACAAGCAGTGCCACCTGGGCAGGACCTATGAAGATTTTCTGGAATACACCGCAGCCAATCCGGATGTTCCCATCGTGGAAATCGATTCTGTAGAGGGCCGCAAGGGTGGCAAGGTGCTGCTTACAGTGTTCTTCCGCAACTCCACCCTCATGCTGGCCTTTCTGCGGGACAGGAACACGGCACGGTCTGTTACGGAGGTTTTTGAATGGCTGTACGAAACTCTTGGGCACGAGCAATACTGCCGATTGTTTCCCATCATTCTGACGGACAGAGGCAGTGAATTTACCGACCCAGTTTCCATTGAATGCACTGAACTTGGAGAGGTACGAAGCAGAGTCTTCTATTGCAATCCTCAGCGTTCTGACCAGAAAGGCAGCTGTGAAGTCACCCACGAATTTATCCGGCGCATTCTTCCCAAAGGTACATCCTTTGACCATTTGCAGCAGAGCGATATCCTGCTCATGATGAGTCATATTAACTCCTATACGAGAAAGAAGCTGAACAACCAGTCAGCCCACCGGTTGTTCAGCTTCTTATATGGAGATACCATTCTGCCGTCTCTCGGCATTCAGGAGATCCCCGCAAACGATATCAATCTGACACCCCGACTGCTCAAAAAGTAAAATCAAGCTGCTGCTATTCGGAATATATCCGTATGCAGGGGTGGAAGTTACTTTTGCAAATTTTGCAAAAACACTTCGACCTCCGCTTGGCATGCCCATTTTTAGGCGAGGGTGTCCGATCTGTCTCTATGCTAACATACCCGCTGACAATATTCAATTTCTTTGTAAGATTAAATTCCGGTTTCGGCATTGTTTGTAAAATTAACTTCCGGATTTGAGAGGGTAATGCTTATTTCCCGGAATTTAATCTTGCAAGGCTTTTTGAAGTCCGGAAGTAAATCGTGCAAACCGGAAGTTACTTTTGCAATTCACCGCGGGAATGGAGACGTACAGCGGCATGGAAGCCGAGAGATAGACCATGATCAGGCCTGCAACCATGAAGATATCGCCGTGCGCGAAGTTGATCAGGCGCAGGATACCGTAGACCATGGTGTAGCCGACCGCGATGAGCGCATACTGGCCGCCGGCGGAAATACCGGCGAGTATGTAGGGCAGCCATTGCTTGATAAAACCCATGGGGGACCTCCTGAATGATGTTTATCGCCATGTCCAAACCGCGAACCGCCCGCATGAGGCCAGCTTGGACGCGGCGATAAAAGAATGGGGTCATCCGGCAGCGGGTTCGATCGCTGCCGGATGAAAATGTGTACCGGCCGAGTAACCGATGATCCAATCACCTGCGGCTGTCAGCGGATCTTCTGCCGCAACTGTGCAGTTTGAAAAACTTGAAATACACAAAGTATGTCTGCGTTTTCCAAACTTTCATTTGCGGCAAAATCTCTCGCTGACAACTCTTGTCGATCGAATCACCGGTTACTCTGAGATTTCCTCCGGCCGGAAACCATTGTGGTCAGTATTGCGAAATCAGTCGGCGTTCTGGACCTTGTAGAACTGGAAGCCGCCGTCGATCGCCTGCTTGATGTAAGCGGTGCTCTTGATCGCGTCGCCGTTGGCGTCGAAGCTGATGGAGCCGGTGACCGCGTCGATGGACAGGCCGGCCAGCGCGTCGCGGATGGCGGAGCCGTCGGCGGACTGGGCCTTTTCGATGGCTGCGACCGCGGTCATGTAGGCGTCATAGCCGAGGGCGGAGACCGCCGCGACAACGTCGTTGCCGCCGTTGTTGGTGAGGTTCTGGGAGTTGCCGTTCAGCCATGCCTTGTAGCCGGTGACGAACTCCTTGGCCAGGCCGGACTCGTCGTTCTCGTCAAAGAACGTAGAGACGAAGACCTGCATGTCGGTGCCGTTCTGCGCGTCGGAGATCGCGGAGTTCTCCCACGTGTCGCCGCCGAGGATGGGGAGGCTGATGCCGAGGGCGGAAGCCTGCTCGATGATCTGCGGGGCGTAGGCGATGGCGGACGGCGCGAAGATGACGTCGGCGCCGCCGGCGACCGCGTTGTTGAGGTACGCGGAGAAGTCCGCCGTGCCTTCGACGAAGGTCTCGTCGGCTACGATCTCGCCGCCGGCAGCTTCAAAGGCGATGACGAAGTTCTTGGCCAGGCCGACAGTGTAGTCGTCTCCGAGCATGGACAGGACGTAAGCCTTCTTGGCGCCGAACTCTTCCATGGCGAACGAGGCCATGACGGAGCCCTGGAACGGATCGAGGAAGCAGACGCGGAAGTAGTAGTCGTTGCCGGCGGTGACGGCTGCGTTGGTGCAGGAGCAGCCGATGGCCGGGATCTTGGCGTTTGCGAAGTAGGTGCCGGCGGCGATGGAGACGCCGGAGCCGTAGGAGCCGAGGACGACGGAGACCTTATCGGCGACCAGCTGCTGGGCCGCGGAGACGGCCTTGTCGGTCGAGGACTGGTTATCCTGGATGTCGAGCTCGATCTTGTATTCTTCGCCGCCAATGGTCACGGTCGGCTTGACGGAGTTGGCGTACTGGATGCCCAGGACCTCCTGCTTGCCGCCGGCGCCGTTGTCGCCGGACTGCGGCTCAAATACGCCGATCTTGATGACCTTGGAGCCGCTGGATGCGCAGCCTGCGAACAGGCACATGACCATGACGGCCGCCAGAAGCAGAGCGATGATCTTTTTCATAGAATTTTTCCTCCTTCTGTCCATGTACGATAGACAAGTGTGCATGAACTTATAGTCGACATTATAGCGAAGTAAAGCTCAAAATGCAAGCCCGAATTGCTTGTTTTTTGAAAAAAATTCACGCAGCGCGGACAAGTGTCTTCGTCATTCTGCACAAAGCTGGAATCCTGGCGAAAAAAGACGCCCGGCGGCAGGAGATCCTGCCGCCGGGCGGGGTATTTGGGGAGGAGCCGGCTTACAGCTCGCAGTTGCCGACGGTCCGCGGGAACGGGAGCACGTCGCGGATGTTGGAGATGCCGGTCAGGTACATGACGCAGCGCTCAAAGCCCAGGCCGAAGCCCGCGTGGCGGGTCGAGCCGTACTTGCGCAGGTCAAGATAGAACTGATAGTCCTTCTCCTTCAGACCGCACTCGTGCATTCTCTGCAACAGCGTGTCGTAGTTGTCCTCACGCTGGCTACCGCCGATGATCTCGCCGATGCCGGGCACCAGGCAGTCCATAGCCGCGACGGTCTTGCCGTCGGGGTTGAGCTTCATGTAGAACGCCTTGATCTCCTTCGGATAGTCCGTGACGAAGACCGGGCGCTTGAAGATCTGCTCGGTGAGATAGCGCTCATGCTCGGTCTGCAGGTCGCAGCCCCAGAAGACCTTGTAGTCGAACTTGTCGTTGTGCTCCTCGAGGAGCTTGACGGCCTCGGTGTAGGTGACGTGGCCGAAATCGGAGGTCATGACGTGCTGCAGGCGGTCGATGAGGCCCTTGTCGACGAACTGGTTGAAGAAGGCCATCTCCTCCGGTGCATGGTCGAGGACATAGGCGATGATGAACTTGATCATATCCTCGGCGAGCTTCATGTCGTCGGAGAGGTCGGCGAATGCGATCTCCGGCTCGATCATCCAGAACTCGGCCGCATGGCGGGTGGTGTTGGAGTTTTCGGCGCGGAAGGTCGGGCCGAAAGTATAGATATTGCGGAAGGCCTGCGCAAACGTCTCGCCGTTGAGCTGGCCGGAGACGGTCAGGTTCGTCTCCTTGCCGAAGAAGTCCTTGC
>ERZ1106939.1444-NODE-1444-length-18154-cov-4.950384_pt1 | contig 18154 bp, 15 predicted proteins | sample MGYA00403669_ERZ1106939 | MGnify/ENA primary metagenome ERZ1106939 (study PRJEB35170, sample SAMEA104062447) | human gut metagenome | biome: human gut; feature: human-associated habitat; material: faeces | place: Denmark | collected 2012-09-28 ...
CCAAAAACGAACGGCTCCTATGGTGCTTTTCGGTTGCCTTGATTCTTGTCTCTTTCTGTATTTTCGACAGGAAAAACTACCTGACCCTTGCGGCGTCTCTGGTCGGTGTAACATCCCTCATCTTCAATGCCAGAGGCAATCCCATCGGACAAATCCTGATGATTCTTTTCAGTCTGCTATACGGCATCATTTCTTTTACCTTTTCCTATTACGGAGAAATGATCACCTATCTCGGCATGACCATGCCAATGGCGTTTTTTTCTTTGATTGCTTGGCTGCGGCATCCCTATAAAGGCTGTCGATCGCAGGTGCAGGTCAATTCGGTCAGCAAGCGTGAACTTCTTATTCTGCCTGGCATCACTGCCATTGTCGCCACTGCTTTTTACCTGCTGCTTCTGCAAATTCAAACAGCCAATCTTGTACCCAGTACCATCTCGGTCGCAACAAGCTTTCTTGCCGTATACCTAACCTTCCGTCGAAGTCCCTATTTTGCACTGGCTTATGCCGCCAATGATGGGATTCTCGTTTGGCTTTGGGTACTTGCCAGCATAACAAACGTTCGGTATCTTTCGGTTGTTGTCTGCTTTGTTACCTTTCTGATCAATGACATCTATGGATTTATAAGCTGGCAAAGAATTAAGATCAAGCAAGCAAAAAACATATAACGAATGCCGAAAAGAGGTGCAAATACGTTGATCTGTCATCTCTATTTTTTCTCATCGCGAATCTGAGCTGCGAAAACATTCCATCCGTTCCGATCAATAAAATCCAGCAAGGCACTATTGATCCCATCAAACTCTCGGTTAAGCTCTGCAATTTGTTTTTCGTCGGCACCTTTGCTATCCACCAAACGGTCATAAATAACCTGCAAATTTGGACTGACCGCCGTAATATGCCGGATGCCATAGAGAACGCTATGTAGCTCGCCATCACGATAACATCACAATGCGTATTTGGTTTTGAGCCTTGCAAGAATTTTTCCAATCGGCGGAGCAAATAAAAGCAAGAATATAACATTGGAAACCGCATAAATCACAGTAAACGGGGCTGCTGAAACAATTGCCGCCAAATAGCGCGAAAAATGAAAGGCTCCATCCTCCCACAGCACCGTCCAAATATCCATCAGAAAAGAATAAAGAATCCCAGAAGCGCCTCCATACAGCACCAGCGCAGCCTTGTTGTTTTTCAAAGGCTCCGCAATCAAACCCGCAATCAAGCCAATCATTCCCCAGCTGAACATCTGAAAGGGCGTCCACGGTCCCTGTCCAAAATAAAAGTTGGAAATCACCGCAGACAATGAACCTGTCAGAAAGCCTGCCTCACAACCAAAATACATAGCGGTAATGACCACCATTGCCGTCACGGGCTTGAAGGCGGGAACCGGTGCGAACACAATCCTGCCCAGTACGGAGAGAGCGGTCATACACGCAATCAGAATCAGGCGCTTGGTGTCCGCTTCCCGCCGCTCAAACCGCAAAAAAAACGGTATACAGGAGAGAATCGCCACACAGAGCGAAATCCATGCGTACTGCCGGTCCTCGAAGAGAATCGCTCCTCCGATGACGACAGCCGGAATCAGAATGCAAAGAACCACATAGGTCAGTATCTTTTTTTTCATTTCGTTTCCCCGTTACAGAATGCAACAACCTGCCCGCAGGTGACGGCATTCGGGCAAAGCGTACGTGCCATACGATTGGCGGCAGTCGTATAAAAAGTATTCCCGCCGAAAAAGCGCATCGGCGTATCCGCAGACAAGATCTCCCCGTCAAAGAAGAGCGCACAGCGGTCTGCGGTTTCCGCGGCAAACTCCACATCGTGTGTCACCAAAAGGACCGTCATTCCGTCCGCCTTCAGGCGCTCCAGAATGTCCTTAAGGACCAGTTTCCCCCCTGCATCGATTCCTTTGGTCGGCTCGTCCAGCAGAAAGATCGAAGGACGGCGCAGCAGCAGTTTCGCCAGCTCGATACGCATGCGCCAGCCGCCCGAAAACTCGCTCGTGGCGCGGCCGAAATCCGTGCGCTTGAATCCGAGGCCCAGCAGCGTCTTTTCGATGTCGGCTTCGCGGGTGTCGCCTCCGAGGATATGGTAGTGGTCCTGCGCGTCGTTCAGACGATGCAGAAGCTGTTCGTATCCGGCGCTTTCGTAATCGGTGCGTTCGGCGATCTCGCGCGTCAGAGAGGCGATTTCCGCCTCCAGCCGCAGCACCTCATCGAAGGCTTTGGCCGTCTCTTCGGCCAGCGTCGTGGTGTCGGCCACGCGCATCGTCTGCGGCAGATAGCCGATCGTACATTCGCCGTTCAGGGTCACATGGCCCGACGTGGGCTGCTGTTCGCCCGTGATGATGCGCAGCAGCGTGGTTTTTCCCGCACCGTTGCGGCCCACCAGACCGATGCGGTCCTTCGGGTTGATCAGAAATGAGATATTGTCGAAGAGGGTCCAGCCCCCGTAGCTTACAGTAAGGTTGTCTAACGAAATCATGGCATCTGTAAAATCACCGCAAAGTTAATGATTTAATCCGACATATCGCTATCTTTGCAAGTCCTAAGATAGGATACTCCCCGGAGAAGCCCGAAATAAATTCCGCCTTGTCTCCCGGTTTTCGCTATCTTTGAAATCCGAAACGAAGTCTGTCATGGAAAAATTGATCCGATACCTGCGCTTCATCCGCGAAGCCGAGCGGCTGAAAAACGTACTGCGCACCGCCTACACCTCGGAAGGACGGCACGAAAGCACCGCCGAACACTCGTGGCGGCTGGCGCTGCTGGCCGCCGTGCTGACCGGCGAGCGGCCCGAACTGGACATGCAACGGGTGGTGCTGATGTGTCTGATTCACGATCTGGGCGAAGCCTTCGACGGCGACGTTCCGGCCATTGCGCAGACCGCGCCCGGAGTCAAAGCCGCCTCGGAGCTGGCGGCCATGGAGCGGCTGACACGACTGCTCCCGCCGGAAGCGGGAGCCACGATACGGGAAATATGGGAAGAGTACGAAGCCTGCCAGACGCCGGAGGCACGCTGGGTGAAGGCCCTCGACAAGGCCGAAACGATCATCCAGCACAATCAGGGCGCCAATCCCGCCGGATTCGATTACGCATTCAACCTCACCTACGGAAGCGAATACTTCGACGACGGAGCGCTGCTAAGCGATCTGCGGCTGCTACTCGACGAAGAGACCGGACGGCACGTCAGGCGTTGAGCATCTTCACGATCTCGGCCTGCGGGTCCTCGGCCCCGAACACGGCGTTGCCGGCCACCAGCACGTCGGCGCCCGCTCCGAAAACCTCGTGCGCGTTGTGCGACGAAATGCCGCCGTCCACCTCGATGATCGTCTCCGTCCCCAGCTCGTCGGCCAATGCGCGCAGCTGCGCGATCTTTTCGAGCGACGCGGGAATGAACGCCTGCCCGCCGAAACCGGGTTCGACGCTCATGATCAGCACCAGATCGATCTGCGGCAGAATGTCGCGCAACACCTCGACCGAAGTGGCCGGCTTGATCGACACCCCCACCTTTGCACCCGCGTTGCGGATCATTTCGATACATCCCTTGGGGTTGTAGGTGGCTTCGTAATGGAACGTCACCACGTCGGCGCCCGCCTCGGCGAAGCGCGCCACGTAACGTTCCGGCTCGACGATCATCAGATGCACGTCGAGACACTTCGCCGTCGCCTTGCGAATGGCTTTCAGCACGGGAAATCCGAAAGAGATATTCGGCACGAAAACACCGTCCATCACGTCTATATGGACCCATTCGGCCGCACTGCGGTCGATCATCTGCGTATCGCGCTCCAAATGGCCGAAATCGGCCGACAGCATCGAAGGTGCTACTATTCTGTTCATTGCTCGGTTAATATCGTGTTCTACAGACAAAGATAGTCATTTTTCGCAGATTCCCGCACTCCGGAGCGGGATTGCGCCGCGGAATATACAATTCGGCAGGCTCTGCGGCCATGCGTTTCCGGACAAACCGCCCGGACTGCCGCGCCTCAGCGCCTCACCCGATTCAGGCTATTGATTTTCCGGCGGATCGCCGCCCCGTTGAACAACGAAAGCAGAAGCGCAAGCGCAACGCCGCACAAAACCGTAAGCCCCAATCCCGCAGGCCGGTAATCCTCCTGCAGGGCGGCCAGCGAGGGCAAATAGCAGAGACGCACCAGCCACACCGCCAGCAGAGCCACGCACAGCACGCCCAGATTCAATCCGAGCGTCAGCAGCTGATAGGGCCGCGCCACACGGGAGGGGGCATATCCCAGCAGGAGCAGGTTCTCCATTTTGCCGCTGTTCTTCTGCAACAGCAGGAAGATACTCAGCATCAGGATATAGAACGACATCGCACTGAACACCAGTCCCACGCCGGCCACGCCGCCCGCGGCGATCCGCAGGAAGCGGGCCGCCCTGCCGTCGTCCCGGCGGTCCCCCTCGGCTTCATAGCCCTTGCGGGCGAGGTAATCCGTCACGGCCGCATCGACCGGACGGTCGGTCTCGACGATAATCCGCGCCGGCTGTTTCGCGGCTCCGCTCCCGAAGCGCCCGTTCGACCAGCGGATGAACGCATCGGGCACCAGAATCGTATTCAAACGGTTGGACAACCCGACGATCCGCCCGCGGAACTGCTCCCGATGTCCGTTACCCGCAATCTCGATGCCGAGTGAGACCCGGCGGAAGATGCCTTCCGATATCTGCGGCAGTCCCTGCGACCGGGCGAATCCGTAATTATAGAGGTTCAGGTAGTTGCGCGGAATGATGATGGGGATGTCCCTGTCCCCGGCCTTGTAATCCCAATTTTCGGCCCCGACGTCGAGGAAGCGGTCGGGCACCGACTCGAAAAACAGGTAGGTCGAAAGCTCCACGCCGCCCATGCCGACCGTTCCCTTTATCCGGTAATCGGCAGGCGTGAAGGCCCCGGCTTCGCGCACGAAGGGCTGCGCCCGCAGGTCGGCCAGCTCTTCGGCCGTAAAGTCGCTGCTGCCCAGTCCGATCGCCTGAAGCGCCCCGACCTGCTTCGACAGCACCAGATAATCGCCCCGCATGAACGAATCGGGCCGGTCGAAAACCGGCAGGACGTCGCGGTATGCCTGCAAAGCCGTCAGCACGATCGCCATGCCGACCAATCCGGCGAGAGTGAATCCGACGGTCTGGGCCATGCTCAGATGACAGCGCAGCAATTTCCAAAGCAACCTCATAACGTAAAGATTTTATGGTACGGCAGCCGGAGCCGACTGCCGACCGAGGTGACGATCACTCCCGCTCCCTGCGCCTGCGCGCCCTCCAGCAGCAACGCCGAGAGCACCTCCCCGTTGGCGGCGTCGAGATGGCTCACCGGCTCGTCGAGCAGGATGAAATCGAAGGGCTGGCACAAACAGCGGATGAATGCGACGCGCTGCTGCTGCCCGAACGAGAGCTTCCCGGCCGGAGTATCCCGCTTGCCGGCGATCCCCGCAGCTTCGAGCAGGCGCTCGATCCGGTCCGGTGTCAAAAAGTGGGTAAGTTCGTTCTTCAGCGCGAGATTCTCCGCCACGGTCAGCTCCCCGAACAGACGCAGGTCCTGAAAGAGCATGCTCAGCGACCGGCGGCGCAGTTCGCCCCACTGCGCCACGGAAAGCGTCCGGCAGTCCGCAGCGTCGAACAGGATGCGGCCCGCATAGTCGGTTCTGGCCCCGTACAGAAAACTGCACAACGAAGACTTTCCGGTTCCCGAAGCGGCTTCGACCAGATAATACTCCCCCTTGCGGAATGTCACGTCATGCAGCCACAAGTCCGATTTCGGCGGCTCCGGATTGCCCGCAAAGGCGTCAGGCAGCACCTGCTGCAAAGTAATCGACTCCATACATCATCTGTTTCAGGAAAAGCGGCCGTTCTTCGAGGACGGCCGCTTTTCTCTGTTTCCACGGATATTACAAATTCGCTTCCGGCACGTACTGACGAATCAGCTCGCCGGTCTTGCCGCAAATGGTCTTGAACGAGTTCTGCTCCTTGTCCACCATGTTTACGATCATCGTGCCGCCCTTCATCGTACCATAGGCTTCCATGTCGTCGAACATGCCGAGCACGGAGAGCGCCGCTTCCGCCTGCGGAGTGACATTGCCGCCGAGCAGTTGGGCGATCATCGCGTTCAGCCCCTCGAAATCGAGGTAGAAGGTCGAGGACTGACCTTTGAAAATCTTATCCATCGACTCCATCGACGCGATTTCGCCGCCGTCGAGCGCCATCTTCACGACCGCGTCGGTCGTGCAGTAGAGCACGTCGCCCTTCACGCCGAACAGGATCGTCACGCCGCCCATGTTCAACGTGTATTCACCCTCTGCGGTCTGCCGAACCGGCATGCCGGCCATGTTGGTGACGATCGTCTGCAGCACGGCCGGGTCTTTCACCTGCGCCAGCATCGACGCCACGGGATATTTGCCGTCGATGCCCATTCCTGAGAAGGAAAGCAGGAAGTCGCCGTCGAAGGGTTCCATCACCTGCTTGACCATCGGATTTGCCATCAGCATGCCGTAACCGGGCATCGCCGAGAGCATCGAATAGAGCTTTTCGCCGTTGAGTCCCAGCGACATCGCGCCGATCGAAGCGGCCGGCACATAGCGCAGCAGCGCTCCGGTCTGGGGCTTGACATAGGCGTAGAAATCCATCATCTTGGCTTCGCTCTCCTTGTCCTTGTACGACACGGCGGCCTCCGTAACGATCCGGCCCTTCTCGAAATTGACCGAACCGACCATCGTCATCCCCTTCAGCGCATCCATCATCGGCATCGAGCTGAGCATCGGATTGTTCATCATGGGGAGTATCTCACCGTACGAAAGCACCATGTTGATGTCGTTCTTCCGGGCGAGCTGCTCCGCAACGGCCTTGTCGCCCATCAGGCTCTCGCCGCTCTGCTGGGCGAACAGCTTGCGCACGTCGCCGGCCAGATCGTCAACGCCGTTCTGCACGAAATAGACCATGAACGCGATGTCGTTGTAGGCGCACAAAACGCCGGCATCGCCCTCTTTACCCAGATCGACGACCGAAACGCCGCCCTTGGTTTCGGGCGCGACACCGCTCTTTTCGTTGATCCGCGCAAGCAGAGCGTCGAATTTGGCCTTGTCGCCGATCGGCAGCAGCAGACCGCCCCGCATAACGGGAGCATCGACAGTGCCTTCCATCGCCGCAAAGAAGAAAAAATCCTTTTTCACGTCGATACCCGATTCGCCCGGATTCTTCAGCAAGGCGAGCAGGTACTCCTTCTCCTCGGCGGAGAGGTTCTGGTCTTTATCCAGTTCGGCCTTGATCCGGACATAAAGCGGATGCTGGTCCAAATCGCCGGCTTCGCACTTCTGCATCAGCGATGCGGGATTGACCGACACGGTCATAAACGAGTCTGCGGGCAGGATGCTGCGGTAATCCGCGCTGCCGCCGCAGGAAACAATCAGCATGGACGCCGCCGCAAGGCAGGCCAGCTTCAAAGGTCGTAAGAAATTCTTCATATGCTTCAAATTTAAAATGAATCCGATTAAGGAACAAAACTATAAAAAATCGGCAAACCGCACGCTGTTTCAGGCAAATAAATTCGCATTCGGCGCCAAAATATTCCGCATGCGCCCCGAACGGCTCGTTTTCCGGGAATAAATTGCTATTTTTGCATGGAATAGATTACCGCACAAGCCATGACCCCGACCTCGCTTTTCATACTGACAACCTGCTGCCTGACAGCCATCCTCGCCATCGTCCTGCTGCTCTGGCATCGGGAATCCCGCCGTCTCGGCGCGTCGAACGCCGACGCCGAAGCGCGCGAACGCGACGCCGCCGCCCGTCTTTCGGCCGCCGAAGCCCGGCTGGCCGCAGCCGAGCAGGCCGTGTCGGCCGAAAGGGAGCTTCGCCAGCGGTACGAAGCGCAGGCACAAGCACTGACCGAACAGCGGACCCGCACCGAAGCGGAGCTGGCGGCGCTCCGGGCCTCATCCGAGACGGAACTCGCGTCGCTGCGGGCGAAAAACGCCGAGGAGCGTGCGGCCGAGAAGGCCGAGCGCGAAAAGCTGGAGGAGACCTTCCGGGCGCAGTTCAAAAACCTCGCGACCGAAATTCTGGGCGAACACTCGGTGCGCTTCCGCCAAACCAGTCAGGAGCAGATCGACAGTCTGCTGAAACCCTTCCGCGACAACATCACCGACTTCCGCAAGCGGGTCGAAGAGATCTACACCACGCAGACCTCGCAGCGGGGCGAGCTGAAAGCCGAGCTGAAAAACCTCATGGAGCTGAACCGCCGTATCACGGCCGAGACGACCAACCTCACCAACGCGCTGAAAGGCAACTCGAAGGTGCAGGGCGACTGGGGCGAGATGCTGCTCGAAACCATCCTCGACAGCTCGGCACTCATCAAAGGCATACATTACCAGACCCAGTACAACATCAAGGACGAGGAGGGCCGCAACCTGCGCCCCGACGTAGTGCTGCACCTGCCCGAAAAGAAGGACATCGTCATCGACTCGAAGGTTTCGCTCACAGCGTTCGTCGGCTACACCTCGGCCGAAAGCGAGGAGGAGCGCCGCCGTCACCTCGCGGCGCACGTGGCCTCGGTGCGCCAGCACGTCGCCGAGCTGGGCCGCAAGGAGTACCAGCGGCGGCTCAACTCGCCCGACTTCGTCATCATGTTCGTACCCAACGAACCGGCATTCCTCGCCGCCCTGCAGAACGATCCGGCGATCTGGGCGGACGCCTACGACCGGAAAGTCATCGTCTCCTCGCCGACGAACCTGTTCGCCCTGCTCAAGCTGGTGGCCGACCTCTGGAAATACAACGATCAGGACAAGAACACCAAGGAGATCGCCGCCTGCGGACTGAAACTCTACGAACAGCTGGTAGCCTTCACCTCTTCGCTCGAAGGGGTCGGCACCGCGCTCGACAAGGCCCGCGATGCATACGAAGACGCCCACAAGCGGCTTTGCACGGGCAACGACAACATTGTCCGCGTCGGGGAACGGCTGCGCAAAACGGCGAGCCTGCAAACCAAGAAACGCCATTCGGCCCGCACGCTCGAAACCGCCGGAGCCGACGAAGACCCGGCGGCCCTCTCCGCAACGGAATCCGCGGCGGAAACTGCTGCAAAATCCGCGGCGGAAGCCGCTGCGACCGATACGACGGCGCAATAGCCCTCCGGCAAAACTTGCTTTCCGAAACCAATAATTTTCGTTTCGAAAGAAAAATATTTGCGGATTCGTTCCGAATTGCGTATCTTTACCCGGTAACCAAGCTAATCAAATTAAGATGAAACGATTTCTTGCCCTCTTGACAGCGCTCGCCTGCACGCTGTCGCCTGCAATCGCAGACAACCCGAAGGCCGACGCCAAAGCCGTCGTAACTTCGGGAAACGCCCGGTTTACGGTGCTCACACCGCAGTTGATCCGTATGGAGTGGAGTGCCGACGGACAATTCGAAGACCGTGCGACGCTGACGTTCGTCAATCGCGAGACTCCGGTTCCCGAATTCAAGGTCCGCGAAAGCAGATCGAAACTCACGATCACGACCCCGGCGCTGACGCTTACGTATCTTAAGAACGGCAAGTTCAGCGACAAAAACCTGAAAGCCGTATTCACGCTCAACGGCAAGGAGGTGGTCTGGACTCCCGGCATGGAAAATCCGCAGAACCTGCTGGGCACGACCCGCACGCTCGACGGCGCCGACGGTTCGAAACTCAAGGAGCCGATGGAGCAGGGCATCCTCTCCCGCGCGGGCTGGTCCCTGATCGACGATTCGCAGCGTCATGTGCTGACGCCCGACGGTTCCGAATGGGAAGAGTGGATCGAAGCGCGTCCCGAAGGCGACCGTCAGGACCTCTACCTCTTCGCCTACGGACACGACTACAAACAGGCGCTGGCCGACTACGCGCTCGTCGCCGGCCGCGCGCCGATGCCTCCGAAATATACGCTGGGCTACTGGTGGAGCCGCTACTGGCAGTATTCGGACAACGAATTCGTCGATCTGGTGAACAAACTCAAGTCGATGGACGTGCCGATCGACGTGCTGATCGTCGATATGGACTGGCACGAGACATGGGGCCTGCGCAAGAGCAATTCGCCGAAGGACGAATACGGTCAGCGCATCGGCTGGACGGGCTACACGTGGCAGAAGGAGCTGTTCCCCTCGCCCGCGAACTTCCTCAAGTGGACCGAGAACGAAGAGCTGAAGGTGGCGCTCAACCTCCATCCCGCTTCAGGTATCCAACCTTACGAGGCTGTATACGATGACTTTACCAAGGAATACGGATGGTCTGAGAAAGGCAAGAGCGTACCGTTCAAAATCGACGAACGGAAATGGGCCGACGCCTATTTCAAAACCGTACTCGAACCGATGGAACGCGACGGCGTGGACTTCTGGTGGCTCGACTGGCAGCAGTGGAAAGAGTCGAAATACACCCCCGGACTGTCGAACACCTTCTGGCTCAACCACACCTTCTTCAACCATGCGGAGCGTCAGAACCCCGGACTGCGCCCCTTCATCTACCACCGCTGGGGCGGGCTGGGCAGCCACCGCTATCCGCTGGCATTTTCGGGCGACACCTACGCCACATGGCCCATGCTCGCCTACCTGCCCTACTTCACGGCTACGGCTTCGAACGTCAACTACGGCTGGTGGGGCCACGACATCGGCGGCCACATGTTCCACAAGACACAGAAGGCGACCGACCCGGAACTTTACACGCGCTGGCTGCAATACGGCGTATTCACTCCGATCTTCAAAACCCATTCGACCAAAGACCCGCGCATCGAACGCTGCATCTGGTGCTTTCCCGACCATATGTTCCTCATGCGCGACGCCATCCGCCTGCGCTACACGCTGGCACCCTATATTTATAATGCGGCCCGCGAGAATTACGACACGGGCGTCGGCATGTGCCGCCCGATGTACTACGACTATCCCGAATCGGACAAGGCGTACGAGACGCCCGAACAGTTCATGTTCGGCAACGACATTCTCGCCACGACCATCACCCAGCCGGTGGACAGCATAACGGGTCTGGCCCCCCGCACGATCTGGTTCCCCGAAGGGGCGTGGTTCGACTGCGCGACCGGCTCGATGTACGAAGGCGGCCGCACCGAGGAGCTGCACTACACGCTGGCGGAAAATCCCCATTACGCCAAGGCAGGCTCGATCATTCCGATGAATCCGGCGACTGTAAAGAACCTCCAGCAGCCGTGCGATACGCTGGTGCTGACCTTCATTCCGGGCGGCGACGGGCAGCTGCGCCACTACGAGGACGACGGCATGAGCCAGCAGTACAAGACGAACTACGCGGTGACAACAGTCAGCAAAAAGCAGGAGGGCAACACGGTGCGCGTACGCATTTCGCCCCGCGAGGGTTCGTTTGCGGGCGCGTCCGACAACCGCAGCTACGAACTGCGCTTCCCGGCCGTCTTCCCGCCCAAGTCTGTAAAGGTCAACGGCAAAGAACTGGCCTACTCGCGCTTTCCGAAGGCCGGGGAGTGGACCTACGACGGCTACACGCTCGCACCGGTGATCTACACGGGCACGACGGCCTGCGACGCTCCGGTGGAGATCGAACTCGCGTTCGACGACTATGCGACGGCGCATCAGGCCGACCTGTACGGCATGAGCGGCGTCTTCAAACGCTGTCTCGACCTGACCGTCGAATTCAAGACCGAGCAGGGCGCCCACAGCGAACCCTACCTGATGCTGCCCGAAGAGTACCTGCGCGTTTCGCAGTGCCCCAACTTCATCCTCGAAGAGCCGTTCCGCATCGCCGAATTCATCGGAGCCTATGCGAAGAACAAGGCCGCACTGTTCGAAAAGACCGATTCCATGACCATTATCGGCGACAACTTCAAGCAGCGCTTGAAGGCCGTGATCGGCAGCGTGAAATAACCGGACGACATACCGCAACAAAAATCCCCGCGAAGCAAGTTCACGGGGATTTTTGTTTTCCGAGGTATTACATGCTCCGGACTCATCCCGGGTCCGAATTAATCCCGGATTATTTTTTCAGGCTTTGTCACTCCGGCCCGGCTTCCAGCTCTTGCGCATCCGACATTCGATGCCCGGCGTCGCGCCGTGCGCCATCGTCTCGACAAGATCGTCCCACGCCTCCGCTACCCAGCCGACCCGCTCACGGCAGTGTTTCAGCACCTCGACGGCCCAGATCCGCACCGCGCTTCGTGCCGGGATCGGCGGCCCACTGCGCCGCCGTCTCGGCGATCCGCTCCAGCGAAGAGGAATCGGGCGTATAACGTCCCAGCAGGTCGGCCATGATCTTTGCGAAATGGCGCTGCGCGCTCCGGTCCGTACAAGCGGGGAAGTCCCTGTCGCAGAACGCTCCGGCGAAGGGCATGAACGCATCGGGAGCGGCGAAATAGATCTTTTCGAGCACATAGGCGCTCCGGAAAGCCGCTTTGTGTCTCGCAGGCTTCGGCAGGTTAGCATACGGCGAGGTCGCCACCCGATAAAGCAGCTCCACCGCCCCCGCATCGCGCACCCGCCGGGCCACCGTATCTGCGAAGTCCGAATAGAACCGCTCCGAAAGACTCTTTACCAGTTCCGCTTCGGTCATATGTCGGCAACGGAACTAAAACAGACTTTTCTTCGAGGTCGTGACGACGAAATCCTTCAGGTAAAAAGGTTCGAAGTAAGCGATATCCTCCGTACGGCCTTCGTCGAGCGCCTGCTGGGCCAGCCGCGCAAGACCGCGGGCCGAAGGGGCCACCTCGACGAACTCGGCGCCGGCAAGCACCTCGGCGCATTTGCGGGCGCCGCTGCCGAAAATCACGAACGGACGGCCCTGCTCCCGGAATTCCCGGAAGCTGCCGGCATCGATCACCTCGGCCGTAACCTCGTTCTGCGGACGGCCCTCCGCATCGAAGACCTGCGCATAAACCTCCATGCGGCGGGCATCGACCATCGGGCAGAGCAGCGCACGGTCCCAGTCGGAAACAGAAAGAATACCCGCTTCGTAATCTTCGCGGGCAACCTCCGTCAGCGCGTCGAGCGATCCCACGGCGATCAGCGGCTTCTGCAATCCGTAACACAATCCCTTGGCGAACGACACGCCGATGCGCAGTCCCGTATAGGAGCCGGGACCTTTGCCGACCGCCACGGCGTCCAGCTCGTCGGGCGCAATACCCGTCTCGCGCAGAAGCTCATCGACAAATACGCCGACCTTGCGGGCATGATCGCGCCCCTCGTCGCTCTCGCGCAGCGAAAGCAACTCCCCGTCTTTCGCAATACCGACCGAACAGATGTCCGTGCCGGTCTCGATACAAAGAATAAGACTCATATGATTTTGTAATTTACCTCACCAACTTCCGTTCCCGCCGGCGCATGCGCCGCCCCGTCAAATCACCCCCAGATGCGCCAACGCCTTTGCGATACCGTCGTCATCGACCGAAGCGGTCACGTAGTCGGCGGCGTTCAGCGCCTCGTCGCAGGCGTTGCCCATCGCCACGCCTACTCCTGCGGCACGCAGCATCGCCACGTCGTTGCCGCCGTCGCCGAACGCCGCGACCTCGGCCGCCGAGAAGCCGTAACTGCGCATAAACTCCTCCATTCCGGTCGCCTTGTCGATGCCGGCGACATTGACATCGGCGAAAATCGGGCACCAGCGGCTCGCCACGAGTGTCGGCAGCTCGGCCATGACCCGCCGCTGGGTCTCCGCGTCGAAATAGAAGCAGAGCTGACAGCATTCGACCCGGCCGAAAAGCTCGCGCAGGTCGGTCTGTTCGGGCACCGGATGCGCCACCATATGCGCGACCCGCTTGACGTCGGGCGTCACGCGATTGACGAAAACGCCCTCCTCCAGTTCCAGCCCCATTGCAAAGTCCTGCTCCTCGGAGAGCGCCAAAGCGCGTTCGAAATCGGCCCGCGGAATCGGATGCAGGCTGACGACACGCCCGTCGTTGGCCACACAACGGGCGCCGTTGAGCGACACCACGCCGTCGTAAGGAATTCCTTCGAGCGGTCCGAGATCGTTCGCGGCGCGCCCCGTGGCGATAAAGAGCCGTACGCCGCGCTCATGCGCCTGCGTCAATGCCCGGCGCGCCGAAGCGGGAATTTCATGCGTACTGAAACTGATCAGCGTCCCGTCCACATCCAGAAAAATCGCCCGTATCATCGTCTGTAGTTTTTCATCGCCTTGTCGATCTCCCGCTTGGCGTCGTTTTCCTTCAGGTATTCGCGTTTGTCGTAGGTTTTGCGGCCGCGGGCAAGTCCTATGACGATCTTCACCAGCCCGCGCTCGTTGAGAAACATGCGCAGGCCCACGATCGTAAGGCCCTTGTCCTGTCCGGCGCGCTGGAGTTTGTCCAGTTCGCGGCGGTTGAGCAGCAGCTTGCGGTCGCGGCGCGGCGTGTGGTTGTTGCAGGTGCCCCACGCGTACTCGGCGATATTGACGCCGCGGATCCAAAGCTCGCCGTGGCTGCGATAGACGCCGCAGAGCAAAACTCCGCGGAGCTCGACGAAAAGGAATATGCCTCTCAAATAAGCTTTGCCGTGAGGGCGTACATCGAGGGTCAGCACTCAATACCCGCCCCCGTCAAAACGACGCAGGAATTTTTAAAAATTGCGGCGAAATCCATAGTATTCGACAAACAGCAGCGCGCTTTGATATCCCAAATTTTAAATATGTCCGACATGGCAAAATTCGCCCGAGACAAATTTACATCGGCCGAGCGCGCGGAACTTTCCTCTTGCGCGAGGAAGTTTTTGGAGTCGGATAAAATCCGATGCGATATAAAGAGCGGTTTGGAAAAATCCGCCACCGCCGAGCCCGAAGAAGCTGCGGAAACGGATGGAGAAAACGGAACGGAAAAAACAAACGATACCGAGAAATGAACTTTGATTTTGCAAACCCAAATCTATTATGGCTGCTTCTGTTGTTGCCGGTGCTTGCCCTATTGCGCTCAGCCTCGGGCAAGAGCGGCTCGATAATTTTTTCAAGCGTTGCGATAGCAAAGGAAGCGGCAGGCAAAAATAGGGCAAAGCCGGGATTTTGGAGGTTTTTATTAACTCTTATAGCGCTCGCCCTGCTTATTACGGCCCTCGCGCGCCCGCGCCTCGGCAAGGGATACAGCGAGCGCGAAGAAAGCGGCATAGACATCGTTCTTACAATAGACGTATCTGGTTCCATGTCGGCTCTCGATTTCTCCCCCAACGCGGCAAACCCGATAACGCGCATGGACGCTGTAAAAGCGGTTATAAAAGAGTTCGTGGACAGGCGCCCAAACGACAGAATCGGCATGATAACGTTCGCGTCGAATCCGTTTATCGTCTCGCCCATGACCTTGAATCACGACTGGCTCAGAAAAAATTTTGAGAGGGTTGACATAGGCGTAATCGACGCCGACAGCACGGCGATAGGAACAGCCCTAGTCATGAGCGTAAACAGGCTCAAAGAACTCAAAAACGCTAAGAGCCGCGTAGTGATACTGCTAACGGACGGCGAAAACAACGCCGGGCAGATAACGCCGATAGCTGCCGCAGAGGCAGCGGCGTCCTTCAACACAAAAGTATATACGATAGCCGTCGGCAGAAGCGGGATAGTCCCGGCCGCGCGCCTCGACGAAAACCAAAGGGTCGTGCGCGACAACTACAACAGGCCCGTTTACGCGGGCGACATGAGAAGCAGCGTCGACGAGGGCACTTTGAGAAAAATTTCAGAAATAACCGGCGGCAAATTCTACCGCGCCGAAAACATGGCGGAGCTGCGGAATATATACTCCGATATAGACGCGCTCGAAAAAACTACTGTAAAACTAAAAAACTTTACCTCTTACGAAGAGCTGTTCCCGTGGTTCGCGATAGCGGCGCTCGCAGTTCTTGCTCTAAAATTGCTGCTTGTAAACACAAGACTTAGGACTTTACCATGACATTCCATTCGCTAATATGGTTGTACGCCGGCTTAATTGTGGCGATAGCGCTGATAGCGCTCGCATTTTACTCCCGCGCGAAAAGGCGCGACATGCTCTCGAAATTCGCCTCGCAAAGGCTAATGCCCGAACTTACGCGAACTGTTAGCCGGCCTAAGATAATCGCAAAAAACACCCTCGCATTTTTGTCCGTAATGCTCATATTCGCAGCTCTCGCGCGCCCGCAGTGGGGCTACCGTTGGGAGGAGACAAAAACGCGCGGCATAGACATAATATTTGCGATAGACACCTCCAACAGCATGCTCGCCGAGGACGTAAAGCCCGACAGGCTCGAGCGCGCGAAGCTGTCCGTACTCGACCTTGTGAACATATTGCAGGGGGACAAGATAGGCATAGTAGCTTTCAGCGGGCAGGCGTTTTTGCAATGCCCTCTAACGCTCGACTACGACGCGTTTAGAATGTCGCTCGAAGCGCTCGACACAAACGTCATACAGCGCGGCGGCACAAACATATCCGCCGCCATAGAAGAAGCCGAGGTAGCCTTTGCTTCAACCTCAAACCGCAAGATAATCGTGCTAATAAGCGACGGCGAAGAGCTTGAGGATTCAGCTCTCAACGCGGCTAAAAAAGCTGCTGAAAACGGGGTAGTCATATACACGCTTGGAGTCGGAGTCGCGAACGGAGAGTTCATTCCGGTGCGCGACGCCTCCGGCGGCACAACCCTGCTAAAAGACGAATCGGGCAATCCCGTAAAAAGCAGGCTAAACGAGAAAACTCTGACGGAAATAGCAAAGGCCACCGGAGGATTCTACGAGCCGCTCACTGCCGACGGAATGGATATAATATACAACGAAGGCCTGAAAAAAATCCCGACGCAGGAAATGTCTTCGAGAATGAAGCAGTTGGCGATTGAGAGGTTTCAAATACCGCTCGGCTTGGCGATATTGTTGCTCGCGTTAAGCTCGCTTACCGGAACGCGAAAATTCTTTGTAGGCCGCGGAGGCGCGGCGGCGGTGTTATTCCTATCGCTCGCGCTCCTGCCCGCTCCCAAAAGTTTTGCGCAAGATAAACAGCAAGCCCCGCAAGAGGCTGCCGCCGCTGCACCCATTGCCGCTGACGCCGCCGAAAAGCTCATTCCGCAAACGGACGCTCCCGCCGAAAAGCCGCAAGAAAAAAAATATTCCATTCCTGAAAATCCGGACTCCCGCGATATGTTCAACTTGGGCATCGACGCTAAAAATGCGGGAGATTTTGATAAGGCGAGGGAATTTTTTCTCGCGGCGGCAAAGCTCTCTCCGGAGGATTTTGCACTGCATTCCGACATCTACTATAATATAGGGAATATGGACTACGCCGCGGCAAAATCCGCGAGCTCTAAAATGCTCGCCCCGCAAAATGTCGCAAAAAACACCGCCGCTGTTTTCGCCCAATCCGAACAATCCGCATCGCTCGGTACGCAGACTCTTGGCGAAGGACTGAAACTTCTTGAGGAAGAGTCGAAAGCCTTGAAATCCGCAAAAGATGAAAACGAAAAAAAACAGGCGCTCGAAAAAAGCCCCTTAAAGCAAAACGGATTTCAGGAAAAGCTAAAGCAGGCCATATCCGCTTGCGAAGCTTCCTCAAAAGCGGCCGAAGAAACTTCCGCATCTATAGGGAAAGCCGTTTCGCAATGGTCAGACCTCTCCAAAATGATAGACAAACCCGTTTCCGAATACTCCGACGCCCTTCTACTAAACCCCTCAAACAAAGAGGCGGCAGAAAATCTCAAAGCCGCCGAATCGGCGAAATCTGCGGCGGCAAAAGAAATGGATAAGCTTTCAAAAATATCTGCAAACTCCGTCCCAGAACTTCAAAAAATAAAGCAAGATCTCGGGAAACTACTCGAGGAACTAAAAAAGCTCCTGCGCGACGACAACCAGAATCAACAGAATCAGCAAAATCAGCAGAACCAGAATAACCAGAATAATCAGAATAATCAAGACCAGCAAAATCAACAAAACCAACAGAATCAGAATAACCAACAGAACCAGCAAAATCAGAATCAACAGAATCAAAATAACCAGCAGAACCAGCAAGACCAAAATAAGCAAAATCAAAGCAACCAAGACAAACAAAATAACCAAGAGCAACAAAACAAAGACAATCAAAACCAGCAGAAGGACAAGCAGGAGAACCGGCAAGATAAACAAAACGAAAAGGATAAAGGAAATCAAAACAACGCCGATAAAAACAAAGATGAAAATTCCCAGCCAGACGACAATAAAAACGGCGGAGAAGATCGTCAAAATCCTGAAAATAAAAAAGACGAACAAG
>ERZ1106939.1457-NODE-1457-length-17940-cov-15.080906_pt1 | contig 17940 bp, 19 predicted proteins | sample MGYA00403669_ERZ1106939 | MGnify/ENA primary metagenome ERZ1106939 (study PRJEB35170, sample SAMEA104062447) | human gut metagenome | biome: human gut; feature: human-associated habitat; material: faeces | place: Denmark | collected 2012-09-28 ...
CTGAAAATCGCGCAGGATGCGCGCATCGAGCTTCTTTTCATCCAGCGCCGGCTTCAGGTCGATGGACAGGCGGTATTTGTGCTGCGAAAAGTCGCGCATGTGCGCGCTCGCCGACAGCACCAGCGGGCCCGACACGCCAAAGTGCGTGAAGAGCATCTCGCCCAGGTCGGAGTAGATGACCTTATTCTGCTCATCGTAGACCGTGAGCGTCACGTTGCGCAGAGAAAAGCCCTGCATCTCGGCGCACCAGGGATCGTCCGATTCCAGCGGCACAAGCGAGGCGCGCGTGGGCGTGCCCGTGTGGCCCAGCCGCCGCGCAAGGCGATACCCGTCGCCGGTCGAACCGGTGAGCGGATAGGACAGGCCGCCCGTGCAGATGACGGCAGCCGCACAGTCGATGGTACCCTCCGTGGTCACAACGGCAGAGACAGCGCCGTCCTGCGTCAGGATGTCTGTCGCCGCGGCGTGCACGACCCGACCGCCTGCGTGCGCATAGGCGCGCTCAAGCGCATTGGCAATGTCGTGCGAGCGGTCGGAGACCGGGAACACGCGGTTGCCGCGCTCGGTCTTGAGCGGCACGCCGAGGGATTCAAACAGCGTCATCGTGTCGCGCGGCTCGAAGCGGTTGAGTGCACTGTAGAGAAAGCGTCCGTCGCCGGGGATGTTTGCTAGCACGGTCTTGATGTCGCAGTTGTTCGTCACATTGCAGCGGCCTTTTCCGGTGATGCGCAGCTTCTTTCCGAGCATCTTGTTCGGCTCGAGCAGCACGACGCTCAGCCCGCGCTGCGCCGCTGTGAGCGCGCACACGGACCCTGCCGCACCGCCGCCGATCACGACTACATCAGCTTTCAACGGTTCCATACACCTCGTATTCTTTCCAGACGTTCTCCAGCTCCCGGAAGGTCTCGAACGTGCGCGTACGGTCGCGCGCGCTGACCGCCATGATGAGTGCATTGATCATGCTCAGCGGTGCGACGAGTGAATCCAGGAACGAGACCATCTCACTTTTCGTATACAGGCAGACATCCGAGATCTCATTGAGCGGCGAGACCTTGCCGTCCGTCAGGCCGAGGCAGCGTGCACCGCGGTCGCGCGCAAACTTCATGGCGCTGATCGTGCGCTTGGAATAGCGCGGGAAGCTGATGCCGATGATGAGGTCGCCCTCACCGATGCGCAGCAGCTGCTCGTAGACCTCGCGCGCGGCGATCTCCTTGACAACGGTGACGTTGTCGAGCAGGAGCTTAAGATAGATCGCCAGAAAATCCGCCAGCGTCGTGGACGTGCGCATGCCGATGATGTAGATGTGCTTTGCAGACAGGATCATATCGACCGCCTGATTGAAGTAATCCTGATCGATCTCGTCGAGCGTGGCCTGAAGGTTATTGATGTCGGCACGCAGCACTGCCTTGAGGACATCGTGCCCGTCCATGGTGCTCTCAGCCGCCTCAATGCGCTCGACCGAGGTCAGGCGGTTGCGCACGATCTCCTGCAGCGCTTTTTTCATGCCGGGATAGCCCCGATAGCCGAGGTCGGCCGCAAAGCGCACGACGGTCGACTCACTCACGCCGGTCACTTCGCCGAGGCGCGCCGCCGTCATGAAGGCCGCCTTATCATAGTTCTTGAGAATAAACTGTGCGATCGTCCGCTGCCCCTTCGAAAAGGAGGGAAATTTATGTTCCAAAACAGACAATATATCCATTTTCATATGTTCACCTTGCAAATACGCATTTTTTGCTGCTATGCCGCAGCGTATTTTTATATTTTAAGCAAATGCCGGGTATTTTGCAAGTCACATCTGCAACTTTTGCGCGAAAAACTTGCATAAACTTCCCCGCCTCAAAGGTGCGATTTTAGGTAGGCGACCTCCTCGTCGGTCAATTCCCGCCACCGGCGCGGCGCGAGTGTGCCGAGGCGCAGCTCTCCCTCCGCCACGCGCACAAGGCGCAGCACGCGCAGACCCGCGAGCGCGCACAAGCGGCGCACCTGCCGGTTGCGCCCCTCATGGATCGTGACGGACAGGCGGTCAGGCGCGAGCACCGTCACCTCCGCCGGGCGGACGCGATAGCCCTCCAGCTCCGTGACGGCGTGCATGACCTCTGCTGCAACTGCAAGATCGCCGCCCGCAACGTCGACCTCATAGGTCTTGGTGATCTCGTGCGACGGGTGCATGAGGCAGTTTGCGATCTCGCCGTCATTGGTCAAAATGAGCAGTCCCTCGGAATCCAGATCCAGCCGGCCGACCGGATACAGCCGTTCCCCCAATGATGCCACGAGATCCGCCACCGTTTTGCGGCCGCGCTCATCGTGCAGCGTCGTGACATAGCCGCGCGGCTTATTGAGCATTATGTACCGCTTCGGCGCTCTGGACGGCAGCGGACGGCCGTCAATGCAGATGACATCGGTCTCCGGGTCTGCCTGCGCGCCGAGCTGTGCAACGCAGCCGTTGACAGTCACACGGCCTGCGGAGATCATCGCCTCCGCCGCGCGGCGGGATGCAACGCCCGCCTCAGAAATGCACTTTTGCAGCCGCTGCTGCATGGTCATCACCTCAAAATTCAGGATAGTAAGCGGAAAAATATCGGCTGACGCGCGTCCACAGGCGGCCGAGCCGTGCAAACGGCGTGGCCTTCACGCTCGGGTCAAGCTCCGCCGGATCACGGTAGCACAGCGCCACCGTGACGCTTTGTCCCGCCGGCCCCGTAGCCGTAAGTGTCCCCGCCTGCGCCCCCTGCTCCACCGGTGCAAACGCGAAGCGCGGCAGCTCCGCCGTGAGCGTCACCGTGTCCTCCGGGTGCAGGAGCAGATAGGCCTCCCGCTCCGGTGTTGCCGCGCAGACCTGCACCGTGCCGGAGAGCACCGGCACGGCATACACCGGCGTATCTCCGGCGACGGCGCGATATACATAGTTTGCAAACGCCCAGTCGAGCAGACGCGCATGGTCATTCCAGTCATCCGGATCCGAGAGCGTCACACAGACGAACCGCGTCGCGCCGCGCTGCGCGCACGACACAAGCGTGCGCCCGGATGCCTTCGTGTAGCCGGTCTTGACGCCGATCGCGCCATCATAGCTGCGCAGCAGACGGTTGTGATTGACGAGCGTCTGCCCGTCCACGGTTGTGCTCTTTGTGGACACGATCGTGCGGAATGTCTCATTTTCCATGGCGGCGCAGGCGAGCTTCGCCATGTCGCGCGCCGTGGAATAATGCCCCTCGGCATCCAAGCCGTTGGGGTTTTCAAAGGCGCTGCCGGTCATGCCGAGCGCACGCGCCTTATCGTTCATCATATCTGCAAACGCCTCTACCGAGCCCGCCGTGTGGCACGCGAGCGCGAGCGCGGCGTCATTTCCGGACACGAGCATCATGCCGTAGAGCAGCTCCTCGACCGTATACGTCTCTCCGGCGCACAGATACATCGACGAGCCCTCGACCGCCGTGTATTCCGGCAGGATCTCGACCGACTCGTCAAGCGCGCAATGCTCCAGCACGACGAGCGCCGTCATGATCTTCGTCGTGCTGGCAATACCGAGGCGTGCGTCTGCATTCTTTTCATAGAGCACCGTTCCGGTCTCGGGATGCACGACGATGGCGGCCTGTGCCGCATTGTCCGTCCCGGCGGCATAGGCACGCGGCGCACACGGCAAGAGCATGGCGAGCGCGCACAGGAGCGCAAATATCGTTCGTTTCAAAACAAGCACCACCCTTTTGAAGTTTCGGGCGGTGCTTATTATGGGCGCTCCGGGCGCGGATTATGCTTTGTCGGCCTTGCGCTGGTCGATGAACCGGTCGATGCGGTCAAAGACCTGCGGGGTCATGTCGATGAGCCGGTCAAACGTGTTCGAGGCGGGCGGCATGACGTTGAGCATACGCACATTGCCGTCCTTGACGATCAGAAAGCCCATCGGCTCGACCTTGACGCCTGCGCCGCTGCCGCAGCCGACGCCGTTTTTGTTCTCCTTCATCGGGAACTCCGACCCGCCGCTGGCAAAGGCGAAGCTGACGCGCGAGAGCGGAATGAGCGTGATATCGTCCGGCGTCGTGATCGGTTCGCCGACGACGGTGTTCGTGTCCACCATTTCCTTGATCTTGCTCATAGTCGCAGTCATGACTGCGCTGATTTGATTATCCATTGCTGACCTTCCTTTCCTGCGTGTCCGGCGCGGTCTTTGCGCGCGCGGCGCGAGCCTTCTTTGCCTGCAGCCTTTGCTTCAAATATCCGACGCCAAATATGAGCGCGACGGCGACGATCTGCCCGATGCGGATCGTGCAGACGATGCGTGCGTCGATGCGCGGACGCTCGGCGTCAAAATCCACACCGGTCTGAATGTCCCGCTCGTCGATGCACAGTGTCCGCTCAGCCAGCGGCGTGAGCGCTCCGAGCGCGGCGTTGACACAGCCGAACGCCAGAGCAGTGTCATACGGGTCTGGCGCACCGGACACAAATACAAGCCGCAGCAGCCGCACGTGCAGCTTCTGCCGCAGACGATCGAGTGCCTGCAAGCCGAGCTCCGCCAGATTGAACAGCGTCTGCGCGTCCGGCGGCGCAGACTTTTTCTTCTCTTTTTTCTTCTTTGGTTTCTTGGTTCTCGCCTTCCCGGGCTTTGCGTCCGGTGCCTTCGGCAGCAGGTGCAGCCGCGCCGGACCGATGCGCGCCGCGAGGGAAAACACTCCCTCGGCGTACGCCGCATCCACGCCGACCGGCAGCAGATTCAGCAGCGTCAGCACCAGCGCGATCGCCAGGATGATCCACAGGGCCATCAATCGGCATCACTCCCCTGTCGGTTTTTCCTCCGTGTCGCTCAGCTCCATCTGTTCGCCGCGGCCGCGCAGCTCCGAGATGGCCTGCTCGAGCTTTTCCGCGCCTTCATCGGACGACAGATCCGGCAGCACAGGCAGCTCGTCGAGCGACTGCATGCCCATAGTGCGCAAAAACAGCGCGCTCGTGCGGTACAATGACGGGCGGCCGGGTGCATCGAGCTTACCGCAGGACTCAATGAGCCCGCGCTCGAGCAGCGTCGTGACCGTGTAGGCGCTGTCCACGCCGCGCACCTGATCGACATATGCGCGCGTGACCGGCTGGAAATATGCCACGATCGCCAGCACCTCCAGCGCCGGCTGCGAGAGTTTGGGCGGCTTGCGCTGCTCAAGTGCACGGCGGATGAAATCCGCATACTCCGGGGCGGAGCAAAGCTGCAGCAGATCGTTCATCTGCACCAGGCGCATACCGCAGCGGTTTTCCTCATACGCCGCAGCAAGGTCCTTGGCAGCCGAGATGATCGTCTGCGTCTGCTCGCCGGTGACGAGCGCGATGCGCGACGCCGGCACGGGATCACCCGCTGCAAATAAGATGGCCTCAATGACCGAAAGCAATTCATCGTGTTCCATAAAAACTCTCACTCAACAATGGATTCCAGGATATCATCCGTCGTGCCGCCCGTGAAGCTTGCGACATACTCGCCGTTTTGCTCCGAGAGCATCAGGTGGCCGAGACTGCACAGCTCGAGCACGGACAAAAAGGTCGCCACGATCTCGCTGCGGCTCGCGCACTGACCGTAGAGCGCGTTGAGCGGCATGCTCCCCCGCTCACGCAGCTCGTCAATGAGCGTGCGGCACTTATCGCGCACACTGTAGATGATGCGTTTGGGCGCTGCCAGCTGCAGCGTATCCGTCGACGCTGCGCCGCCGCGCGTGAACACGGACAGCAGCGCGCGCAGAAGATCGGCCTCCTCGATGCGGTAGCGGTACTCCCCCGCCGCCTTCGGCAGCGGCTCCGGCGGGCGCGACAGATAGTGCAGTCCGGTCTGCGCCGCGGCCTCGAGCATCGGCGTGACGGTCTTGACCGCCGCATACGTATCCTTGCACTTGAGCTGCTCGAGCGAGGCAATGAGCTGCTCAAGCTCCGTGACCTCCTTCTCCTCGGTGAGAAGCATACGCGTCTTGATATAGAGCAGATACGACGCCATCTGCACAAACTCGCTCGCGATCTCGAGATCGAGCTTTTCCATGGCGTTGAGGTACTCCAGATACTGATCGAGGATATCCGAGATCTTGATGTCGCGGATCTCGATCTTATTCTTCGACAGCAGCAGCAGAATCAGACTCAGCGGACCTTCAAAATCCGCCATCTCGCTCTTGTCGTGGATGATGCCCTCGAGAAAATAAGTTGGATCGCCCGGCTTAGCCGAAGATGCCGATAAGTTCATAGCCCCACTCCGCAAATACAAAGAGTTTGTCAAACACGGCCTCCGTCACCGTGGTGAGCGGCTTGCCGAGCACGCCGCTCGCGACCAGCACAAGCAGCAGGATCATCCCGTAGCGCTCATAGCGCATCAGCTTTGCATAGGCCGCGTCGGGCAGCAGCGCAAAGAGCACCTTCGACCCGTCGAGCGGCGAGACCGGGATGATGTTGAAAATGGCCAGCGCCAGACTGATGTACGCCGTCAGCCAGATCATGTCCAGCAGAAACTGCACTGAATACAGCGCCCGGTACAGCAGACCGTATAAAAACAGAAACACCAGCGCAAGCAGCACATTGGACACCGGACCGGCCAGCGCCGTAAGCGCCATGCCGCGCTTGGGATTGCGAAAGCGCATCATATTCACCGGCACGGGCTTTGCCCAGCCGAACTTGAACACGACCATCATCAGCAGGCCCATCATGTCGATATGTTTGAGCGGGTTGAGCGTGAGACGCCCGGCATTCTTCGCCGTCGGATCGCCGAGGCGATACGCGACCCAGCCGTGCGATACCTCGTGAAACGTGATGCACAGCAGTGCCGGAACGACCGACAGCACGATATTGAGCAGATACGACCAGTCGAGCCCGTTCCAGATCGATTGCAGTGTGTTCACGCACGCACCTCCCATTCCTACAAAATTGCATTATAGCAAGTCCCATGCGAAAAAACAAGTGCAGAGCGCGCAATCGCACGCTCTGCACAGCGTTTCTGATTCAGCCGACGGCACGCAGGATCTCTCCGAGCAGCGCCTCGCGGCCTGTACCCTTTTCCGCCGAAAACGGCAGCAGCACCGCGTCATCCGGCAGCAGCAGCGTGGCGCGGATACGCGCGAGATTCGGCTCGATCTCCGACTTTTTGAGCTTGTCGCACTTGTTGGCCACGACGACCATCGGACAGCCGGTGGAATGAAGCCATGCCGCCATCGTCTCATCATCCGCCGTTGGCTTGTGGCGGGCGTCGACGATCATGACGCCGAGCGTGATGCGCGCAGGGTCAGCGAAGAAATCCTCCATGAGCTTACCCCAGCGGTCGCGCTCCGTTTTGGCGACGCTGGCATAGCCGTAGCCCGGCAGGTCGACAAAGTACGCCCGGCGGTCGATGCAGAAGTAATTGACATGGACGGTCTTTCCGGGCTGCGAGCCGACGCGGGCAAAATTTTTGCGGTTGAGCAGCCGGTTGATGACCGAGGACTTGCCGACGTTTGACTTGCCGGCAAAGACGATGCACGGCAGGTCAGCCGTCAGAAAGCCGGACGGGCTGACGGCGGACTTGAGAAACTCCGCCTTGTTCAGGTTCAGAGTCGGCATACGCTCACCTCACTGGCGCAGATTGACGTTCGCGGTATCGGCGTGCGCGTCGGAATGCGCCGCCTTGACGGCCGCGGCAAACCGGCGGCCGAACGCAACATCGAGGATCTTGTCCACATGGTCGGTCGTGACGAACTTGAGCGCGCTGCGCACGGTCGGGTCGATCTCCTCGAGATCCTTTTCGTTCTCACGCGGGATGATGACCGTCGTGATGCCGATGCGCATGGCAGCCATCGTCTTTTCCTTCAGGCCGCCGATCGGCAGGATGCGGCCGCGCAGCGTGATCTCACCCGTCATGGCGAGGTCGCGGCGCACGGGCGTATTCGTGAGCGCGGAGATGACCGCGATGCAGATCGTGATGCCGGCCGACGGACCGTCTTTCGGCACGGCGCCCTCCGGGAAGTGGATGTGGATGTCCTTGTTCTTATAAAACTCCGGGTCGATGCCGAGCAGCTGCGCACGGCTGCGGATATAGGTGACGGCGGCCTGCGCCGACTCCTTCATGACGTTGCCGAGGTTGCCGGTCAGCTCGAGCTTGCCCGTGCCGTCGAGCACGGCGACTTCGACATCGAGTACTTCCCCGCCGACGGACGTCCACGCAAGGCCGCGCACGAGGCCGACTTCGTCCTGCGCATACACGCGCTCCGGCTCGTAGCGCGCGGGACCGAGATAATTGGCCACGCTGCCGGCGCGCAGCTGCACGCTCTTGCACTCGCCGAGCGCGATGCGCTTGGCGGTCTTGCGGCAGACGGCGGCAAGATTGCGTTCAAGCACACGCACACCGGACTCCCGCGTATAGAGCGTGATAATCTCACGGATGGCATCGTCGCTCACGCGCAGCTGTGCCTGCTTGAGACCGTGCTTTTTGCGCTGCTTGGGCAGCAGATGCTGCTTTGCGATCTGGAGCTTTTCCTCATCGGTATAGCTCGAGAGCTCAATGACCTCCATACGGTCGAGCAGCGGGCGCGGGATGGTATCGAGCGTGTTTGCCGTGAGCACGAAAAACACGTCCGACAGATCGACCGGGATCTCCATGAAGTTATCCCGGAAGTGATCGTTCTGCTCCGCGTCGAGTACCTCGAGCAGCGCCGAGGACGGGTCGCCGCGGTAATCGCTGCCGAGCTTGTCGATCTCATCGAGCACCATGACGGGGTTCATGCTGCCGGCGATGGTCAGACCGTTAATAATGCGGCCGGGCATCGCGCCGACGTACGTCTTGCGGTGGCCGCGGATTTCAGCCTCATCGTGCACGCCGCCGAGGGAAATGCGCGAGAGCTTGCGGTTCGTGGCATGGGCGATGCTCATGGCGATGCTCGTCTTGCCCGTGCCCGGAGGTCCGACCAGACACAGCACGCCGCCCTTGACATCGGGCGCGAGCTGGCGCACGGCCAGATACTCCGTGATGCGGTCCTTGACCTTTTCGAGGCCGAAATGCTCATCGTCGAGCACTTTGCGCGCGGCGCGCACATCGAGCCGTTCCTCGGTGCGGGTGTTCCAAGGCATCTCGAGGCAGATGTCCAGATAGTTGCGGATGACGGACGCCTCCGACGAGCCGAACGGCTGTTTTTTGAGCCGGTCGACTTCCTTGAGCAGGCGCTGCTCGGATTCCTCCGGCAGGTGCAGCGCCTGGATCTTCTCACGATAGGCGGTGCTCTCGGAGTCGGGGTCGTCCGCCTCGCCGAGCTCTGCCTGAATGATCTTCATCTGCTCGCGCAGCAGATACTCCTGCTGCGTCTGGTTGAGCCGATCCTGCGCCGCCTCCTCAAGCTGATGCTGCAGGCCGAGCACGCTCGTCTCATGCAGCAGCATTTTCGACAGCAGCGTGAGTCTGCGGCTCGGCCGCGTCTGCTCAAGCAGCTCCTGCTTCTGCTCGGGACGCAGAAACACGTGCTGCGCGATGAAATTCGACACAAAGCCGGCGTTCGTGCTGCCGAGCACCGTGATGACAGACTCCGGCGCCATGTTGCCGGACACGGTGACGTACGCGTCAAACAGATTGCAGCAGTGGCGGATGAGCGCCTCGATCCGCGCGGTCTTGCGCTCGGCGACGTCCGGCATCGGTTCGACCTCTGCCACGAAACAGGGCATATCGGTGCGCACGGCCAGCGTCCGGCCGCGCTCGATGCCCTCGGCCATGACGCGGACGGTCTTGCTGCCGGGCTGCTTCATCATCTGCTTGATGCGGCAGACCGTGCCCACGCCGTAGACATCCTCCGGGGTGGGGATATCCGTCGCAATGTCGATCTGCGGCACCAGATAGATGATCTGATCGTCACTCATGGCCATGTTCAGTGCCGCGATGGACATACTGCGCTCGACCTCAAAGGTCAGCATCATGCCCGGGAACACGGTCAGGCCGCGCAGCGCCATCATCGGCAGGCTGCGCCGGTCGGTAAATTCCACATGATCCATAGAATTTGTGTTATCCATTCAGATTCCTCTTTCGCTCAGGGGTACAGGGGGGCAGCCAGCGGCGGCTCACTGCTCCCGATGCTCGATGCGCGGCGGCTCGGTGCCGTCCACGCTCGCTGCGGTGATGGTGATCTTGCTGATCGTCGGGTCGGACGGCACGGAATACATCAGATCCGTCATGACGCCCTCCATGACGCTGCGCAGGCCGCGCGCGCCGATCTCCATCGCGATCGCCTTATCCGCAATTTTGCCCAGTGCCTCGTCCTCAAATTCCAGCTCGACGTCATCAAACTGCATCAGCGCCTGATACTGCTTGGTCAGGGCGTTTTTGGGCTCTTTGAGAATGCGCACCATGTCCTCGCGGCTGAGGCTCGCCAGCGCCGTGATAACCGGCATGCGGCCGATCAGCTCCGGGATGATGCCAAACTTCAGCAGATCATGCTGCTGCACATTTTTCATGATCTCGGTCAGGTTGCGCTCCTTGGCGCTCTGGATCTCGGCGCCGAAGCCCATGGACTTTTTGTCCATACGGCGCTCGATGATCTTATCCACGCCGTCAAACGCGCCACCGCAGATGAAGAGGATGTTCGTCGTATCGACCTGAATAAACTCCTGCTGCGGGTGCTTGCGCCCGCCCTGCGGCGGAACGTTTGCGACCGTGCCCTCAAGCAGCTTGAGCAGCGCCTGCTGCACGCCCTCGCCGGAGACGTCGCGCGTGATGGACGTGTTCTCGCTCTTGCGGGCGATCTTGTCGATCTCGTCGATATAAATAATGCCGCGCTGCGCACGCTCGACATCAAAGTCCGCCGCCTGCAGCAGCTTGAGCAGGATGTTCTCCACATCCTCACCGACATAGCCGGCCTCGGTGAGCGTGGTCGCATCCGCAATGGCAAACGGCACGTCGAGCATCTTGGCCAGCGTCTGGGCGAAGAGCGTCTTGCCGCTGCCGGTCGGGCCAATGAGCAGGACGTTGCTCTTTTGCAGCTCGACGTCACTGTCCTGATCGCCGCGCAGGATGCGCTTATAGTGGTTATACACCGCCACGGACAGCACCACCTTGGCACGGTCCTGGCCGATGATATAGTCATCGAGCGTCGCGCGCATCTCAGCCGGCTTCGGCAGCTGGTCGCGCCGGAGCGTGACCTGTGCCGTAGAGACGCTCTCGGGCTCGTAGCCCTCGTCGATGATGCTCATGCAAAGGCGCACGCACTCATCGCAGATATAGACGCCGTTACCGGCAACGAGCCGGTTTACCAGCGACTGCGGTTTCCCGCAAAAAGAGCAGCGCACGCTCTTCTTTTCGTCATTTCTGGCCATAAAAACCTCACATTTTCTACATTTGAAACAGGGAGGGAACGGCGGTTCCCTCCCCTGACAGATTATCGCTTATAGATGACCTTGTCCACCAGACCGTAGGCCTGTGCTTCCTCTGCGGTCATGAAGTTATCGCGCTCGCAGTCCTCGGCGATGGTCTCGACCGGCTTTCCGGTGTTCTCCGCGAGGATGTGATTGAGGCGATCCTTGATGCGCAGGATCTGCCGTGCCTGGATCTGAATGTCCGTGCACTGCCCCTGACTGCCGCCGGAGGGCTGATGGATCATGATCTCCGAGTTCGGCAGCGCCAGACGCTTGCCCTTCGCGCCGGACGAGAGCAGAAACGCGCCCATCGACGCAGCCAGACCGACACAGATGGTGGAAACATCCGCCTTAATGTACTGCATGGTGTCATAGATGGCGAGACCCGCAGTCACACTGCCGCCGGGGCTGTTGATATAAAACTGGATGTCCTTATCGGGATCCTGCGCCTCCAGATACAGCAGCTGCGCCACGATCAGGCTGGCGGTGGTGTCATTGACCTCCTCGGACAGCATGATGATGCGGTCGTTGAGCAGGCGGGAAAAAATGTCGTACGAGCGCTCCCCGCGGGAGGTCTGCTCGACAACGTACGGTACTAAACTCATGGTACGCTCCTTTCGGTGTTTCGCTTATCCAAGAGAGCATAACCGTTCTGCCCGGAATCCAAACAGCTTTCGGGGAATTACTCGGCTGCCTCTTCCTTCGCCTCAGCGGGCTCTTCCTTCGCCTCGGGCTCCTTGTCCACCGCAGTGTCGCGGATGAGCTGGGCAGCCTTGCGGCGCTTCATATCCAGAACGATGATCTTCTCGTCGACATACTGCTTGATCTGGTCGACTTCCATCTTGTACTCGTCGGCCATCTTCTGGTACATCTCGTCGAGCTCGCCCTCGTCGAGCTCGATGTTCTCGGCCTTGACGATCGCATCGAGCAGCAGATCGGTGCTGATCTCAAACATGGCCTGCGGGCGCATGATCTCCTGGAAGGTCTTCTCGTCGAGGCCCATAGAGGCGAGCACCTGCTCACGGGTGAGCTCGGGGCTGACGCCCATGGTGGAGATGTAGTTGCGCAGCTGCTCGTCGAGCTTGGCCAGAACCATGGGCTCAGGGATCTCAACGGTCATGTTGTCAACGGCTGCCTTCATGAGGCGGGTCGCGTAATCGGACTCCTGCTCCTCGTTGAACTGCTTTTCCAGATCCTCACGGACATGGTCGCGGTACTCGGCGATGGTCTCGTAGTCGGAGATGTCCTTCGCCAGCTCGTCGTCCAGCTCCGGCAGCTCAGGCTCCTTGACGCTCTTGACGGTGACCTTGAAGGTGGCCTCCTTGCCGGCCAGCTCCGCAACATAGTTCTCGGGGAAGGTGACGACGACGTCGCGCTCGTCGCCGGCCTTCATGCCGACGATCTGCTCCTCAAAGCCGGGCACGAACGTGTTCGAGCCAAGCTCGATGTCATAGTTCTCGGCCGTGCCGCCGTCGAACTGCTCGCCGTCGATGAAGCCGGCAAAATCGATCGTGGTGTGGTCGCCCAGCTTCGCCTCGCGCTCAACGTCGATCAGGCGGGCGTTGCGCTTCTGGACATTCCGCATCTCCTCGTCGACCTTGCTCTCGTCGAACATCTCATGATTCTGGGGGACTTCAAGGCCCTTGTACTGGCCGAGAACGACCTCGGGATAGACGGCGACCTCAAAGGTGTAGATGAGCTCCTTGTCGTCGTTGATCTGCTGATCGAGCAGGCTGGGCGCGCCGACGCACTCAAAGCCGCACTCGGCACGGCCGGCCTCAAAAGCCTCCTGCGCCAGCGTCTCGATGGCTTCGGGATAGAACACGTCCTTGCCGTACATGCCCTCGATGACGGCGCGCGGCGCTTTGCCCTTGCGGAAGCCGGCCACATAGAGCTGGCTCTTGTTCTTTTTATATACTTCGTTGACCGCGTTATCAAACACGTCGGCCGGGACCTTCACCTCAAAGGTCGCCATATTCTTTTCTTTCTTTTCGATGTTCTGGATGTTCATTGGATTTCCTCCTCTAATCATTTATCGCCGGGTATCTTGTGTACATAAAAATTGGTATGAAAGAACATGCCTAAATACTATAACAGATTCGCACCTCAAAATCAACACCTGTTTCACGGGAGAATCTTGCGCGGACAAAAGGAAATATAGTCCGCCGACAGCAGCCGAAACTCCGTCTCGTGATACATTCCCTGAAAGGCGCTGCGGCAGCCGCGGCTGTGGATATGCCCGTAACAGCACAGCGGCACATGGTAGGCATCGAGCAGCTGCAGGATCTCCGGGCACTCATAGCCCAGATACTTCGGCGGGTAGTGCAGAAAGACGAGCTTGGTCTTGTCCCCCGCCGCCTTGAGCGACGCCTCGAGCCGGCCGACCTCGCGCAGCATGATCTTGCGGTCATGCGCCTCACCCTTGGCCTCCTCGTAAAACCAGCCGCGCGTGCCGCAGATGGCATAGTCACCATAAAAATAGCAGTTATTGTTCAGAATATCCATGGTGTGCATATCATGCGCCTCGAAAAAATCGTAGGCTTTTTTCGCCGTGCTCCACCAGAAGTCGTGGTTGCCCTTGAGCAGGATCTTTTTCCCGGGCAAAGCCTCGATGAACTGGAAATCCGGCAGCGCCTGCTCCATCGTCATGCCCCACGCGAGATCGCCGCAGAGCACGCAGACATCGTCGTCATGCAGCGCCGAGAAGCCGAGCCGGATCTTCTCCACATAGTTTTCCCACGGCCCGCCAAACACGTCCATGGGCTTGTCAGCGCCCAAGGACAGATGCAGGTCGCCGATCGCATACAATGCCATTTGCGTTCCTCCGTATATTTCGCGCCCCGCCGCACACAATAGATCTGACCGGCAAGGCCGGAATCTGATCTGGAGGCACGATCATGAGCGACCATACCAAAGACTGCTGTGAGCACAATGTCGCGTGCGATGTGAGCAACTGCGCCTACAATGCCGACGGCAAGCGCTGCCACGCGAACCACATTCAGGTCAAAAACACGCAGGGCACCTGTTCCTGCAAGGATGAGACGTTTTGCAGTACCTTTACCAAGAAAGGCAGCGCGGCGTTCTGACCCGGCGGACGGGTCTCCCCGTCCGTTACATATTCTTTCGTTATTTCAGGAATTCGTCCACCGTGTGCAGCATCTGCGTCCGATCCACGAAGCCGCCGAAGCGCACCGGGCGTGCATCCAGGCCGGTCAGCGGCGCTGGCGCATCGATCTGTGTCTCGCAGGTCAGGCGGCGGATCAGCTCCGGACCGAAGGCATCGGCCGTGCCGCCGATGCCGCGCAGCACCTGATCGCAGAACTTGAAGGGGCTCGCCGTGGACACGACGACCGCCGGGGCGGCATCGCCGGTCTCGCGGCGGTATTCATCGAGCACGTGGTAGGCGACGGCCGTGTGCGTATCGATCAGGTAGCGATGGTCGCGCCACGCGCGGCCGATCTTCTCGCGCGTCTGGATGTCGTTGCAGCAGCCGCCGGCAAATGTCTCGCGGATCTTGGCAAGCAGCGCATCGGAAACGGTATACCGTCCCTGCTCACGCAGCTGCTGCATATAGCCCGCGACCTCCGTGTCACTGCCGCAGAGCGAATAGAGCAGCCGCTCGAGGTTACTCGACACGAGGATATCCATCGACGGGGACGCCGTGGTGTGAAACGGACGGTTTTTATCATACGTGCCGGTACGGATGAAATCCGTGAGCACGTTGTTGGCGTTGGACGCGCAGACGAGCTTGCCCACCGGCAGCCCCATCTGCTTTGCGTACCAGCCGGCGAGGATGTCGCCGAAGTTGCCGGTCGGCACGACAAAGTTGAGCTTGTCGCCCATTGCGATCATGCCGCCGTTGACGGCATCGCAGTATGCCGAGAAATAATAGACGATCTGCGGCAGCAGACGGCCCCAGTTGATGGAGTTGGCGGAGGACAAAAACCAGCCGCGCTGCGAGAGCGCATCGGCAAACGCCTTGTCGCCGAAGATCTGCTTGACGCCGGTCTGCGCATCGTCAAAGTTGCCGCGCACCGCGCTGACCGCGACATTGCTGCCGGTCTGCGTGACCATCTGCAGGCGCTGGATCTCCGACACGCCGCTGTAGGGATAAAACACGAGGATCTTCGTGCCCGGCACATCGGCGAAGCCCTGCAGGGCTGCCTTACCGGTATCGCCCGAGGTGGCGACGAGGATGCACACCTGCCGCTGCTCGCCGCACTTTTTCAGGCTCGCCGTGAGCAGGTACGGCAGGATCTGCAGCGCCATGTCCTTAAATGCGCAGGTCGGCCCGTGCCAGAGCTCGAGAAACGCGGTGGTATCATCGAGCCGGCGCAGCGGCGCAACGGCCGCATCGTCAAACTGGCTGCCGTAGGCTGCGGCGGTGAAGTGCGAGAGCTCGTCGTCCGAGAATTCGCTCAGAAACGGGCGCATGATCTCGACGGCGCGCTGCTGATACGTCATGCCGCACAGCGCCTGAAGCTGCTGCGCAGACACCTCCGGCAGCGTCTCCGGAACGAACAGACCGCCGTCGGGCGCGAGGCCGCAGGCGATCGCCTGCGCGGCGGAAACAATGTGCTGATGGTCTCTTGTGCTGAAATAGTTCATATCCGATCCCTCATTATTCAAATGCATTTTCTATCTGGTTGATCCTGCGCTGGCGGCGCGGCGTGTCCGCATCGCCGTAGATCTCGATCACGTCAAAGCGCGGCTGCAGCTCCGTCTCGTGCTCCGCCAGCCAGAGCGACGCCGCCGTGCGGATGCGCGCCTGCTTGGCCGGTGTGACATACGCGCCCGCGCGCACGAACCGGTCGGACGCGCGCAGCTTCACCTCCACGAACACGACATAGTGCCGGTCGGAGGCGATGATGTCGATCTCGCCGAAGCGGCAGCTATAGTTGCGCGCGAGGATGCGATACCCATGCCGGCGCAGATAGGCCGCCGCATAATCCTCACCCCACGCGCCGCGCGTTCCCCTGACTGCACCGGCCATGTCAGTGCATCTTCTTCAGGAACGACGGCCGGTGGATGGGACACGTCCCATATTCCCGGATGGCGGCGTAATGCGCCGCCGTTCCGTAGCCCTTGTGCTTTTCAAAGCCGTACTGCGGATAGGTCTGCGCCATGCCGCGCATATAGCGGTCACGCGTGACCTTGGCGAGCACGGAGGCTGCCGCAATGTCGGCGCATTTGCCGTCACCGCCGACGATACAGCGACTCGGCACGGTGATGCCGGTGTTCCGGTTGCCGTCGATGAGTGCAAGCCCCGGCTGCGGCGTCAGCTGCGCGATGGCGCGGTTCATGGCCAGAAATGTCGCACCGAGGATGTTGTATTCCTCGATCTCCTCCACGGTCGCAAACGCGATGCCGTAGCTGAGCGCCTGCGCGCGGATGGTGTCATAGAGCGCCTCACGCTTTTTCTCCGAGAGCTTTTTGGAGTCGTTCAGCCCCGGGATCTCCAGTCCCGGCGGCAGCATCACCGCCGCCGCGCACACAGGCCCGGCCAGCGGGCCGCGCCCGGCCTCATCCACACCGCACAGAACGCCGCATTCCGTGCGCACCGCTTCATCATATGCAAACAGTGCCTCGTTCATCCTTCTTCCGGCCTTTCCAGTGAAATGCGCCCCAGTTTGCTTGCGCGGAATTCATCCACCAGCATAATGGCCGCGCGCTCGGTGTTCACCGCGCCGCCGCTCATCAGCATGCCGCGCTTTCTGCCCACTGCGCACAGCAAATCGTATGCGTCCAGCGCCATGTCGCTCTCTTCCAGGCGGTAACGCTGTGCCAGGCGCTGCGGGTACATGCGCTGCAGCTGTGCCAGCAGGTTCATGGCAAGCGTTTCAATATCCAATATCTCATCGCGGATGGCGCCAATGAACGCAAGGTTTGCAGCCACCTCGTCCGATTCAAACTTTTTCCATAAAACGCCCGGCATATCCAGCAAATCGTACGCCCCGGCGCTGATCCATTGCTTGCCGCGCGTCACACCGGGCTTATCGCCGGCTATAGCGGCCTTGCGCTTGGCAATCTTGTTAATGAATGTTGATTTGCCGACATTCGGTATACCGAGGATCATAACTCGCATGGGGCGGTTCACCTGCCCCTTTGCGGCGTAACTGGCAATTTTGTCCTTCAAAAGCTCGCTCAGAGCCGGAGCAAAGCCGCTTACTCCCTTGCCGGACTTTGCATCCGTTTCTAGGATTTTTATGCCTTGCGCTTCAAAAAACTCGCGCCACTGTGCAGTTATACTTGGGTCTGCAAGATCAGTTCGGTTGAGTATGATAAGTCTAGGCTTTCCGGCGGCGAGACGGTCGATATCAGGGTTTCGGCTGGAGTTAGGTATGCGCGCATCGAGGATCTCGCACACGGCATCGACCTGCTTTATGCTGTCCTCTATCATACGCTGAGCCTTCGTCATGTGGCCGGGAAACCACTGGATATTCATTTTTTCGTAGTTTACGCCGTCCATATTATTCACCGTCGGGAACGCCGATGGAATCAAATGGGAACACACGCAGCAGCACCTTGCCTACTATAAGGCGTTCATCGACCATGCCGATCTGCGCCCTGCGGCTGTCTGACGATGCGTTGCGGTTATCGCCCATGAATGGAAACTGGAGCGCAAGGTTT
>ERZ1106939.1463-NODE-1463-length-17901-cov-30.446375_pt1 | contig 17901 bp, 9 predicted proteins | sample MGYA00403669_ERZ1106939 | MGnify/ENA primary metagenome ERZ1106939 (study PRJEB35170, sample SAMEA104062447) | human gut metagenome | biome: human gut; feature: human-associated habitat; material: faeces | place: Denmark | collected 2012-09-28 ...
CCACCATTACGTACACGTTGGGCTACACGCTGAATAGCCAAGTCGGGCGAACTCAACCAGAAATATATTAAATTGACTTTATATCCTTGCTCTTGCGCACGATGGACAAGGCGGGTGTAAGTTCTTGTGGCAAGTGTGGTTTCTATAGAAAAGTTTTGTTGATTTCTCAGCAATTCATTAATCCTTTGTAACATCAACCGTCCGGCTTCAATAGCCATACTTTCGGGATTGAAAGGAGATAATCCACGAGCTATTTCATCTGCATTAACAAACTCCTTGCATTCCAGAACATCCGGTAGCACAGTGTAAGATGCCGTAGTCTTACCAGCACCATTACAACCACTAATGATGTAGAGCTGTTTTTTAGAATCCATATTCATGCATTTATCTAATTGCAAACATACGACATTTTTATAAGATTATGGATAATTGATAGTTATTGTTTTTTAAAAGTTGATTGTTCCGCAGGTATGAGAAGTACAGGACTCTTTTGAGAACTCCACATTTCTCACATATCATCTATCCTTATTTTCTTCTTGATGAAATATCTGTTTACCAAAGTACGTTTTACGAATTGAGGTGGAGCAAAGTACTTGCCTTTCCCACTTGCGCTATATAGATAGCCCTCCCCTCTAGTGATCATTGATGAATACCAAATGGCAGGCAAATATCCTGAGAATAGTGTGGAAACGCTTTTATTGTTCTCCTCTAATAACAGAGGGAATGCTTTATAGCATCCCCTCTCTCAAAAAACACTTTATTTATAGAATAATTCCGGTAGAATTATTTTCCTCCAAGATTCAACTCATCGTTGTAATCAGTTTCATTCAAAGGTACATCCCATGTCCATTTGTTGACACCGGAGGCAGGAATGGTTTTTGCAACGGAAATGTGAGCATTACCACCTTCGGCAAAACTGTGACGGACTATGTCGCGGTTCCATCTCTTGTAGTCGCTCCATGCAAAACCTTCACCCCAGAGTTCCAATTCGCGATAGTCCATAATTTCATTCCAAAGAGCTTCGCCACTCTTGTCGCAAGTGTATTCAGGATTACGTCCGGAAGTGGCATTCAGTTCTACCAGTGCGGCACGAGCAGCAGTCTCGTCATTCAAGAAATAATTAGCCTCTGCCTCTACCAATACCATTTCCGATGAACGGATGAAAGGCAGGTAGCTGACGCCCGGAGTGTCGAATACATAAAACTTCAGTTGTCCCCCCAGATACATATAACCAGCCTGATAAGGAGCTTCCAGGCCACTGACCGCCATTTTCTGGCAATAGGCAGCTGCTTCTTCCCAAAGAGCATCTGCTTTTTTCTCATCATCTCCCATTCCAAGAATGCCGTAGCCTAAATCCATGGCTGAACCGTCATTGAAGTTATAGCCGGGGAATTTGTCTTCGGTTAGGAACAGTGCCTTACGAGCATCGTTGTTGGGAATGCGATTAATCAGTTCACGACCGATAGAGCCTGCACCGTTTGCCGCCCCTGCCGCATTGGCATAATATCCGTTGCATGCATACTGAGTACCATAACTCCAATACCAGTTATTCTCTTGTGCACTACCAAAGCTTCCGAAAATCCATTCACTGGTTGGATTACAGAACCCTGCATGATATTCTGCATTGCTCATGAGTGGGTAGTTCTGGCGAGCCAGCTTAGCTTCAGTCAATGCTTTGGTATAATCTTGCTTGGTAAGAGCGGCACGGGCGTAGATGGCATGTGCCACATTGATGTTCGGCATCCATACTTGTGAGGCATTACGGTCCATACCGCTTTGCTCAAACAGCATGATGGCTTCGTCCAAATCTTTATAAATCTGTGCATACGTTTCAGCTAATGTGGCATAACCTTGTCCACCGGTAGATTCGTCCAAACGAAGTACTATCCCCTGCGAAGCGCCATTGTTGGAATCTTGCCAGCGCCAGCAATAATAGTGTACCAGTTTTTCGAAAGCGTATGCACGAAAAGTCAGTGCAGATGCCTTGACAAAATTCCTTTCCGCTTCCGTACCTTCGGCATTGTCTATATTGGCAAGAATGGTGTTGGCATTACCTGCTATGGTATAATAGTAATACCATGCGTAAGCATCGTAAATGGAGTTAGTACGTGTGTGGAACTCTTGATTGAAGATAGGAGACCATCCGGATGCGTAATAATTGTAATTGTAATTTTCACTCGGGTAGCTTTCGTACTGAATCATTATGTTGTTCTCACCAGCAAATCCACCTCCAAAATAGGAGTGTTGTGTTGTCATGATTTTGGCGATACCGTTCAATGCCTTCATGGCATTGGCCGTGGTACCTACGGCATCGGTTGCTCCGGTTGAGTCAGTAGGTGCTGTATCCAGATAGTCACCGGCGCAAGAAGACACCAGCATCATACCTGCCAATAGGCTTCCTGCGAACAATTTATTGATAATCTTTTTCATTTCTAATACAAATTATATGGTTATACCTTTAGAATTTCACAGTCAGTCCGAAGTTATAAACACGGGCTGTCACATACGTATCGTCCGAACCTCCGTTGAAGGAATACTGCGGATTCAATCCTTTGCGTGAAGTCAATGTAAAAAGGTTCTCTACACCGGCAGTCAGCGAAAGGCCTTCTATACCTACACTTTTTAGCCAACGCTTGGGCAAGCTGTAGGAGAGATTCAGGTTCTTGAATACGAAGTAAGAAGAGCTTGTCAGCCAACGGTCACTGGTGGCATTCAGGTCGGACGATTTGTAAAAGTCGGCGCGCGGAGTTCCATTCGGATCAATGCGATTGGCAGAAGTTTCTGTCATTCCCGCAGGAACTTCTTTCCAAGAATTCAGGATGTCCTTGTGGTAAGCGCTGCCGGCAGCACCGGATTCAGACACACCCATCAAGCTGGCATAGCTACCATCGTATGTTTTACCGCCTAAAGAATAAGTAAACAGCATGTTCAAATCCCAGTTTTTCCAAGAAAGAGCTGAGCTGATAGAACCGTAAACCGTAGGAAGTGCGCTGCCGGCCCAGTCACGTTTGGCGTATGAAGTCGCGGTAGCATAGTCCGTACCGTTGATGGTAGTCAATGCACCGGCTTCTTGGGCGGCGGCTTTCTTGTCCGGATCCAGTGTATAGAGAGAAGTACCGGTCATCTGGTCCACACCTTCGAAGTGGTAAGTGTACCATTCGTAGATGGAGTGTCCTTCGGAGTAGTTTTGCATACCATGCAAGATGTCCTTTCCATCGGGCAGTTTCACGATTTTATTCTTCAGGAAAGTAGCGTCTGCGCCGATGTTCCATTTCCAGTCATTGTTGTTGATGACATCGGCATTCAAAGAGATTTCCCAGCCACGGTTGGACACGGTACCGATATTCTTGTATTGCGTCAGGTTCATCGGGGCAGTATCATCGACCCAAGGATAAGAACCGGCAGAAAGCGGTAGGCGTACCTCAAACAGCAGGTCTTTGGAACGTTTGTCGAAATAGCCTATTTGGAAGTTCAGACGGTTGAACAGACGCCCCTCTACGGCAACATCCACCGTCTGTGTAGTTTCCCACTTGATGTCCGGTGCTGAAAGTGATTGTTTTACCAAAGCGGCTTCACCACCGTTCTTGTCAATGGTATAAAGAGCCATGTGACCATAAAGGCTTACGCCCATATTGTTACCGACTTCACCATAGGACGCGCGCAACTTCAAGGCATCCACCCAATCTACATCTTGCAAGAAAGCTTCTTGTTTCATGTTCCAGCTGGCACCAACAGAATAGAAGTTACCCCAGCGATTGTCCTTGTGGAAGCGTGAGGAACCATCACGACGGAACGAACCTTCTACGAAATAACGGTTGTCATAATTATACTTTACGCGTGCCAGATAAGACTCCGTCTTGTCCTCATCATCACTTCCGGAAAAATAAGAGTTGTTAAGGAAATTACCCATAGTAAGGTTTCCGTCTACAGCCATACCGGTGTTCATTCCGGAAGTGTACTTGCGCTCCCAACTATAGTTCTCGTGAGCCACCATAGCTTCCACGTTGTGTACCTGATTAAATTGATAGTTCCAGCTCAGAATTTCCTGCAAGGTTACAGTCTTGTATTGGTAGGCATAACTTGTCAAACGACCGCCATTCGTAGCACCGTCTCCAATTTCGGGATTGTCATATTTCTTATTGTTCGAAGTGCTGTTGTTCAGGTCACCTTTTACAGTTAATGAAAGTCCATATGGCAACGAGATGGTGGCAAAAGCTTGTCCGCCCAATACGTTGCGCACACTCTCCTGCTTATTATACAACATTTCGTAAGCGATGTTGCGGTTACTCAGATAAGATGAAGTGGTGTCATAAATTTTGTTACCATCGGCATCCAGTTGGTATGTACCGTCGGCATTGTGCATAAACAACGGATAGACCGGAGCCATATAACGAGTAATGTAGAACGGATTGGCGTAATAGTTGCCACTGGCATTACTGTTATAGTCACGCTTGGTCCACGAGCCAGTCAAGTTCACGCCACCCTTGAACCACTTGTTAGGTGTATAAGTAGTGTTGATACGGCCGGAGAAACGTTCGTAACCTGTGGCTTTTACATATCCTTTCTCATTCAAGTAGCCTATGGAAGAATACACGTTGTATTTCTCTCCCGAAGTGGCGGCGGAAAGATTGTATTCCTGACGGTGTCCCGTGCGTTCGATGGCATTCTGCCAGTCCAAGTCGTCATAGCCAGCCAGGCGAGTGGCAATCAGTTTTCCGTTATTGTCAAACAACTTATCACCAGCGGCATTGTAGATATTACGACCGATAGATTCACTAACCACGTGTCCCGTGGCATATGCGGCAGCATCGCTTGCCGACATGCCGGCATTGCTCATCATGGCATTCTTCTTGGCCATCCAGGTAGCTTCCATCCAGCGGTCTGCATCCAGACGGTCGTACTCGGGAATACCTCTGTTATACATACCTTGATTCATTTGCAGCGTAATACTCGGTTTATGAGTGTTTCGTCCGCTCTTGGTTGTAATGATGACAACACCGTTGGCAGCACGGTTACCGTATAATGCAGCCGAAGCAGCATCTTTCAAGATGGACATGCTTTCAATATCATTAGAGTTTAGTTCGGCCATGTTTCCATCGAAAGGGACTCCGTCCACTACATACAGAGGATCTGAAGCACCTGAAACCAATGTACCAAAACCACGGATACGGATGCTGGGGGCAGAACCGGGTTCACCATATGTATTGTTCACTTGTACACCCGGTGCGGCACCTTCAAGTGCACCGGTTACGCTGGTTGTGATGCGCTTCTCTATTTTCTTATTGTCAACCACCGAGATAGAACCGGTCAACGATTCTTTTTTAGCAGTACCGTATGCCACTACCACAACCTCATCCAAAGCTTCTGCATTGCTTCTCATTGTCACCTTTACACTCGGCTTAATCGCCACTTCCTGCGTCTGCATACCAATATAAGAAATCACCAGAGTTTTCGCGGAACTACAACACTCTTATTTTATTAATAATCAAGCGATTATACCATGTAATAGAAATCACTATAGCGAAATTTCCTTTCTCACAAGGTGTATGTATAGGGGTACAATGTATAAAACCTTACTGCTGTGATACTATTTGTTGGATTAATGACTTGGTTATCATATATATATCATAAAGTTAATACGTTGCTTAAAGATTTTAAATGATTCTTCCTCTTATATGAAGAATATCTTTTGTCAACATCTATCATCCTAGCTGCTTTCAATGAAGCATTTACTCTACATTGTCATTTTATTAGCGAAAGTACTAAAGTCTATGTAAAAGAATATTTCAATAGCTTCAAAAAACAGTAAACTCAAAACTTTGTGATTAGCTAAACAATCAAGACAACTGTTGTTTCTTCATAACAGTTTTCATCATTTTTGCTTCCACACTTCCACCCGCTCCTTGTATCCCTCTATTCATCGGCATTACAGACGCTGTGGAAGCAATGCAAAAGTGTGGAAGCAAAATTTGCTTCCACACCTCCAATCAGTCTTAAATATTGATAACACACCAATGTCAATCTTCTATTTACACTATACTATACTTAATTGATTCTCAGCAATTTCTTACTGCAAAATTTTGCAAACCTATTGCAGCGATACTGCAAAGCTGTTGCAGTGGTACTGCAAACTAATATGCAGCGCGGCTGCAAGCAATATGCAGTGATACTGCAAACAATATGCAGTGGTACTGTAAAACGTATGCAGTAAGTTTGCAGCGAGCAAACTGAAACTGAATAGTGAATGAACAGACTTTAAAGGAGAAGTATATGACTAACGATATGAAAGTGTAGTATTGGCTATGCTAAGTTCGTGTTTTTTTAGGCAAAGGCATGAGTGCATGGTTCTTTTCTAAATCATGCACTATAGTCATATCCATTACATTTGTATACACTTGTGTGGTTTTAACACTTTTATGCCCCAATAATTTTTGCACCGTTGTAATGTTTACTCCATTATAAATCAATAGAGTTGCATTAGTATGGCGAGCAGTGTGAAATGAAATTTTTTTTGATAAACCAGCTAGGCGGGAAATCACAATTAAATCCTTGTTCACATTAGAGTTATCCCTTAAATGAAAGAAGCTTTGTAAGTCATCCCGATATTTGTCCAGAATAACAAGCCCTTTTCCTTCGAATAAGAGATAAAGAGGTAATCTGACTTCTGTACTCGTCTTTATGGATTTATAAATTAGCCAGGTTTCTTGACGAATCTCCACGATGTTATCGGGTGATAAACTGATAAAATCAGAATATCTCATTCCTGCATAGCAACAAAACAAGAATGCATCTAAAGTCTTTTGCAATTTAGTATATCTGCCAGCCAAGCTTAATTTCTCCAACTTCTCCAACTCTTCAGGAGATAAGTGCGTATGCTTGTTTTCTATAGTTTTAATCTTGTACTTTCGAAAAGCGTATTTTTGTATCTCCATATAATCCTTGTTGATGGCGACATTTATATGTCGCTTCAGATGCTTCATATGTTTGGCTATCGTATTTGTGTGATAACCTCTTGATTGCAAGAAATATTCAAAGGAGGATATGAATTCGAATGTTAAATCAGAAAAGGTTACATCCTTTTTGAACTGTTGTAATAATGAAAGAGTGGAGAGATGATTTCGTTTTGTACTTTCTTTCAGAGCAGAGTTTGCTATCTCTTGCCTAAAAAAAGGAATAAAAGAGGTTTTGTTTTCGCTTGTGCTCAAAACATCCTTTAGTAACTCTAATGAAATACGCCTTCCTTGCTGCCACAATTCCAACTCTTTTTTTTCTATCATAGCCATGAACTCATATATCAATCTATTCAGCGCATCTGCATTAGGATGATTCTTCACAATAAGCTTTTTATTGTCCCACTGTTCTGGCTTTAAATAAACTTTGGTTGAAAAATACTTTTTCTTTCTGTCCAAATAGGCTTCTACTTGTACCAATGCCATTCCTTTTTTATTCAGGCTTCTTTTTCTGTTGTACACTAGATTGTAAATAATCTTACTCATTTTACTTGATTTTAATTAATACCAATAACAAATAAGACGATATTCTGTGCTCGATGGGATTAGAATAAGAATTAATATCTCTAAAAAGTGTCTTTTTGTGTTTAGCTATTAATCGGTATTTAGCCTCCGGGAACTCTCAATTTGTTTCAAAATCAGGTCCGTTCTCTGTTTTAGCGGCTTATTTATTAACCATTTTGTTTTAAAATATGTGTATTTCTTGGAAAAATCATCCTAAAAGAGGGAATCATAGTGATAGTAAACATAAGCCAGTTTAGGTTTTTTAAGTGTGAAAAATCTGTTATTAAGCATAAAGTGGCATGTTTAATTAACAAATTGATAGATTTACAAGGTTTTTTCAATAAAATAGTTGTTCGTTTCAGTTTTATTAATATATTTGCACTTTGTTAGAGTAAAGAAACAATTAATGTAAAGTTAAACTTTAAGAGAGAATTTATGAAAAGAAAATTAATGCTGTTATTGGCCTGTCTTTTTGTCGGAATAGGCCTAGTAACTGCCCAAACCCAGAAGGTTACAGGTGTTGTAATTTCTGAAGAAGACGGGCAGCCAGTTATTGGAGCCTCTGTATTGGTAAAAGGTACACAAATTGGTGCTATTACCGGTGTAGATGGTGATTTTACATTACCAAACGTACCAAGTTCCGCGAAAACTCTGGTAATTTCGTATATTGGTATGCAGACCCAGGAGGTGGCAATAAAATCCAGCGTAAAAGTGGTGATGAAGTCTGATACTGAGATGCTTGATGAGGTAATGGTGGTTGCTTTCGGTACAGCAAAGAAGTCTGCATTTACGGGTTCGGCTAAGGTGGTTGGTACCGAAAAGCTGGAGCAGTCGCAAGTGACGAATGTTACCGATGCTTTGGCAGGTGCTGTGCCGGGTGTGACATTGACTTCCAATGACGGTGCTCCAGGTGCAAAATCATCCATCAAGATTCGTGGTTTTAGTTCTATCAATGCAAAGAATGACCCTCTGATTATTGTGGACGGCGCTCCTTATAGCGGTGACATTAATAATATCAATCCTAACGACGTTGAGTCAATGACAGTATTGAAGGATGCGGCTTCCAATGCTCTTTACGGTGCTCGTGGTGCTAATGGTGTAATTATCATCACTACCAAAAGAGCCAATATGTCGGGAGAGGCTAAGGTGACTTTTGATGCTAAGTGGGGTGCTAACACTCGAGCTTTGCAGAAATATGAAGTGATTGACAATCCTGGCATGTACTACGAGATGCATTATCGTGCCATGAACAATTATTATAAGTCAACGGGAATGAATGACCAAGCTGCATGGCTTGAGGCAAACAAGAATCTGTTTGGCTCCAACGGTGGATTGGGATACAATGTATATACGGTTCCCGATGGGCAATTCCTCATCGGTCAGAACGGTAAGCTTAATCCCAACGCCACATTGGGTAGAGTTGTGAATTATAAAGGACGTGACTATCTGCTGACTCCGGATGATTGGGAAGATGTGGGAATGCGTACCGGTCTGCGTCAGGAATACAACTTCTCGGTGAGCGCAGCCAATGAAAAGTCCTCTTTCTATGTTTCTTTAGGTTATCTTGGAAATGAGGGTATCACTGAAGGCTCTGACCTGAAACGTTTGACAGGCCGTTTGAAAGCCGACTATCAGGCAAAGAAGTGGTTGAAGATTGGTGGTAATATGGGATATGCACGTTTTGATTCTAACTCGTTGAGTAACAATGGTACCAGTTCGTCTACCGGTAATATATGGGCGTTTGTTACCCAAATGGCTCCCATCTATCCCGCCTACGTGCGCAATGCTGACGGCAGCATCATGGTGGATAATAATGGTATTGGAATGATGGACTACGGTAGTGGTATCAATGCAGGTATGCAGCGTCCTTTCATTGCTGATGCCAACCCTATTCTAGACAATAAACTAAATACCAGAAACTCTGAAGGAAATGCCATTAACGGCAACGCCTTTGTAGATATAACTCCTATAGAAGGCCTGAAGGTGACATTCAATGGTGCTTTCAACTTGGATGAGACACGTCATAGTTACGTTTACAATCCTTACTACGGGCAGTTCGACTCCACTGGCGGTACAGTGAGTAAGTATCATACACGTACTTACGATTACAACCTGCAACAACTTGTTTCTTATGCCCGTTCGTTTGGCGACAATAACTTCGATATTCTTTTAGGTCACGAATATTATGATTATCGCTACTATGAACTTGGGGCCAGCAAGTCGCAGATGTTCTCTCAAGGCAATAAGGAATTGGACGGTGCCATTATCGACGGACAAGGTGCTTCTTCCTATAAAGAGCGTCGTAACAATGAAGGTTTCTTCGGCCGTTTGCAATACAATTATGACGAACGCATCTTCGGCTCGGCTTCTTTGCGTCGTGATGCTTCCAGCCGTTTCCATCCGGACCATCGCTGGGGTACATTCTGGTCGGTAGGCGGTGCGTGGCTTATCAACAAAGAAAGCTGGTTTGATGCTTCATGGGTGCAGGAACTGAAGCTGAAGGCTTCTATTGGTTCACAAGGTAATGACAATATCGGTGACTTCCTCTATACGGATAGATTTAACATTATCAACTCTAACAACAGCCTTGGTACTTCATTTAAATCTAAGGGCACTAAAGACATCACTTGGGAAACCAACACTAACTTCAATATCGGTGCAGAGTTCCAGTTGTGGAACCGTGTAACCGGTAGCATCGAGTACTACAGACGTAAGACTTCGGATATGTTGTTCTCATTTACCGTGGCTCCATCATTGGGTTATGCTTCCTATATGGACAACGTTGGTAACATGGTCAATAGTGGTGTGGAAATGGACTTCAATGTGAATATCTTCGATACACGTAACTTTACGTGGGATGTGAATGTGAACATTTCAACCTTGAAGAACCGTATTACGATGCTTGATCCTGATAAGTTGATTACTACTGAGTATACAGCTGATGGAAAAGGATATAAGGGCTATTCTAACGGAAGCTTCTTCATTGGTGAGGATTTGTCTATGTTTACATGGCGCTTGAAGGAGTATGCCGGAGTGAATGAAAAGGGTGAGTCTTTGTTCTATAAGAATGTCAAGGACGAGGCCGGCAATATCACCGGACGTGAAACGACTACGAATCATGCTCAGGCTGACTATTACATCACAGAGGAAAGCTCAATACCTAAGGTGTATGGTGGTTTCGGTACCAAACTGAAAGTATATGGCGTGGACTTCGGCATAAACTTCACTTACCAGATTGGTGGTAAGCAATATGATGGTACGTATGCTTACTTTATGTCGTCACCTTATGGTACGGCTGGTTACAACTACCATAAGGATTTGCTGAACTCATGGACTCCTGAGAACACAAATACTAATATCCCTCGTTTCCAGATGAACGACCAATATTCAGGGGCAATGTCTACGCGCTTCTTGACAAATGCAAGCTTCTTGAATATCCAGAATATTAATGTGGGCTACACGTTACCTTCCAAGTGGACAAGAAAGTTGGCCATCAACTCATTGCGCGTGTATATGTCGGCAGAAAATGTTTTCTATTGGTCTAAACGTAAAGGGTTCGACCCACGTCAGTCATACGACGAGACAACCAATGCTACTTTCTATTCACCGATGCGTACCATCTCCGGTGGTGTGTCATTTGAGTTCTAAACCTAATATATAGATTACAATGATTATGAAGAAGAATATATTCAAACTATTTTCGGTTATGGTCGTATCGGCCACGGTATTGACCGGCTGTATAGAAGAGGTTTTTCCCGAAGATTCTACAGCGACCTCCGATCAGATTGGTGCATCGGCAACAGCGATTGAGGCTTCGCTTAATGGCTTGCCATCGCAAATGGTACAAGGCTATCTAGTGTACGGTAAGCAAACACATGAGACCGACCTCGCTTATCCCTCATTGATGTTGGCCCAGACAGAACTGCTGGGTGATGTCGTGGCTACGGATTACGGATATGACTGGTGGTGGCGCTTCAATGCCAATAATGGTATGAACGACACCGGCTATTATTCATATTTGCCTTACTTCACCCTATATAAGTTCGTTAAATCGGCCAATGACGTGATTGCGGCCGTTGATGTGACTGATCCCACAATTACCGATGAAATGCGTGGGCTTGGAAGTATAGCCCATGCTTTCCGTGCATTGGACTATTATACGCTGATGGTACTTTTCGAACCGGTAGAAAACATCTATACCGATTGTAGCAAGGTACTGGGGCTGACGGTGCCCATCGTGACTGAGGCAACAACTAACGACATTGCGAAGAGCAATCCGCGTGCGACCCACGAAGAATTGGTGAATTTCATTCTTGCCGACCTTGACAAGGCAGAGATAGGTTTGGAGTCTTATACACCTGTCAGTAAGAACTTCCCTGACTTGGCGGTCGTATATGGTCTGAAGGCCAAAGTATATATGTGGGATGGTCAGTTTGCTAAAGCTGCCGAGTATGCCCGCAAGGCTATTGATAAGTCGGGAGCAACACCTATGAGCGAATCACAGTGGCATAATCCCACTACCGGTTTCAATACGGCTACTTCTGCATGGATGTGGTACCTTCACCCCACGGCTTCCAATATGGGTAATCTTGCTAATTTCATTGGTCACATTTCCAATGAAGCGGATTGGGGATATGCTTCTTTGTCTAAGCTCCAGATGGCACGTTCACTTTATGACGCGATTCCTGCTACCGATTTCCGCAAATATTCTTACCTTGACCCGGACAGAAGTACTTACGCTTACCAGTCAGTGAGAGGCAATGCATGGCTGGATGAACAACCGGATTATATGTCATTGAAGTTCCGCCCCGTGGGTGGTGACTATAACACTTATTCTGTGGGTGCGGCTGCAGATATTCCCGTGATGCGTGTGGAAGAGATGTATCTCATAGAGGCTGAAGCAGTAGGTGCCAGCCAGAATGTGGCAGCAGGCGTACAGTTGTTGAATAACTTTATGAAGCAGTACCGCCAGAGCAATTACAATTTCAGTACGGGTGATTTGCGTAATTTCCAACTTGAGGTGTTGAAACAGATGCGTATCGAGTTCTGGGGTGAGGGAATCGCATTCCCCACGGCTAAACGTCTGAAACCGGATGTCATTCAGAATTATGAGGGTACCAACTTTATAGAAGATATCTTCAAGATAAACTGTAAAGGTGTGAAGCCCAACTGGACATTGATGATTCCTAAGACCGAGGTCGATTCAAATACTGCCCTTCAGGGAATGAACAATCCGGACCCGTCCGGTGCTATTGCTAAACGTCCTACTCCGATAGGGGAGTTTGCACCGGGTAACAATTAACCAATGAACTAACTTTTAATAGAATTTGTATATGAATAAGATATTCAATAAATTGTTTTTGGGCTTGGCCGTATGCGGTTTGGCTATGACGGCTTGTTCAGACGGTGTGGAGTGGGAGCCTTCTCCGGTTCCTACCGAGGGTGTACAAGCTTATATCTATGCTGATAACACTGATTTGACTTATTATCCGAATGATGAACAGGTTTTTGTAGTCAAAATCGGCCGTCAGAAAACGGATGCGGCTGCATCTATTCACTTGACTACAGATGCGGAGAGCGTAACAGTGCCGACAACGGTTGATTTTGCTGCCGGTGAAGCACTCAAAGAAGTAAAGATTGCGTTTGACATAGCTGTGGGTACTACTGCATCTTATACTATTGCCATTCCTGAAGAAGATTCCTATGTTTATGGTTCACCCAAGGTGACGGTCAATATAAAGCGTGACTATACTTGGCTCAATATAGGTACAGGCTACTATACATCTCAATTATTTGGAGAGGGTTGGGATCAACCTGTGCTGAAGGCTAAAGAGGCTAATATCTATAAGCTGGAAGATTGCATTACGAAAGGATATCCCATCATGTTTACGCTAAGCGATGACAATCAAGAACTGATAGGTTGGGATCCTCAACCTACTGGTTATGACAAGACGGACTATGGTATGCTATACTTTGCAGCAGCAGGTATGGAGCGTAAAGGAAACGTGTTGTCTTTCCCGATGCAGGGCTTGGTAGTACTTGACAGTGGTAAATGGGGAGTACTGTATCAGGGATTCACGGAAACGTTGGAGATGCCGGAAGGGTTCTGATTATTCTGGCAATTAGATAACATGTAATTTGAAATGGCATGTAAGATGAAGTTCGACTTCATTTTACATGCCATTTTTCTATTGTGTCTGTTTTTATTTTATTCCCCTTTTTAAGGCGCTTCCGCCAAAATTATTTATATTTGCTGCCCGAACCAACAATACGTATATATAATAAGGTATAGAAACTATGAAAGAATTTGTAATTTCCGAAGCGCAGGCAGAAACAGCGGTATTGGTAGGTCTCATCACTAAAACGCAGGATGAGCGAAAGACGAACGAATACCTGGACGAGCTGGCATTCTTGGCTGAGACAGCCGGGGCGGAAGTAGTGAAGCGGTTTACCCAAAAGCTGGATGCAGCGCATTCCGTGACTTATGTCGGCAAGGGCAAGCTGGAAGAAATTAAAGAGTATATCCGGAATGAAGAAGAAGCCGAACGCGAAATCGGCATGGTGATTTTTGATGATGAACTCTCCGCCAAGCAGATACGCAATATAGAAGCTGAACTCAAAATCAAGATACTGGACCGTACGTCCCTGATTCTCGATATCTTTGCCATGCGTGCCCAGACTGCCAATGCAAAAACGCAGGTGGAGCTGGCGCAGTATAAGTACATGCTCCCCCGTCTGCAACGTTTGTGGACCCACTTGGAACGCCAGGGTGGTGGCTCCGGTGCCGGTGGAGGTAAAGGTTCCGTGGGACTTCGCGGTCCGGGTGAAACGCAGCTGGAAATGGACCGCCGTATCATCTTGAACCGTATGTCATTGTTGAAGGAGCGCTTGGCTGAGATTGACAAGCAGAAGTCTACCCAGCGGAAGAACCGCGGACGCTTGATTCGTGTGGCATTGGTGGGATATACCAATGTAGGAAAATCCACATTGATGACTTTGCTTTCGAAAAGTGAAGTCTTTGCAGAGAATAAGCTGTTTGCCACGTTGGATACTACGGTGCGTAAGGTGATTATTGAGAACCTGCCGTTCCTGCTATCCGATACGGTGGGCTTTATCCGTAAATTGCCGACGGATTTGGTAGACTCCTTCAAGTCTACTCTGGATGAGGTACGCGAGGCGGACTTGCTGTTGCATATCGTAGACATCTCTCATCCGGATTTTGAAGAACAGATAGAAGTTGTGAACAAGACGTTGGCAGATATCGGTGCCGCCGGTAAGCCCATGATTCTTGTATTCAATAAGATAGACGCTTATACTTATATAGAGAAAGCGGCTGACGACCTTACCCCCAGAACCAAGGAAAACTTGACACTCGAAGAACTGATGAAGACGTGGATGGCTAAGATGGAGGATAACTGCCTCTTTATTTCTGCCCGCGAAAAAATCAATATGGAGGAACTGAAGAGTGTAGTTTATCAGCGTGTGAAGGAATTGCACGTGCAGAAGTACCCCTATAATGACTTTCTTTATCAGACCTACGAAGAAGAAGTTTAATTTTAGTTATGAGTTATAAGTTATGAGTTATTTGCTGGCAGCGGTTTGAATCGGTAGTGCCGGCAAAGGCAATAACTTATAACTCATAACTCATAACTCGTTATAAGGATGAATTACAGAAGACTGACCGAAGATGAAATTCTCCGGTTGAAGAGCCAGTCATGTCTGGCTGATGATTGGGGGAAAGTAACCGTTGCAGAAGAGTTCTCAACGGAATTTGTGCATCATACCCGTTTTTCGGGTGAGGTGTGTTTGGGAGTGTTCCATTCAGAATTTATGTTGCCGGGAGGAATCAGGAAGCATTCCGGTTTGCGGCATGTGACGCTGCATAATGTAACGGTGGGAGATAACTGTTGCATTGAGAATATCCAGAACTACATTGCCAATTATGAAATAGGGCATGACACCTTCATTGAGAATGTGGATATTATTCTGGTAGACGGTGTGTCGAAGTTCGGTAACGGGGTAGAAGTGTCTGTCCTGAATGAGACGGGAGGCCGTGAGGTGCTGATTAATGATAAACTCTCCGCACACCAAGCCTATATTCTGGCGCTTTACCGCCATCGCCCGGAGCTGATTGCACGGATGAAGGAAATCACGGATTTTTATTCCAACAAACATGCTTCTGCTGTAGGAAGCATCGGGAACCATGTAATGATATTGAACACCGGTTCCATAAAGAATGTGCGCATCGGTGATTATTGCCGCATCTGTGGTACATGCCGTCTGTATAACGGAAGCATCAACAGCAACGAGGTGGCGCCGGTACACATCGGGCATGGGGTGATTTGTGATGATTTCATCATCTCTACCGGGTCTCATGTAGATGACGGAGCTATGCTGAGCCGCTGCTTCGTGGGGCAGGCATGCAAGTTGGGACACAACTACTCTGCCTCGGATTCTTTGTTTTTCAGCAACTGCCAGGGAGAGAACGGGGAGGCGTGCGCTATTTTTGCCGGACCTTATACGGTGACACACCATAAATCCACGTTGCTGATTGCCGGTATGTTTTCCTTTATGAATGCCGGTTCGGGGTCCAATCAGAGCAACCATATGTATAAGTTAGGGCCTATCCATCAAGGCACTTTGGAGCGTGGTGCCAAGACGACTTCCGATTCGTACATCTTGTGGCCTGCAAGGGTGGGAGCGTTTTCCTTGGTAATGGGGCGCCATGTCAACCATTCTGATACTTCGAACCTGCCGTTCTCTTACTTGATAGAGCAGAATAATACCACCTACCTTGTACCCGGTGTCAACCTGCGTAGTGTGGGTACCATCCGTGATGCCCAGAAGTGGCCGAAACGTGACGGGCGTACCGACCCGAACAAACTGGATTACATCAACTATAATCTTCTCAGCCCCTACACGGTGCAGAAAATGTTCAAGGGACGGGAAACGTTGCAGAATCTGCGTCATGCCAGTGGCGAGCTGTCGGACATCTACTCTTTCCATAGCGCGAAGATACGTAACTCGGCTTTGGTGAAAGGTATCCGTTTCTATGAAATTGCCATTCATAAGTTCCTCGGAAACTCTGTCATCAAGCGCTTGGAAGGCATTGACTTCCGGAGCAATGAAGAAATACGTGCCCGTTTGAAGCCCGATACTGCCATTGGCAGCGGCGAATGGGTGGATATTTCCGGATTGATAGCCCCAAAGAGTGAGATAGATGCGCTGATAGACGGTATTGAGTCCGGCAAAGTCAATCGCTTGAAGTCTATCAATGCCGAGTTTGAGAAGATGCACAGCAACTACTATACCTACGAATGGACCTGGGCGTATGAGAAGTTGGAAGAGTTCTATGGTATCAAGCCGGAAGGTATGACGGCAGAAGACGTCATACATATTGTCGAAAAATGGAAAGAAGCAGTAGTTGGCCTCGACCGCATGGTGTATGAGGATGCTAAGAAAGAATTTTCACTGGCTTCCATGACGGGCTTTGGAGCTGACGGCTCACGCTTGGAAAAGGAACTCGATTTTGAGCAGGTACGCGGCGACTTTGAAAGCAATCCGTTTGTAATGGCTGTGTTGAAACACATTGAGGTGAAGACGGCGCTGGGCGATGAACTGATAGGGCGGATGCAGCGGGTGTCAGAAAATTAATTATGATTTGTTGCGTTTTTACTCTAATTAAAGAATTATTTCAATAATAGTTTTTACCTTTGCTCGGTAAAGGCGGTTTTGTGCTGCCTTTGCTACCCGAATCACTTTTAAACATTAAATATACGAGTAATTATGGCAACAACACTAGACAAAGGAATGTATTCGAAAAGAAGTATTTCGCCGTATTCTGACACCGTTTATGAGTGCGAAGGCACCGGCATATTGGTGGGAGGATGCAACAAATAACTGGAATGCAGTTTGCTGCGGAAATATCGGAAGCACAGCGATATATCTGTTAGAGGATGGACCAGAGAAGGATGCTTTTTTAGAACGTATTCGCTATGCTATTGAAACTTATTATCTTGCTGGCTTTGGTGAGGATGGTGTCTGTGAAGAAGGTCTTGGCTACTGGGTATATGGCTTTATGAACATGGTAGTCTTTGCTATGGATCAGAGATTATATAATCCGACTTATGATATGATGGCATTAAAGAAGGTAGAGAAAATTGCTCATTTCCAGGAAATGTGTTATTTTTCACATGGCCGCACGATCAGCTTTTCAGATGGAAGCAGCAATGGAGAATATCCAATTGGATTGACATGCTGTCTGGCAAATCTTTACAAGGATATTAGGTTCCCGGATCCAATCTACGCAAGAGGCTTTTCAGGAGATCGTTGTTGGAACTGGAACGAGCTGTATACAGGATGGTATTGGACTAAGAATTATCTGGAA
>ERZ1106939.1487-NODE-1487-length-17650-cov-5.796249_pt1 | contig 17650 bp, 10 predicted proteins | sample MGYA00403669_ERZ1106939 | MGnify/ENA primary metagenome ERZ1106939 (study PRJEB35170, sample SAMEA104062447) | human gut metagenome | biome: human gut; feature: human-associated habitat; material: faeces | place: Denmark | collected 2012-09-28 ...
GACAACCAGAGAAGCCCGTCAGCGCCTAATTCAAATAGCTTTTGAAAATCTCAAATCTTGGGCGGAAGGCGGAAATAAAAATAGGATATGCTGACGCTCCGCTCCCTTGCTTGCGCTTGCGGCGGCTTTTTCTCCTAGCCGCCGTATAAGGGCGCGCTTGGCAACTGCGCGACCTCTTCAAAAGATAGCCGAATTGCAGAAAATTTTAACGTTTCAGAAAGCGGGGAATTTTAGTTCAAAAAATTGGCAAAGAATTTCTACGTCTGGAAAGTTCCGCGAAATTTTTTCAATTAGCTCGTATATTTTTTTTGCGGTTAAATTTAAGCTAATCGTAATCTGGAGAGGAGAACGCGCCCGCCACTACTTCAAAAAAATCCCGCAAAGAAATTCTGCGTGAAGCCGCGTATCATCCCATATAATTTGGAAGGTTTTTTGGACGCGCTACGCCTAACAAACATTTTAAAATCCGTACAGCTACAATTTATTTTTTTAGGGAAACGCCGCCTGTACTCAACAAAGCCTTAATTCGGCGCGCCCTCAAACCCGTTTTTTAGAAAGCATCGATAATTTTTAAGTATCTTTAATTCTGCCTTCGCAAAGTTTTTCGAGTTATATTTAAAATCTTCTATTGCGCAATCTATTCCCCCTGTCCTCCGCCGCGCAAACGCCTGTTAGACTGTTAGAACCATTTAATAAATCTGCAATTCGTTATCTCGCACGCCGTTTGAGTACCTCCTTTCGTAAAAGGCAAAAAAAAGCGGTTTGGATTGCCAAACCGCGCACTGCGCGATAACCAGCTTCCAAACCGCCAAAGCTTATTTGCGGAAGATTACATCATGCCGCCCATGCCGCCCATCGACGGATCTCCCATCGGAGCCGCGGGCTTTTCTTCGGGCTTGTCTGCAATCATGCATTCCGTCGTCAACAGGAGGCTCGCAACGCTTGCCGCATTCTGCAACGCCGAACGGGTCACTTTCGTCGGATCTACGACACCCGCCTTGAACAAGTCTTCAAACTTGCCGGTCGCAACATTGTAGCCCATATTGCCCTTGCTCTTTAAGACTTCCTTGACAACGAGAGCTCCTTCTTCGCCGGCGTTTTCGCAAAGTTGGCGCAACGGAGATTCGATTGCCTTGCGGACAATCTGCGCGCCGATTGCTTCGTCGCCTTCAAGCTCGAGCTTGTCGATTGCGGGAGCCGTGCGCAACAGTGCAACGCCGCCGCCTGCGCTTATACCTTCTTCAACAGCGGCGCGGGTCGCATGCAGAGCGTCGTCAACGCGGGCTTTCTTTTCTTTCATCTCGGGTTCGGTAGCGGCGCCGATATTGATTACGGCAACACCGCCTGCCAATTTCGCCAAGCGTTCCTGCAATTTTTCACGGTCGTAATCGGAGGTTGTTTCCTCAATGGCCTTGCGCAACTGTTTTACGCGCGCCTGGATGTCGGCAGACTTGCCGGCGCCTTCGACTATTGTCGTGTTTTCCTTGCCAACTGTTATGCGCTTTGCCTTGCCGAGGTCCGCAAGCTGTATATTTTCAAGCTTGATGCCCAAGTCTTCGGTGATGCAACGGCCGTTTGTGAGGATTGCGATGTCTTCGAGCATTGCCTTGCGCCTGTCGCCGAATCCCGGAGCCTTTACGGCGCACACATTCAGCATGCCGCGCAATTTGTTGACAACCAATGCCGCCAACGCTTCGCCTTCGACGTCTTCTGCGATAACCATGAGCGGTTTGCCGGTCTTGGCAACAGCCTGCAATATCGGCAGGAGCTCGTTGAGGTTGGAAATTTTTTTCTCGTGTATGAGAATGTATGCGTCTTCGAGAACGCACTCCATATTTTCAGTGTTGGTGACAAAGTAGGGCGAGAGATAGCCCTTGTCGAACTGCATACCTTCGACGACGTCGAGGGAGGTTTCGATTGTCTTTGCTTCTTCAACAGTTATTGTGCCGTCTTTGCCGACCTTGTTCATGGCTTCGGCAATGATGTCGCCGATTTCCTTGTCCCAGTTGGCGGATACGGTGGCAACCTGCCTGATTTCCTCGCTGTCCTTTACAGTCTTGGAGTTTTTGGCAAGTTCTTTTACTGCCGCGTCAACAGCCTTGTCTATGCCGCGCTTTACAAAGATCGGGTTGCAGCCTGCCGCTACGTTGCGCAAGCCTTCGCGGTAGATTGCCTCCGCCAAAACTGTAGCAGTTGTAGTGCCGTCGCCAGCATTGTCGGAAGTCTTGTTCGCAACTTCCTTGACCATCTGGGCGCCCATATTTTCAAAGGCGTCTTCAAGTTCGATTTCCTTCGCAACGCTTACGCCGTCCTTTGTTATCAAGGGAGCGCCGTATTTTTTGTCGATTACGACATTGCGGCCTTTCGGGCCGAGAGTCGCTTTGACTGCCTTGGCGAGAATCGTTACGCCCGCGAGAATCTTTTTACGGGCTGCTTCGTCGAAAATAATTTGTTTAGCCATATTTGTGTTTTCTAATTTTTAAATGTTATTTGAGGATGGCGACGATGTCGTCTTCGCGCAGTAGCATGTACTTTTCACCGTTGAGGGTGACTTCCGTGCCGCCGTACTTGGAAATTAAAACTCTGTCTCCGACTTTCACGTCAAACGAAGAGCGCTTTCCGTCATCGAGAGTGCGACCCAATCCGACAGCCACAACTGTTGCTTCCTGCGATTTTTCCTTAGCGGAATCGGGGATTATGATGCCGCCTTTTACTTGTTCTTTTTCTTCTACTTGCTTGACGAGCACTCTGTCGCCAAGAGGTTGGATATTTACTTTTGCCATAGTTTTTGTCTGTTTGTTTTTAATGAAAATTTAAATAAACGCCAATATTACTAATCTTGCGCCCTAATGAAAAGACAAAAATTTTCACCTCCGGCCGTTTCCGACCGAAGGGGAAAACTTTATCGTTTATTAAGAGGACTTTTTAGAGTCGTCGTCGTCCACTACTTCAAAGTCCGCGTCAACAGCGTCGTTTTTAGGAGCTTCAGAAGACTGGCCTGCGCCCGGTTGCGCCTGCTGCGCACCCGCCGAAGCTGAGGATTGCGCCGCTTCCTGGAAGTACTTAGCAGACTGTTCGAGCAGATTTGTGAGCTTTTGAGTCTCGGATTTGAGAGCCTCTTTCGTCGCCGAGTTGTCCTTCAACAATTCCTGCGCCTTCTTTACGCCCTCTTCGAGTTCGCCCTTGATTTGCGCCGGAAGCTTGCCGCCGTTTTCCTTTATCTGCTTTTCAATGCTGTAAGCCATATTGTCGAGCTCGTTGCGGGCTTCCGCAGTCTCTTTTATATTGGCGTCTTCGGCCGCGTGCAGTTCGGCTTCCTTGCGGAGTCTTTCGACTTCCTCTTTGCTCAAGCCGCTCGAATTTGTAATGGTTATCTTTTGCTCCTTGCCTGTGGATTTATCCTTCGCGCTTACGTTCAATATGCCGTTTGCGTCTATGTCGAATGTGACCTCAATCTGCGGCAAGCCTCTCGGAGCGGGATTTATTCCGTCGAGCCTGAAATTGCCTATTAGTTTGTTGTCTTTTGCCATCGGACGTTCACCTTGCAACACTCTTATATCGACAGCCGTCTGATTGTCCGCGTATGTGGAGAATATCTGCGAGGCTTTCTTCGGTATTGTAGTATTGCGCTCTATCATCGGAGTGGCAACCCCGCCGGCGGTTTCGATTGAAAGCGTAAGAGGGGTCACGTCGAGCAACAGAACGTCGCGCACATCTCCCTGCAACACGCCGCCTTGAATTGCCGCGCCGCGCGCAACAACTTCGTCCGGGTTTACGCCCTTGTGGGCTTCTTTGCCGGCGAGCTTGTTGGCCGTTTCAACAACTTTCGGCATACGAGTCATACCGCCTACGAGAACCAGCTCGTCTATGTCGGACTTCGACAAGTTCGCGTCTTTCAAGCATGCCTCAAACGGCTTTACAGTCTTTTCAATAAGCGAGTCTGTAAGCTGCTCGAGTTTAGCGCGCGTGAGCTTTACATTCAAGTGTTTCGGGCCGGTCGCGTCCGCCGTGATAAACGGCAGGTTGATGTCGGTCTCCTGCGCGGAGGACAATGCAATCTTCGCCTTTTCAGATTCCTCCTTCAAGCGTTGCAACGCCATCGGGTCGTTGCGGAGATCTATGCCGTTTTCCTTTTTGAAATTGTCGATAAGCCAATCCATTATGGCAGAGTCGAAGTTGTCGCCGCCGAGTTCGGTATCGCCGTTGGTGGCTTTCACTTCAAAGACGCCGTCGCCGATTTCAAGTATTGAAATATCGTACGTGCCGCCTCCCAAGTCGTAAACGGCGATTGTTTCGTCGTTTTTCTTGTCCAAGCCATAAGCCAAAGAAGCCGCGGTAGGTTCGTTTATTATTCTGCGGACATTCAGGCCGGCAATCGTTCCGGCATCTTTTGTAGCCTGCCTCTGGGCGTCGTTAAAGTACGCGGGGACTGTTATGACAGCCTCGGTTATCGGCTCTCCGAGATACGCTTCGGCGTCGGCTTTCAAATGCTGCAACACCATAGCGGATATCTGTTCGGGCGAGAACCTTTCGGTTTTGTCGCCGACCTGGCACTCAATCATCGCCGCTCCGTTGGGGCCTTCTACCACCTTATAGGGCAACTGTTTGGCAAGCTTTTCAACTTCCGAATACTTGCGGCCTATAAGCCTCTTTGCTGAAAAAATCGTGTTGCCGGGATTTGTTATAGCCTGACGTTTAGCCGCCTGACCAACAAGCCTTTCACCCGATTTTGTAAATGCAACAATGGAAGGAGTTGTCCTTCCGCCTTCCCTATTGGGGATAACCGTGCTCTCGCCGCCTTCCATTACGGCCATGCAAGAGTTCGTGGTTCCTAAATCTATTCCTAATATTTTACTCATATGCCTTTTCTTTTAGCATTCGTTATGCCAGCCTTACATTCGCTTTCTGTTTATGTTATATTTCAACCACTTGCACATTTTGGCCATTTTTAATATGTCTCTAAACAGCGTGCGGATTGCAACATATGTCACATAGCGTGCGCCATTCTGACACATAGGCACATGCGCGATCCTGCACGACCCAAAAACGGCACAGGCTACAAAATATCCCGCTTGAATTGAATAAAATACCAAAGCTCGAATTACGGGCAAAAGCTCCGCCCAAGACTACTACGGGCAATATCAGCCCAGCGAGCAATATTGCCGCCCAAACCCTGTTGTGCAAAATAGCCGCCATAATTTTTACTTTGCCGCCACTTAAAAAATATTGGCGCACAAAAACCGCCGCCTTTGCGCGCGATTATCCCAATAAACACGAGCACTATTTAAGTTTTTAATATTTCTGGCGCGTACTCGCCCATCATCAAAATGCAATCTTGATGCGAAAGAGTTTGCACAGACCGCAGTGCATGGCGCATTTGCCTCTCGCAATACCTGAGCCTTTTTAATTCCCTAATAAAAAACGCGCGGAAAATATCCGCGCGCCAATTTGAGGAAAAATTTTACGACCGCTATTTAGAGCGCATTTTTTTGACGTGTTCGTGTATTCTGTTTGCGCCTTCGTCATAAAAATCCCTGGGCACTGCGTGGCTTCCCTCCTCGGCAATGCGGAATGTCTTGGGAGATTTTATGTTGGAGTACGCGGCGGATACGGAGCTCGGCGGGCAAACATTGTCGCGCAGGCCGGTAGTCACAAAGGCCTCGCCCTTTATCATGGACGCAAAGTTTGCAGCGTCAAAATACGGAGATGCCTCATAGACGCTCTTGTCGTACGCGCCGAACTTGTCGGGGCGCAAGAGATTCGGCCAACCGCAGACGCGCTTTGCGGCTATGCCGTTATGGTCGCACATCGCGGGGACAAACGCCGCAACATACGTCACTTTGTCGCACAGTCCGCCCGCCGCGAGCGCCTGCCCGCCGCCTTGGCTCGTGCCGTTGACTATCAAAATTTTTCCGTCCCATTCGGGCTGGTCCATCAGAAATTCGAGGGCGCGCATCGTGCGCAGGTAGAGCACGCGGAAGAAGCTGTTGTCGCGGTTGTCCGCGCCGACATAGCGGTAGTCTTTAAGTTCGTTCTTTGCGAGCGATTCGTAAAATTCTTTCGGCTTGCCGTTTGGTATGCCGTGGGCGTTGTAGTCGAGCGCAATGTACCCCTGCGCCGCCCAAGCAACCGGCCCCCCTTTGTTTGACGACCTCACTCCAGCCCCGTGCGGGAAAAGTATGGCAGGGCAGCTCTTGGGTTTTGCGCCCTTCGGACGCGCGTAGTATCCGGTTAAAAATCCCTTGAAAGTGTCGGCTTTTATGTCGAAAAGCTCTACATTTTTATTGTCGCACGGAACCTCTTTCATATCTACATTCATCGGTATTTCGGAGAGCATGCGCTTTTGCGCCTTCCAATACTCTGCGAAATCCGCGGGAACGGGGAGGCCCGGGCGGATTTTGTCAAGCTCGAACGCGGCGCCCGCCATGAGCTGCGTCTCTTTCTTAGTGTCGGGATTATAGACACCTACGGAGCATCTGAGAACCCCCGGCTCTTTGAGTGTGCCCGCCTTGATTACAGCCTTGCCGTTTTTGTCTGTAACGCCGCAGTCGTTTAAGGTCGGGTTTATCCCGTCCTTGCTAACGCTGCTCCAAAAGCGGATTCCGGCTTGCGGCTTGTCCGATCTTGAGACTTCAAGCAAAAATTCAGCCGGCTCGCCCTGCTTGTATTGGGAGCCGTCGCGGGAAGCTTTTAGACGCATTTTCAAGTCGCCGTCGGAAAGGGTCTCGGCCACAAGAGACACCGCGCTCACGGCGAGTATTCCCAGAATCGAAACAAATTTTTTATTCATACAAATTACGCATTAGCCCCATTTATTTTTTTTTCAACTCTTTTTGGCGATTTGATAAAATATGATTATCCCATATATCTTGACAAAAGCCGCGATTGCAGAAAATATCTTTTAAATTTACAGTATAGAAATGAACGCAACAGTATTTCCCCCGCTAAAAGATTGTCCGCAACCTCCGCTCACGGACACACAAAAACGCATTCTCGAGCTGAAAAAAGAGCGAGACGCCGTAATACTCGCGCACAACTACGTATGTCCGGAAATACAGGACGTCGCCGACTATGTCGGGGACTCGCTCGGCCTTTCAAGGCAGGCAAAAAAAGCCGGAGCCAAGGTCATCGCCTTTGCGGGAGTTGATTTCATGGCGGAAACCGCAAAAATATTAAACCCCGACAAGACAGTTGTAATCCCCGACCGCGCCGCGGGCTGCTCGCTTGAAGAGTTGTGCGAGCCACTCGAACTGGCGGCCTTTAAAAAGAAGCACCCGGGCGCCCTTGTAATATCCTACATAAATTGCGGAGCGGGCGTGAAGGAGCTAAGCGACATAATTTGCACGAGCGGCAACGCCCTCGATATAGTGCGCCAAATTCCCGCAGACAGGGAAATAATATTTTGCCCCGACCAAAACCTTGGCTCATGGATAATAGAGCAAACCGGGCGCGATATGATTCTCTGGAACGGGTATTGCCGCGCGCATGTCCAGTACAACGCCGAAGAATTGCTCGAAGCCAAAAAAGCTTTTGGCGGGGCGCCGCTCGTATGCCATCCGGAGTGTCCGAAGGCTGTGCGGGACGTCTCGGACTGCGTGTGCAGTACGGAAAAAATGATAAAATTCTGCCGCGAAAATCCCTCCGACAAATTTATAATAGCAACAATCGTCGAGATGATACACCGCCTCAGGCGCGAAATTCCCGACAAGACCTTCATCTCCGCGCCCGTCTCCGGCAAGCCCGCCCAACATTGCCGCGACATGCTCTCCAACACGCCGGAAAAACTCTTAAAGTGTCTCGAAACGCTCGAGCCGCGAATAGAACTTTCGGCGGAAGTCATAGAGAGGGCTCGGAAGCCGATAGAGCGGATGCTCGAAATGTCTTAAAGCTTCGCGCAAGGCAAATGGGATTTAGGGCTTTTTCTGCCCAAATCCGCCGCGGAGATTTTTTATCGGTACTGGCGTTTGTCGCCACCGGCATAAGGCGGGAAGCACTGTTTTGAGAAATAATCTTACCGATACTTGTAAAAAATCTGCCGAACGAGAAAAAATTTCTTTTTCCGAGGAATTGAGGCAACCAAAAGCCAACAGCGATTGAGCGCGTGTACCGCCTTAACCGTCGGCTGGATAGCCAACCCGAGCCAAGCCCATTGCAATTTGCCATTCGCGCCGGCTTTACTTGCAGTTAGAGAGTAAAACTCCCCCAAAACTTGTAGAAGCGTGAGGAGACATTTTATTAAAAAAATAGAATCTCCGCCAAAAAAAATAGGCAAAAATTTCCGCTTTTTACTCTAATATTAAAAGGGAGGCAAATTTTCCGATTAAATATTTGGACAAAGCGGCGTCTGCCTTGCCGAATTGGAGGTGCAAAAAAAAAACCATTCCTCCCAATTAAATTATGGGTAATACGCTGCTATAAAAAACTTAACTATTTAATTATAAGCAATAAGAAATTTCCACCGCCGGAATCTTAAATTTTGGCATACAAACTAAAAAAAATCTCCCCAAATTACGGGAGCAATATAACCCTAAGACATAAAAATTTTGCTTGCGTTAAACGCGGCGCGAATTTAACTACTAAGCCATATGAACTACCCTATTACCTCATCGAAAACCGCGCTTTCAAAGCGCCCCCGCGATAGGAAGGCGTTTGCGCTCGTACTTTCCCTTGCTCTGATGGGATTTATGGTGCTGTTGGTTGTCACCCTCGCGACAATGGTACAGCAGCAACTAAGGCTGAGCCGTCAGTCTCTGTACGATTTCAAGGCGCGCCAAGCGGCAAAATTCGCAGCATACCAGGCGATGTCGAGAGTCCAAGAAACACTCGGTCCGGACCAGCGCATAACAGCCAACGCGATGATGTTTGAAAAGCAACTCGCGCCCGGTATCGAACAGCTCGAACAGGACGAAAAGTACGAATGGTGGAAAAATCCGATGGGAATAGACCGCGAAGAGGTCGAAAACATCTCATCGGACGACCCCGTCTCCGAAAACCGCAACTGGGTCGGAGTATGGTATAGCCATATTCGCCTGCACCCCGACAAAATCGGCCAGGACGAAAAGCGCGAAGAATACATAAGAAGGACTGTTGACGAAGCTGTCACTTGGCTCGTATCCGGAAATAAGGTCCGCGACGAAAACGACACCACAGGCTCGCACTTGCAATACAAGCCCACACAAAAGCTAAATCCTGGGCAATACGTAAGGGCGGTCGCCGAAGGTTCGTATTCAGGGTACGACGACCCTGCAAGCAAAAACGGGCATGTGTTGGTCCCGATTGTGACGCTGAGAAACGACCCTAATCCGGTAACGAACGAAGTCCGCGAAGACGGCAAAGAAACGCGAATCGCATGGTGGGTGTCAGACGAAGGCCAGAAAGCCTCGCTGAATGCAGTGGCCCCCAAGAATTACATTACTATTTTCAAAGACATTGATTACAGGATACAAAGCCTCCCGTTCTACTCCGGCATAAACGGGCTTACCGTGCCGGTATCTGGAAGCGCCGGAATCAAGGCCTTTGAGATCAATAATGACGAAGAATCCGCAGACCCGAATTCAGTCGCCACATTGAGATACCTTACCGACGTAAAGCAAATAGATATACTAAAATCCGGCAATGTTCCCGTCACAACCCAGCTTTCCAAACTATTCTTCCACGGAGTCACGTTTAACACAAAAGGTTTGTTGGTAAACGTAAGAGAAGGCGGCTTCAAAAAAGACCTGTCACTTGGCCTTACCCGCCTCGACTATGCTAATGAAGAGGAAGATCCGGGCGATGAAATCAACGACAACGCCCCCGAATACTTCCCCCGTCCCTACGGAACAGCAGGGTACGAATATAAAACCTCTGCGTACCCGCTCCTGTGGAACGACATGATGGGTAAAAACATCTCGCAGACCCGAATTCAGCCCCGCGGAGAAAAGAGCAAGTTAAACCACGGGATCGGGCACATGTTCCCCCCGCAGATGTTTGTCCACGACGACCTCTCCGGCGGTGACTACGAAGGCGCTTCAACAATCGGCTCGATGCTAAACGAGCTCTTTTCCGACAAATTTCTGTTTAAGGATCCGGGCGGCCCTCTGTGGAGCCAGTTGCGTTCCTACTACAACCTAAGAACTGAAAACGACCCCGAGGAAGGCAAGTTAAAAGACAGAGTGCAGACAGACGACAGATTCGGCTTTAAGCCCGTTGTCAAGCGCTTCCAGATATTCTATGTGCCGACCTTCGTTCACTACGGCGAGCAGCGCTACGGAGTCAGGCTACACATTATCCCAATGCTGATACTCTACAACCCGTACGACACAAGGATTGCCGGAGACAGCTACTACATCTTGCAGATACAAGCCAGCGAAGAAAATCCGATAGGCTCGTTCAGATTTGCCGTCGGATACCGTTCCGGGGAAAACTTTCAGTGCCTGCGCGATATAAGAACCGAGCTAATTCCGTCGCTTGCAGACAATGTCATAGGCAATGACAACAACATGCGCAGAACTTATATAAAGCTATCGAGGCTCGGAATATGGAACCAGGGAGTCCAGGGCTACCAAAACCCCGACGATGTCTCCAGTTGGATGTGGGACAGCGGTTCCGTAAACAATTCGCTCACCTATCGTTCCAACACTAACGCCAACGACGATATAAATACGCCCCTACCCTATATAATGTCCACAAAGACATTCTTCTATGCAAATAGAATATTGCCCTTGGGGTACGGCACGACCAACAATAGGTCAGGTCAGCTCTCCGTGGCTCCGTGCGAAATCATAGCGCCCAATGCGGTTTCGCAGCAGACCAGAACTTGGAAAAATGACAATACCAACTCCACATACCACTGGAAGGGAATAATAGGCACCGGCAATATCGTTCCGGACCTTACCCAAGCCAGGGCTACAATGGATAAAACCGGGACATGGTCGGCGCGCGTTGCGAGAATTCCGCTGTACCTCAACAATCTGTATATGTCGGCCTACCACGGAAGGTTCGTAAATCCGAACTCCGGCGGAAACACCGACAGAAACAACTATCTATTCCGCTGCCAGCGCGGTATAGCAGCTTACGATTCCAACAATGTTAACACAGATGCCGGAGACGGACTTGTAGGCGACCTAAGATTTATGGCCTACTGCGAAAAGGGCATAGAACCTGGCAAGGCGGTCATATTTGTGATGGAAGACATAGTAGCTTACGTTGGGGACCCCCAAACCGGAAGAGGCACTTCAAGCCTTGTAAAGCAGAACGAAATCGGCCCCAACGGAGCAGTTGAATATAGAGGCCAAGACGAGACTCCGTACGAGGATCGCGCGCTAATGTTGCCGTACGAAGAAGTCGGAACTTTCGGAGGGTGCTTCTATATGGACATTCCGCACCCGGAATCTGAGCACTATCTGAAATATTCGAGCGGTTCAACTTGGGACTACTCCTCGCTCCGCTACGCAAATGTTCTCTTCGACCTCAATCCCGGCTCCAAGTTTTCGGTATGCAATCCCGCATATAACTTGAATATGAGGGACGTCAACAACAACACGCCCCCGACGAACATATCCCAATATTACATAGATATGCAGGACGTCACCGGCTGGCACGCCGGGAACGGAAATATCGCCCGCCCCCTCAATGCCGGTCCGAATATGACGCCTAACGGCTACGGAATGTTCGCATACATGCCTAATTATGAACAAGCAGGTCAACGACTCCCCGAACTAAAGGAGGGGTTAAGGAGGTACTTCTACCGCCAGCTGGGCACGAGAGGCTACCACAAGGAATTGATGCTTAACGTGTGGCTCTGGAAGAGAGACGGATTCAAATTCAATGAAATCCCGACCTCCACAAACAATTCAGGCTCCGGCGTGTACACCGACTATACGCCTGTAATGACACAGATAAGAGGGTATAGAATATATCTGGGCAACGCGCGCCAAAGCTTCCCCGATCCCACACTTGTATATAGCGCAACTACGGGGCAACGCACGGGCGACACGTCCAGGGTGAATTTCCACATGCCCGGACACATCCGCAACAACAGCCGTCTGACATCATTGAGAGCGTTTGAAAAGTTCTACGATACCGACCGGACCGGCATAGCGGAGTTGAACGACGTCGCCGCCGAAAGAGACTACATCACTTCAATGCAGAGTGGAGAAAACGGCGACATAAGTTCGGAAGTTTTCCGCGCCAGATACTATATAAACTGGCTCGCGTTGAATCCGAGGCGCCACTCGGCCAATTATTGGAGGTGGTACGGGCAAAGGATAAACAACGGTCAGGACTTCCTCGGCGACGCTGCGCCTGAGTCTGTAAAGGGCGACCTCAATGGAAGAGTCGTAGAAAGCACCGATTTCGATTACCAGAAGACGCTCCACGACCAAATTACAGCGGGCGGCGACGAAACAACCCTTATACCCTACGGTTTGATATTCGCCCAGCCTTATGCCGAAAATACGCCCGGCTCGCAGCCTTTCTTCAACAGAAGACTGTTTGTAAACGGCGATATCCGCGCGACATTCTTTGGGCAGGAATACTGCGGCAGAGATGTTCCGTACGAGTTGGCGGCATCGGCCACCACCGACGGGAAATTCGTCTACAACACAATAGGCAGAATTTCCAGCAACATGCAGGCATCATCGCAAATATACTCCTCCGACGAAGGCGTTGGAGACGGTATGAGCAATGTTGGCTACAATATAAATATGCCAACCCAAGGGTACGCCTACGTTGGTTTGCGCGACTCCATCGGAGCCGAAACCGCGCCGATACACCACATTTTGAGGCGCACTGAGGTTGTGTCGAACCCCGCGAACCTCGCGAGCGCAAACCTCTCGTTCGGAGTTGGAAACTTCCGGCCCTCCGACTGGGACATGCAAGACAATACCAGCGCAAACAACTGGTACAATTCGTACCACCTCGGGTATCCCGATTCGCTCGTAGCGCCCTTTGCAATAGGAAACTCGCTCTGCCCGAGTCGAATTGTTCCGGACCGCTCCTACCATGTATCTTGGCTTGACGGTGCAAATCAGCGCGACGACGAAGGTCTGATAAACTGGACTCAAAGCACAAAGTACTGGAACGGCAAACGCGAAAGCGACTTTGAAGAAGACCGCCATGCTATATACGATATGTCCTGGCACCTAAACAATGTCCTGTGGGACGAATACTTCTTCTCTACGCTTCCGTACAGAATCGACGACAGGCAGGACGCCTCAAGGTTGGATCCCGGCAACGCCTATCCGCTCAATCCGAGGATTCAATATACGACATCCGACGAAGACGAATACTTGAAGTTGAGCCAGCTTGACTCTATAGACACGGAAGACCACTTCGATGAGAATGCCTCTAAGTTGTGGATAAACGGACCTTTCAACGTCAACTCCACAAATATAGACGCGTGGAAGGCGATTCTATCAATCCACTACGGAGAAGAGGTACAAGGATACTCCGGAAGCCCGACTACCGAGCCCGATAAAGTACCGTTCATCAGGTGGGAAGCTCCGTATAGGGCCGATCCCTTCCAGGCAGGCGACCAAATGGATTCCCCGACCGTCATGCAGGGGTACAGGTCGCTATCGGAAGACGAGATTGAAGAGCTCGCATGCGCGATTGTTGAGCATATAAAGGATAGAGGGCCGTTCTATTCGCTGTCCGACTTCGTCAACCGCGTCGTATCAAACGTGGGAGCCGAACAGAGATACACGGATTCCCTGGGCGGGCAAAGCACTACTGCAGATCCCCTGCCCATGCCCGAAGAGGACGCCGATAGGACAAATCTCGATAAGGAATTCGACGACAAAGGCGGCACGCACAAAATTACGCACATGCAAAAGGGCGTACTGCAAGCTGCCATCGACAGCACCACTATAAACTCAGCATTCCACGACGAGTTGTGCATATCAATCGACGACGACAACAATATGACGGATGCCATCAAGAAGTCTGAAGGTTATAGAAACTACGCCAACCCCAAGGATATTTGGGAAAACTGGCGCGGCGCGATAGGCCCGCAGGCTACAGGCGCTCCGGCATACCTCATGCAGCAGGACATTCTCTCAAAGATAGGCTCTTTTATAACCGTGCGCTCCGACACTTTCAAGATCAGGGCCTACGGTGAAATAAAGAACTCTATAACGGGGAATATCGAAAGCAAAGCTTGGTGCGAAATGGTAATACAGAGAGTTCCGGAATATATCGATACTGACACGCTCATATCTAATGAAGGTCAGAAACCGACCGATACAACCGGAAGAGAACTCGAAATGGGCCACCAGGAAGAAGAAACGATTACGTCTAAGAGAGAGTATCTAAACGAAATGACAAGCGAACTCAGCGACCTCAACAAGGCGCTTGGCAGACGTTTCAAAGTAGTATCGTTCAGATGGCTCAACGACAGTGAAATATAGTTTAACAAATGCGCTTCCCCAGCATGGGGAAGCGCGCCTTTTTAATTTTTAGAATCCATACATGACAATAAAACAGAGACCATACCTAATTGCGGCCATTTTATTGCCGTTTATCGCAGCCGCCCAAACGGCTACGACCACTACAACTTCCGGTAACCAAAGTTCCGCGACAGTAAATGCGACAGTTGCGCCAAACTCCGCGGCTCCGGCTCCATCAGGCTCAAATCCTGCCGCAAACGCCGAGGGTGAAAAGGAGGAAGAGGAAAAGGGCGAAGAATATGTTAGCGTAAATATAAAAATATATAGATGGGGCTTTGCAAACTCCATATCCATGCCCGACTTTGGTACAGGCATAATATCATCGAGAAAAGCGGCATCGAAAGATTCCAATCTATTCTATAAGTCGGACGATAAATGGCATGAGCTCAAAATTTCTCCGCGCCAAATGGTGACAATCAAATATAAGGGCCCCAAAACCATGCGGTTTTCAAGATTGAAAACCAATCTTCCCAATCCCGAAAAGCCCGAAGCGGACGAGAACTTTACCGGTGCCGGCAGCTTTGAAATCCCGGTTCCGTCAGGCGATATTTTTGCCCTCATGATAAAGAGCGGCAACAATGCGAGATTTTATCCGATGAATATCTCCCCGAAGGAGCTTCCCAAAAACAAATTTGCCGTAATGAATATGACGCACCAATCGGTTGCTTTTAACATAAACGGGCAGACAAGCATAATCGGCCCCGGACGCTCCTTTATATTCTCGCCAAAGAAGAAGGATAATGCGGGAATAACCTGCCAAATAGCAAAGCGCGTAAAAGGCAAATGGATTCCATGCTACAAAAACATAATATCGCTCCCGGACGACGCCAAGACTATGCTGTTGGTTTACGATCCCGCGAACAAGTCGGCGCCGAGATTTAACGTGCAAGTTTTAAATCTCCGATAACCAAAGTTCTTATTTAAAGCGCAAAGCCGGTACGATAAATGTGCCGGTTTTTTTTATTTTCCATAGATATAGCAAAAATTTCATATTTTATAGAGAATGGCTGAAAACTTTGCGCATTTTAGTTAAACTCCGCTCTGCCCTCTTTCTGAAACCGCAAAATTCGTTGGACATAGAGCGCGGTGGGTGCGGGTTTCGGGAACATTGCAGTTTGAATACAATTATGCGTTTTTATCGACGGGCAAGCGCGTTGTGCGGGCTTAGAGAGTATTGCATGGAAACAATGCATTACGTACGCTGAATTGCCCGACAGAAATATTGGATTGGCTCGCGACTTTTAGGAATTAAAAAAAATTAGGCTTTCGAAATGGCAACATTGGATTTTATTGTACAAACTTAGCCTATGTCGCGGCATCGAAAATGCCACTTTGCTTGATTGTTCTATAAAGCAATAAAAATGCGCTATAAAAGAGCCCTGCCATGACATTTCCATACGCCATACAATATCTGCAAGCTCACGATAATATTATAGCCGATAAGCGCGGACGGCTTAACATTGCGCTTAAAGAACTTTTGAGAGCCCTAAAATACGCATTTGTGCAATCCGAAATAATCAACGCCAATGCAACGCCTATTTTAAATTGGTGCATTTTTCCCGCCGCCTTTAACATTTCACACGACGCTCTCGTAAAATACAGCGCCGCTTTTTTAATAAATACACCCACCCTTGCAATTAAACAAAAAATATTATGAGCAGCTGTGCCGATAAGACTCTCAAAAACATTGTAAGCGGATATACAGTGGCGTATCCGACAGCCGGCATATCGTTGTCGGCAGTGGCGTTTGAATAAGCCAGAGCCGGAGGGTTTGTAGTACTGCCTGAAAGAACGCCCATCAGCGTAAAATAGTCGAGCTTTAAGCAAAGCCTTGCAATTATTCCGCCTATGACAACCGGCAGCACGGTTATAACCGCGCCGTAGCCAATCCACTTGTATCCCCCGCCGTTTATGACTGTAGAGACGAAGTCCTGCCCCGCCCCAAGCCCCACTCCCGCAAGGAATATTGCTATGCCGATTTCCCTAATCATAAGGTTTGCGCTTACTGTCGTGTAGGTCACCAGCTTAAATTTCGGCCCGAATCTGCTTAGCAATATGGATACTATAAGCGGGCCGCCAGCCAATCCGAGCTTTATTGGCTGCGGTATGCCGGGTATAAAAAACGGAATGCTCCCGACGAGCACGCCAACCAATATACCGAGGAATATCGGGACCAAGTTGGGCTGCCTTAGGCGCATCATCGAATTTCCAAGTATTTTTTCTACGTTTTTAAGGGAAGTGGCGGTACCGACGGCAGTGACGCGGTCGCCCATTTGCAACTGCAAGTCAGGATGGGCAACAAGGTCGATTCCAGCTCGGTTTACGCGCGTTATGTTAAATGAGAATCCGCCGTATAGACCGAGCTTGCCGAGGGTCTTTCCGTTTACGTTCGGGTTGGTTATCATTACGCGCCGCGCCTCCAATGCAGTATCCATCTTCTGCCATTCCATCTCTATTCTTTTCCCGAAAAACGCCACGAGAAAATCGATGTCTTTGGGTTCTGCGACAACGAGGATTTTATCGGACAATTTAAGGGCGCTGTCAGACTTTGCTATTTCTATTTTCCCGTCCTGCCCGCATATTCTGGAAATTACAAAATGCCTGCCCGCCAGCTCTTGAACTTCATCGATAGTCCTACCTTCAAGCGACGGGTTCCCAACCACGAGCGTAATTCTGTCCGCCCCGATTTTAAGCCCTTTCCTTCGCTCAATTTCAGCATACTCCCTGTCAAAAGATATTTTGAAAAAGTATTTTAAGAATATGAGAGAGGCTATTATGCCTATTACGCCAAGCGGATACGCAACTGCGTAGCCGAGTGAAATAGAAGGGTCGTCGAGATTTGTAATGTCTGTATATGTCTGCGTGGCGGCTCCAAGCCCCGGCGTATTTGTCACTGCCCCCGACAATATTCCTACCATAGTCGACATCGGAACCCCCGTTGCATAGTGTATCGCGACAGTCACCGCCACCCCGATTACGACAATCGCCACGGCAACCATATTCATTCCTATCCCCGCCTTTTTGAAGGACGAAAAGAAGCTCGGCCCCACTTGCAAACCTATCGAAAAAACGAATAAAACCAGTCCGAATTCCTTAAAGAAATTGAGTGTTTGCGATTCCACTCTAACTCCAAAATGGCTTGCTATTATGCCCACGAAGAGAATCCACGTCACGCCGAGCGAAATTCCGAAAAAACGCACTTTGCCCAGCATCATGCCGAA
>ERZ1106939.1488-NODE-1488-length-17644-cov-12.545853_pt1 | contig 17644 bp, 13 predicted proteins | sample MGYA00403669_ERZ1106939 | MGnify/ENA primary metagenome ERZ1106939 (study PRJEB35170, sample SAMEA104062447) | human gut metagenome | biome: human gut; feature: human-associated habitat; material: faeces | place: Denmark | collected 2012-09-28 ...
AATATGTGGATGATGGTCATACTGGAACGGACGCCAACCGTGAAGATTTTCAACGACTCTTGGCGGATGTCATGAGTGGTAAAATCAACTGCGTTATAGTAAAAGACCTGTCCCGCTTCGCACGAAATTATAGCGATGCCGGAAGTTTGATCGATAACCTGTTTGTTCAAATGGGTGTTCGCTTTATCAGCCTTGCTGAGAATGTGGACAGCTACAAGAACCCCGACAGCGTTTCAAATATCATCGTTCCCATTACAAACGTGATGAACGATAATTACTGCTATCAGACTTCCAAAAAGATCCGGCAGGTATTTGATTACAAACGGCGCAACGGCCAGTATATCGGAGCATTTGCTCCTTACGGCTATGTAAAGCACCCAAAGGACAAGCACAGGCTGATTGTTGATCCCGATGCTGCTGAAAATGTCAAACTCATTTTCACAATGCTTATTCAAGGGTCATCAAAACGTGCTATCGCGCTGTACCTGAACGAACACGGCGTACCGAGCCCCTCGGCTTACAAGGTACAAAAGGGCTTGCCTGTTTCGACAAGAGGGTATGACGATCCTATGTGGGGAGTCCGCATGATCCACTCCATTCTTACCAATCCGACCTACACCGGGGATTTAGCCCAAGGCCGAAGCCGGGTGAAAAGCTACAAGGTACACCAGATTGAAGCTGTTCCACGCGAGGAATGGGTGGAAGTGGCTGGAACGCATGAGGCCATTATCGACTATGAAACTTTCGACAAGGTACAGGCTCTCTTACAGCGTGATACCCGTACTTCCCCGAAAGGCCGTGAGGTACATTTATTCAGCGGCTTTCTGAAATGTGCCGATTGCGGGCGGGCCATTACCCGATGCGTTGGCAAGAACAACAATGTATATTATTCTTGCTCAACCTACAAGAACCGTTCCCGCACAGCCTGCACCATGCACTCAATCAAGCATGAACGGCTGGAGGCTGCTGTTTTGTTCGCTGTACAGCATCAGGTACATTTGGCTGTTTCCTACTCGGAAATCGTCACGCAGATCAATTCCGCTCCAATCAAAAAAAGCCAGTCTTACCGACTGGACGATCTGATAGCTGCAAAAGAGCGGGAACTGACAAAGATAACACGCTACAAGCAATCTCTTTATCAGGACTGGAAAGACGGTGAAATCACCCAGCAGGAATACCGGGATATGAAGGCTGACTATGAACGGCAGACTTCTGATATTTCCGCGGTGCTTACCCGGCTGAACGCTGAACGCGCAGAACTGGCAAACGGTGTGGACAATGAGCATCCCGCACTGGTAGCCTTTATGAAGTATCAAAACATTGAAGCCCTCAATCGGGAAATCTTGGTTGAGCTTGTGGACTATATCAAGGTCTATGAAAACGGCAATATCAGCGTGAAATTCAAATTTGCTGACGAGCTCCGCAAGATTGCCGAGTACATTGAAATCAACACTACGGAAGATACCGCAGTAGCGGGCTAACCCCCGCTACGAACCCCTTTGACAGTGTGTTTTCCTAATAGGCGCTAATCATATGCCATTTCCAAGTAATCAAATATTCCGTAATAAATATCGTCGCTGAGTTCTTTGAAATAATCATCGCTCAGAAGATACTTTGAAGCAAAAAGTTTCAAGTTTTCTGCTGAATAAAAACGTTCACGATGTACTCGAACTGCAGTTGCGTATGTAGGAAAGCGTTTGTACAACTCATCAAGAGACGATACTACGCAGCCTTCTTTTTCCGATATTGCCTGTAAGAGTTTTTGGATATACATCGTCTCATACTTTTCAGCAATAACAGGAACTTGAATGTGACGATCTCGCTTGATTGTAAGACCACCACCGAAACGGAAAGCATAGAAAGCTGTTGTTCTATGCTCCTCAATGACATCCAACATCGATTTGGTTCGTATAATGCTGAAATCAAAAGAATTTATATAAGCCTGCAAATTTGAGGTTATAGGAATGGGAACTTTCATAATTTTATTTTTGCAGTTTTTATCCCATCCGGACAGCAATGTTTCCTTGAGCTTCTTTGGAGCCACAATTAAGTCGTTAAGGCTTGCTCCGATATCATAGGGGGCAAGAATGTAATATTCGGTTGGCAGTGGGATTTCTCCTGTAAATGTGTAGTACACCAGCTTTCCAAGTTCAGGTAACATGTCTGAGGGCCAAAGTGGATGATCATAGTGCTTGCACTGAAAATAGTAGTATTTTCCTTGTACATCTTGTGCTACAACATCACGGCCTTTATCGCCAGCTCCGCCAAAACCTCTGATTTGGTATTTCCCCGAAAGTGAAGTTGCCCACTCTCGAATAAACAGTTCAAATTCTTTGTCATCATACGCTTTGACTCGTTCATAAGGGACGCGTATGTCGCCTTCAACATCTTTGATTGTAATTTTCTGAGGTGCCGGGTAAGGCATCAAATCACTAAAGCTCATATGTCACCGCCCCATAAACACATAACCATATTAAAAATACCGTGTGGCTTAATATCCACACGGCAGCCTTGGCTTTGGTGGCACAAAGGCCTACCGTTTATTAATTATAATACCATTGAGCGAAAATTTCAATATAACGTCATGACGTCGAAATCCTGTAACTATCCGTCAAATTATGCGTCGCAAAAAACAAAGAATAAGAGTCCCTGAAGTCGCAGACAATTTTGAACACCCGGGACTCTCATATGGATGCTCTTAGCAAAGATACAAAACAGAACAATCCCAAACGGTCAAATAGCTATAATTGAATTGTAGATCTAATTACCGATGTACCATCCTCTGAGATGAGATTTCCTTGAAGATAGTTTTCGAATATTGAAAAACACGGAAATGATACAATTCCATCTTTGTCAGTAAATTCGATTTCTAATGGTTTAGAAGAAACAAACAAAAAATGAGCATTTATGTTCCCAGTGGCACTGACAAAGTCCTTCATCGACTGTTTCTCGCGGATTACCAGATTGCATCTGTTCCTACAGTGGTCATAATACCCGTTCTTCTCAAAAAGCTTTTGATAATCATTGATTGCACCGCTATTGTTGAGGGAATCGGAAAAAAACTTAGCTTCTATTAAAAAAAGTTCGTTAGTATCCTTGGTATAGAAAACTATGTCATAATCACCGTAATCTATATTTTGATGTCCGAATATAGCGTCGTATTTTACATCTATTTGATCAAAGTCAGCATGGTATTGGCTTCTCAGTGTATCTCGAAGCATTTTTACAAGAAGTTGGGATAGATCAGAATTTCTTTCTTCAATTGATGCTGTCAGCCAGTCTTTTTCCGTCGTATAAATCATTCCGCCGTTTGCAAAATATGAACACCAGATATTCTTTGATTGATCCAGCGCCATATACGAAATCGCAACATTATCATTTTCAAGACAAATGAATGGGCGAATTTCATGTCGGTATTTATTCGTTCCCATTATCCAAATTAAATCATCGCTTTTTCTTAAATGGGAAGCGACATTGGATTTAGTTAGTGTAAATGCATCAAAGAATCTTTGAGCATCAATTTCTCCTGAGCTATACTGCGTTATTAGTTCAAGAAAGTGGGACTTGCTTATAACCACATGCGCATATTTTCCATCCTCTAAAAGATATTTTTGGAAAGTAGATATTAGACGGATGGAAAGCAGAAAACTGAGGCCATGCTCCTTTTGAAAGCCTATACCAAACACTGAGCGATCAACTTGTTTATAATCGTCAACTGTAAGATTAAATGCATCCTGGTTACCGGTGAGGGCAGGATTATAATATATGACCGGGTGGTAACGTATTACATCAATAGGTTCGTTAGATTCGAACGATAAATTGATTCCATAAAATAGCTCTTTTTCTTTGAATTTTCTACTTAATGATAAAAGTGACAGCGCTTTTGAAGTTAACCCATACAAATATAGTTTGACAAACAACTCGCTATCGGCGGTAGAATCTTCGCTTATTTGAGCAGGGTCGGCCTCATTTTGATAAAGCACGGCATTTTCCAACCAAAGGTTTACAGCATTAAGCACATTTACGGCCATATTCCGATTACAGTTGAAAGCATCAAGAATATCATCATCAGAAATATTTAAGTCAACAAGTTGCTTTCGGGCCTCCTTTTCAGTGATGTAGAGCCTGAAGCACTTGTCAAAAATTTGGTATAAATCTTTCATAACCTGATTTGTGTTCGTTGACTTAATCCAATCTAATATTTCTCTTTGCAAGCGATTAACAATAGGCGAAATATATTTTATCGATTCTGCTCGCGAAGTAATGATCATGTTCTTAGTTCCCAAATATTCCTTGTAAATTTTTAAAACAAGACGTTGGGGCACATTCACTTCATTCCAAAATGGCCGTGTCATGAAAATTGCATTAAAAGCTTTAGTAAACATATTATTCCCTCCAAAACGTCCATAAGATGATGAAAACGCCGCAAAGCATTCTGCTTTGCGGCGTTTGTGCGGTCAAAACCGCAAATTTTGGTCCGAGTAGTGCGGCTCGAACGCACGGTCTCCTGGTCCCAAACCTATGTCTGAACCTTCAGGCAGAACTGAGTCGCACTCTTTGGCGCTTTCTGCTGCTCCAACAGTTCCTCTTTGGAACTCTTTTGGCCTGTTTATTTCAGCCACCGCTTTCGTCTTTTGGGATTTGTGTGGGATTGGATTCTGTATATTAAAAGTGCTTCCGACCGGGATTACCTCCAACAGCGGGTGCTTTTGCCGCAGAGAGCAGCTCAGAAACTGCGCCGCATAAACAATGAAATAGACCCGACGACAAAGAAACAGCAGGCTGACTTGGATGATAGTCAGCCTGCTGAGCGAAGATGCTTATTCGATGTTTTGCCTTTCAGCAGCAATGCGTGTTCTTTTACCAGAGAATGCAATGCCGATTTTTATAATTGACGTAACATTCATTGCCTGCAAATCAACGCTGTATGCACGGTCGTTAATCTGTTGCAAGGCAACATTAGCAAGGTCTTCAAGCTGTGTTTCAGAGCGGTCTTTCCCCGCCTTTAATTCAATCAGAATACCAGGCAGCCGCTTATTCAAAGGAAGCAGCTGAATATCAAATCGTCCATCACCAGCTTCGCGATTGGAGGTAATGCGATAACTGTTGTCCATCACAGCGCACATACCCAATATCAGACCATGGTAAAATGTTTCGTCGGCAGCATCGTGGAAACTTATTGTTTGGAGCAGAAACTTCTCCAAGGTTTTTTGCAGTGAGTCGCTATCTACCTTGTAGATAGCTTCTTGAATAGCAATAGCAGCGGAACGAGGAATAATATTCTCAAGCTGAGAGAGGATCTCCTTGCTGTAGACGAAAGAAATCTCTTTGTTGGGCAGAGCCACTTCGCACATATAATCCTCGCCGTAAGACTGGTCGCAGCTCACAGCCTTCAAATAACCTGCCACCAGCAGGAAGCTGTAAACAGAGGACGGATCATTCTGAATCTGCGGATAAATGACGCCAGTGTCGATGTGCGTAACGAAGGATTCGCCCTTCATCAACAGCTCCAGACGCTCCATAATATCCGGCGTTGCAGAAGCCAGCACCTCACGGATGATGTCATTGCTTCCGGTGGACTGCCAGAATGCTTTGGGACGACAGTTATTATTGAAGTATCCAATGACAGACCAGGGATTAAAAATCTCGGTATTGCCGAAAAGATAACCATCATACCAATCGCAGAGTTCCTGATATTTATCAGAAGCATGATAGTAGTCCGCCATCTCATGTACTTCGCTTGAAGAGAAGCCGAAATATTCGCTGTAGCGCTCGTCTAAAATCGAGTTGATTTTCAGGTTGTTCAGGCCGCTGAAGATACTTTCTTTGGCAACACGCAGGATGCCGGTCAGGAAACCATAGCTCAGATGCGGATTGTCCTTCAGACCACCGGAGAACAGGTTTCGCATGAATCCGATGATTGTGTCGTAGAAGCCGCTCACATGGCCCTGCTGAATGGGAGTATCATATTCGTCAATGATGACGATAGGTGCGACATCGTGGTGCTTATGGAGGAGCAGCGTCAGCGTCCGCAGGGACATTTGATATTCCACTTCATCAGCAGCTTCTGTTGCAAGAAGAGAATATTCCTCTTTTTCGTAATCACTAAGCGCAGAGCTGGATGCCAACTCGTCGTGACGGCGGAATTCCTGTGCGATCAGCTTTTGGAGCGTCTGATAGGTTTCTTCCCAAGAGGTGTATTTAACATCCTTAAAGGACAGAAAAATCACAGGATACTTTCTATGGTGGGCAAGATAGGATTCTCCGCAGGACCAGATTTTCTTATCTCTGAAGTAAACGGAAGTGTCCTCGGTCGTCTTTTCGAAGAAAGTGCGGAGCATATCCATGTTAAGCGTCTTGCCAAAGCGTCTGGGGCGGGTAAATAGGGATACTTTGGGGCGCTCGTCCAGAAACTCTTTGATCATTAAAGTCTTGTCTACATAGTAGTAGTTTTTGCAGGCGTCCCGGTAATCAGATACGCCAATGGGCAACGGCTTGCGCGCAGATGATGCTGCGGGCTTTACCTCACTTCGGTGACCACGCTTATCCACCGGCTTTTGCGTGCTGTCCGGGATAAACCACCGTCTGCCCTCCTTATATGCGCCGGAAATGCGTCCGGCTTTGCAGAGCGCATTGACCCGTCGTTCGGTAATCCCCCAGGCGGCAGCCGCTTCTTTGATCGTCATATTGGAACACCTCCAGTACAGTTCGTTAAGAATATTATAACCGCTGCTCCGAATAAAATCAACTATATTATTCCGAACAATAGAGGCGTTATTCGGAATAGTAGTTTTCCTGCAAATATTCCGTTCTTTTCAGTAGCTATTTCCTGCTTTCTGTGATATTGTTCGTTTGCCAAAAGGAGGCGATAGCATGCAGAAAGATAATATGACAGTCGGGCAGTGGTGCGGCCAGTGGTTCACCGCCAATCGGCACAAGTGGAACGGCAACACCGAGGGCGGGTACCGCAATCTGATTTACAGCCACATCCTCCCCGGCATCGGAAGTGTGGAGATCTCTGACCTGACAGAGCAGGCGGTCGCGGATTTCTACGACAGCCTGCGAAGCCAGGGACTCGGAAACAGAAGCGTCTGGTGCGTCCATTTGCTCCTGCGACGGTGCATGGACAAAGCAGCACGGGAACAGTTTATTCCATACAACCCGGTACGGCTCTGCCGGGAACCCAAGGCAGAGGAATACAAAACAGCCCCTTTGCGCCTGGGCCAGCTCCAGCGTTACCTGAACGCAGCAGAGCAGCTCGGCGTACTTCCTCTCTTCTACACAGGACTATCAAGCGGCCTGCGGCAATGTGAACTGATCACCTTGTCGTGGGCCGATTTTCATGTCCGCTACAGGTACATCCTCAAAGGCCAGCGCCTGCTGACGCTCAACGCCAAAGCAGAACCCCTTCTGAAGCAGATACCGGAAACTGACTTGCCCTATGTGTTCCTCAATCCCAAAACCGGAGTGCCGTATAAGCTCCACGAGTTCTACTATCTACACAAGAAAATCCTGAAACAGGCCAGGCTCCCGTGGGTAGCATTCCGGAATCTGCAGTGCCAGTGCATGGAGGTGGGAATATGACACTTCGGGAATACATCAGCTTCTGGCAGGGAACCTATGATAAGCATCAGAGCAGGCCGACCACATATGCGGCACACAACTATGTATTCAAGAACCATATCCTCCCCGGCTTGGGAGATATATTGCTCTCTGAATTGACATCGGAAATGATTGGAGATTTTCTGGAAGAACGGCGCCGCTTCGGTAATCATCGCCCCGGCAGCTCTGGCCTGGGCGAAGAAACCATGCGGCACATCCACCGCCTGCTTCAGCAATGCCTGGATCAAGCCATGCGGGATGGTCTGATTGGCGATAATCCCGCCAGAGCGTTCCACTACTCCAAGCCAAAGAAAGTCAATGCTAATGTGCTGACGCCGCTGGAGATGGAGGATTATCTGGATGCGGCAGAACGGCTGGGGCGTCTCCCTATGTTCATGCTGACCTTAACGGTCGGCCTGCGGCAGGGTGAGCTCATCGCCCTGAAATGGAATGACCTCAATGTAAAAAACAGGACGCTGACCATCGCGGAAAAACGTGCGGTGGAACGGCGTGAGCTGGTGGAGTACGGTAGCCAGACGAGGTCAATAAGGCTGACCCCGGAGGTGGTCGACCTTCTCATCATGGAGCACAGCAAGCACCCCAGCAGCCCACTCATGTTTATGCACCCGGCCACACTGAAACCCTACTCGCCGCAGATGGTGCGCCGGATGCACAAGGAGATCATCAGGGAAGCGGGCATCGACCATATCCGATTCACGGATCTCCGCCATACCTGCGCCATCCTTGCTCTAAAGAACGGCATGGATGCCAAGGAGTTGGCGCAGATGCTTGGACACTACCGCCCGACAATCACCAGACAGAACTATGAACCCTATCTGCCCCACAAGGTACAAAAGGACGAGGATATGCAAAATGAGGCCACCCAGAGCGAACTGCAACAGGCGGCAAATATTCTGGATAATCTTCTGAAGTTCTGATAGCTATTCCGCAAAAGGTGTGGTATATGTTTGTGTCACATAAGCGCCCGCAGGCACTATACATGTGAGCAACCGAGCGAAGCGAGGCACTTAGCGAATCGTAAGGAGTCGAAGCCCATGAAATACATGCTGATTAAAGAACTATATGACTGCTTCTACACTCCGCCGGAGCTTTCAGCACTCCGGCAAGAAATAGAGGAGTGCCACAAGGCTTTGATTGAGGTGCTGGAGAAACCCGAACGCAGGCTGGTGCTCCAGATCATTGATGCCAAGGACCGCATTGCCGAAGATACTTCCATCGACAGCTTCATCTCCGGATTTGAGCTGGCGTGGCAGCTCTCTATGGAATTGAACAATTATGAAAACGAGCGCTTAGTCTCCTGCCAAACCGGGAGACTGGGCGCTCGTTTCACACGCAAAGAGGAGGAAGCAAAATGAAAAAGCGTATCATCATCGCCGTAGCATTTACCGCCTGTCTCGCCCTGTGTGCCGCCGTGTGGCCGCAGGCCGAAACGGTCGGGGAAACACCCGCAGCGCCCCAAACACCCGCCGTAACCGCTCAAGGGCCAACTGTTGCAGAGGTTAAATCGGGAGCAGAAATCGACCTGCGAACAGAGAGAAGAAAGGATGGAACTCCGCAGCTGGAGCCTCCCCATGAAACCACCAATGAGCCGGAGCCTGCACCAGTGGAAGTATCCGTAGATTCAAACGCACGACTAACGTCTGAATCGGGACATGCTCCGAAACCTACTCCCGTACCCGCCCCGGCGCAGGCGGTCACTGATCTGCAACCCGGCGATATGGTCTATGTGGAGGGCTTCGGTTGGCTGGAATACCAAGGTCCAAATCACTGTGAATACGGCGCGGACATTTACGAAAACGGCAACAAAATCGGCATCATGGGATGACCTCAAAAACTGCGCCGCATAAACAATGAAAAAGCCACCTTGAAAATCGGCGATAAAAAATCGGTGATAAATGTCGGCGACAAACGTAATAAACCAATAGTCCGAACCTATGGCAATCAATAGATGTAGAATTTTTGCTGAAAAGTATACGGGCACACAATGATATAGCAAGCATCAACGAATAGCGGAAATAATACGAAATATGTTCAAAATGGTTGAAAAAGACGTAAACACTCAGTATAATATAGAAATGAATCTGCGGAAACATACGAAGACGAGGTGTGCCAAATATGTCTAATTCAATCAACGAAAACTATATTAGTATCGAAGATGCAGCGTTGTTTCTTAATATTAAACCAGTCACTTTACGCAAATGGATAAAAGATAAAAATGTGCCCGCTCACAAAATCGGTAAGCAGTGGAAGTTCAAACGTTCTGAGCTGGAAGAATGGGTAAAAAGCGGAAAGAGCGCTATGGAGTAATTTCGCTGATTCCGTAGGAACACTTAGGGAAGGAATATATATAATGTCGGTTAATATAAAATGTGTTGACTTGTTTTGCGGCTGTGGCGGTATGTCACTTGGCTTTCAGAAAGCTGGATTCAACATCGTCGCAGGTATTGATAACTGGAAATCCGCGATTCGAGTATATGGAATGAATTTCAATCATCCGATTATAGAGCAAGACCTATTGGATGTAGATGAGGCAGTTAAAATAATTGCGGCATATGCTCCCGATTTAATTATTGGAGGGCCTCCGTGTCAGGATTTTTCAACAGCAGGATATCAAGACGAAAGCCGTGGCAGGGCTATTTTATCAGTCTGCTATTCACAAATTGTCAGCAAGGTCAAGCCAAAATATTTTGTCATGGAAAATGTCGCAACAATTCGCAATACGACATCTTTCCGTAATGCTATTGCTAATTTCCATACAGCAGGCTATGGATTAACACAAATGGTTCTGGATGCTGCGTATTGTGGTGTACCGCAAACGCGAAAAAGGATGTTTGTTGTAGGAATGCTCGATGCTCCAGATAGCTTCTTAGATGAGGAGTTGCGCCGTAATTTATCTCAGACACCTATGAGTATTCATGATTATCTTGGTGATTCGCTTGGGATAGGCTATTATTTCCGAGTCCCGACAAATTACAGCCGAAGGGGCGTGTTCAGCATTTATGAGCCGTCTATGACAATCCGTGGGGTTGATCGTCCAATTCCGAAAGGCTATAAAGGGCATCCTAATGATCCGGTCCCAGTAGAACAGGTGCGTTGCCTGACCCCGAAGGAAAGAAGCTACATTCAAACATTTCCGGAGAGCTTCCAGTTTGTTGGTGGAAAATCTGATGTCAATTCAATGATAGGAAACGCTGTCCCGGTCAATTTAGCGAAGTATGTTGGCTCGGCCCTTATGAGGTATATAATGTCTAACGAAAGTAGAGATAACAATGAGGGTAATTGACTTATTTGCGGGTTGCGGCGGTATGTCCTTAGGATTTGAAAATGCAGGATTTGATATTATCGCAGCATTTGACAATTGGGATGCCGCAATAAAAATATACGAAAGTAACTTTTCCCACCCTATTTACAAAAAGGATTTGAGTAAAGACGATATCATACAGCAGCTTTCTGATATGCGCCCCGATGTAATTATGGGTGGTCCCCCATGCCAGGATTATTCTATAGCAGGAAAGCGAGAACTGGGTAATCGTGCAAATCTTACGATAAGGTTTGGAGAAATCGTAATCGCAGTAAAACCTATGTGGGTAGTCTTTGAAAATGTTTATAATATTGAACGCTTTTCGACCGTCACCACGCTGAAACAGATGTTGGTAGATGCTGGGTATGGTATTACCACACGAGTTTTAGATGCAAGCCGCTGCGGCGTGCCACAAAAGCGTCATAGGTTCTTTCTAATCGGTAAGCTTGGCGAAAAAAATGGCTTTCTTGATGAGACGCTTGTGTCCAACCTGTCATGCAAGCAAATGACTGTACGAGACTACCTTGGTGATGCCCTAAACACAGAATTTTACTATATGCATCCGAGAAGCTACCATCGTCGGGCCGTTTTTTCAGTAGATGAACCAGCTGCAACGATTCGTGGCATTAACAGACCGATTCCAGATAATTACAAACGCCATCATGCTGATAAGGCTGATATATGCGATGGTGTTCGTGCCTTAACGACACGCGAGCGTGGCTATATTCAAACTTTCCCGGATACTTTTGATTTCCCTGGTGCGAAAACAGATGTCGAACTTGCAATAGGCAATGCTGTTCCACCAGCTTTGGCCAAGTATGTGGCGAATTGTATAAAGCAGTACTGTACTGAATAGGAACAGAAAGAGGTGTGTTTATGTCGTATTTCAACGAAATATCTGATTATGCAACATATTCTGGGCATGAAGCAGATTTTCATTTCTCCTATAATGCAAACAGTGGCGGCGGTCAGGCTTTTTTAGGTGGTCGGTTTTACGATGAAAATGGTCACTTGACTTCTCCGGAAACTTTAAACGGGCGAATCGTTGCGTTTAAATATCTCTTCCGAACCGAGAATGGTGAGGAAGTGTCTGTTGTTATTGATGATGAAAAAGCAAAATATGAAGTTAAACCACGAGGAAACGGCTCAACATCAATGAAACTTGGCATCGGGACCGATCGCGTGTCCCCGAGTAAAGTGGTGTCAGCGTTTATGATGTTGCCTCCTACCTGCGGCGTGAAAACGCCAAGCAATTTGCAATTATCCATATTAAGTGCAAATAATTATTGGCTTCAGTCCATGTGGCTTGAATGTAGCACAGAAACCGAAACACCGACTGAAGCTATTTTCATCGTGAAAGATTGCGTTTTTGGCGGTGGCGTGAGCAAGGAAACTACGGATCGGGCAGGCCGCTATTTTAAATTAGACATTGAAAAGCGGATTGCGGATATTATTGCTTTATCTCACAAAACAGATGCTTTTCGCGAAGAAATCGCAATGGCGATTAAGCTCTTTGCTGATATTTATCTTGGGCATCGCGCATTCAATTATGAAGAGTGCAATCAGGCAACGAAATCCCTTATGGAATTGCTTGCGCAGGATTTTCCAGATGTCTACTCAGGTATCACAGATCCGTTGTCTGCAATGCATGACATTGTGATAAAACAGAGTCATGAAAATACTGTCGATGCAGAGGACACCTCTGTTGATAACGAAGCCACCTTTAAGGATTGGCTGGCACGTCTCCCAAAAGCAAACGGTGATCTATATTCTGAAAATACCAGAAACCAGTATATCAGTGCACTTAAATCTGTTGCAAACCAGTTTGCAGATACTATCGGCCCTTTTACCTCTGTTTTTGAGATTGCTGATGTGGAGACATTTAAGAAAGTTGCTTCTGCCATCAAAGGTCATGCTACATATGAAGAGTTCAACCGTAGCCGTGGCAATGGCTCCTTATCCGCAGGCCTCGATTTGTATCGTCGTTTTTTGGAAGAACGGAATCCAAATGATGGGGTAGAATATCTCTCTCCTGCGTGGTTCAGACTTGCCGCTGAAAAGTATGTCCAAGTGGATACGGAGTCAAATGCTCTGTATCAGCAGTTTCAAAGTCTGTATGCCCCGGAAAAACTACGTACCCTCTCTGACGATGACCTGTTGGGGTATATTTTTCTCGGCGTAAATGATCGCAGTCTGTGCAATGCATTAGAGTTCGATGCCCAATATACACAGTTTGGCAGCATCGCTGGTGGCACCGCATACAAATATAATCTGTTCTACAGTAGAAATGAAGAAACCTGGAAGACCTCCTTCGGTGAAGGTGGGCAGCGTTCCGTGTCTCAAGAAGAGGCTCTTGAAATTGGCAAGCAAATCCGTGATGCTCTGGTGGCCGGTGCGGATGTTATCGCAAACCATGAAACACTTGCGACGGTCAACGACTACAATGCTCTACTGAATGAGTTGAACGCTGTCATTCCGCAGTATATCACCAAAATGTGGTTCTTGAAGTATTACCACATGATGTTCCCTCATATCCTGCCCAACTTTTACAATGAAGCATGGCAGAAACACATTCTCTGCAATTTGAACATTGTTCCTTCTGATGCGCAATTTATCCGTATGGGACAAATCAATGCTTTTGTAAATGAGTGTGGTATCTCAAACATCGTCTTTTCAAAAATCATTTTTGATAGTATAGGATCTCCAAAAACATTTTATCGAATTGGAACAGGCGACAATGGTATCTATTTTGGCGAGTGGCGACAGAATAACTACATTGCCATCGGTTGGAACGAATTAGGCGACCTCTCTGCTGCATACCAAGAGGATGCTGATAGCAAAGCAATAATCACCGATGCGTTAAAGAGCCAGTGGAATTATGATAACAGGCTGGCCTCGCGTAAATATGGCGAGATTAATAGTTTCTATTCGGCTGCAGCCGATACCACATACGCAGTTGCAATGGCAGGACAGAAGATTCTTGCTATCGGACTTGTGACTGGCGGTTACTTCTTTGATGAAGAAAAAGAATACGGTCACTGCCGACCTGTTCGCTGGCTCAAAGTTTTTGAGGAAGGAAAAACACTTCCTTTCGAGGGTGAAGGTAAGCTGACCACTTTCTATGAACTGAAAAACAGCGAAAATATATGCTACTTGTATTCTCTTCTGCATGGTCGTGATGAAACCGCTGTTTCTGTCACAGAAGAAGAAAATGTTGTAGCGCAAATCCGCCCGATCAGCTTCGCTACAGGTCTGAGCAGTGACCAACCCCGTAACCGTATTCTCTTTGGTGCCCCTGGTACTGGTAAGAGTTTTACGCTGAATCACGAAAAGGATCTGCTGCTTGCAGATGGTGGTGAGTACGAGCGCGTGACCTTCCACCCAGATTACTCCTACGCTAATTTTGTCGGTACATACAAGCCGGTGCCCTGCAAGGACAGCGATGGCAAGGACGCCATTACTTATTCCTATGTACCCGGTCCGTTCATGCGCACCTATGTGAAAGCCCTTCAGAACAGCAGAACTGATGCACCCAAGCCTTTCCTGCTTGTAATCGAGGAAATCAATCGTGCCAATGTTGCTGCCGTGTTCGGTGACGTATTCCAGTTGCTTGACCGTGGTGATGACGAGGTTAGTGAATATCCGATCCAGGCATCCGAGGACATCAAAAAGTATCTGGCAGAAGAACTCGGCGGCAACCCCGACGATTACGCTGAAATTCGCATCCCAGACAATATGTTCATCTGGGCTACCATGAACAGTGCTGACCAGGGCGTATTCCCGATGGATACCGCTTTTAAGCGCAGATGGGACTTCACCTATTTAGGTATCGATGACAGTGAAGCCGGAATCGTTGGTAAAAAGGTCATCCTCGGCCAGGGTGATTATCGCCGCATGGTGGAATGGAATGTGCTCCGCAAAGCCATCAACGATGAACTGCTCACTTACAAGGTGAATGAGGACAAGCTGATGGGTCCGTATTTCATTTCCAAGAAGAATCTGCCGGAAGGTGAAATGATTGATACTGCCGTATTCACTCGCATCTTTAAAAACAAGGTCATTATGTACCTGTTCGATGATGCCGCAAAGCAGAAGCGCATTACTCTGTTCGGCGGCTGCGATGAGAAGGCAAAGAACCAGTATTCCAAGATTTGCAGAGAATTTGACACCAAGGGTGTTTACATTTTCTGCGAAGGAATCAGTAGCCAGTTTATTGATAATGTCCCAGAGGTTGATGGAGAATGATTTCAGTATTTTTACGAGAACAAAAACGCTATACCCAGGAAGACCTGGTTAAAGAGTTTCATTGCTCCGAGGAAAAGACTGTCCGCATTCTGAAGCGTCTGAAAGAATATGGCGTTCTGAAGGCCGTAAAAGCAAATGACACACAGAAGGACCTCACCGATCTGTTGGATGAGGATATCGAAATCGCTGATGTTGAGGTCGGCGAAAACGAATATCTGTATGTGTTCACTTTTGTGGGTGTTATTACAATTGAGGGTCGTGTGTTGAAATGCTATCCGAAATATCTGCTCGATGCCACGGCCCCCAAAGCAGAACTGAAACAAGTGCTGAAGGTTCTGGAAAAGTACAATTCCAAGGAACAGATCATTCGTATGTACAACGATACGAGCGACAGCAGTGCATTTAATATGTTGGCTGTTATGCTGTTCCTCCTCCAGGATTATTTCGAGTATAGTGCCTACACCAACACACAGGACATCATTGAATCCAACGGGTCCGGTGACATTCTTTGGGATAAGACCATCAACGAAACTTTCACTCTCTTAAGCAACAATCGGCCGTATTACCCGGAATTGCTGACCATGAAGCGTGTGAATGACGATTTCGATTTCTTCAAGCGTCTACATGAGTGTGTCCTCACTCATTGCACGGAGGAATTGAGAGATGCCGATCTGTTGGATCTGTTCGATATTATGGGTGTCGATATTTCCGATGAGCATATCGAGGACTTTGGTGGCAAGGAGTATGTCCTGGAGCGCATTGTCAAAGAACTTAATGTCCAGTTCAATACCCGGAAACAGCTTCTGCTGAAAACGCTATATGCCTATATAGCCAACAGCAGCGCACTGGACGATTTGGACTGTTTCAGTATGTTCGGCACAAACAGTTTTAACCTGGTGTGGGAAAAAGTCTGTGCGGAAGTGATGGACAACCAATTACAGAAACCTATCGGTGGACTGCGATTGCCTATGCCGTTGGCCGAGCAATACCGTGATATACGGCATAAGAAACTCATTGACTTGATTGATAAACCGCAGTGGTCTGGGACTGCTCCAAACAGTGAGTTGTTTATAAAGCAGGCCGAGGATACGCTCATCCCAGATCTTATTTCCATCGTTAATGTCGATGGGAACTATCAGTTTATTATTTTTGATGCCAAATACTATAACATCCAATTGGAGCATAACAAAAAGTTGCGTGGTCAGCCCGGTATTGAGTCCATCACCAAGCAGTATTTGTACCAGTTGGCCTATCAGCCGTTTGTGGAAGCACATCAGATTGGCACAGTGCGGAACTGTTTCCTCATGCCGACCTCTTCTGCTGAAATAGTCGAAAAAGGAACTGTGTCCCTTGATATGTTGAGCAAGTTGGGGCTACAGGATATTCAGATACGCCTTCTTCCCGCGCAAACAATGTATCGCCATTATATTGAAAACACAAAGATGGATATCAGAACACTTAATCTATAAAGGAACTCGGCAACTTTACAGTTTTGCAAACAATGCAAAATATTTACAAACTCCTGATAGATAGTTTTGGAATGAAGTAGGTGGTGGTGTAATGCCTTTTGACATTGTTCGAAACGATATTCTGAATATGCAGGTGGACGCCATCGTCAACATTGCCAATCCAAAACCTATCCTTGGCTATGGCTGTGATACTGACATTCATAAAAAAGCAGGCCCAGAGATCCTCCAAGCAAAAAAGGTTGGATCTATCGGCGTTGGGCAGGTTGTTAAAAATGAGCGATAAAAGCAAGCGACAATCGATAAAGCAAGCAATAAAAGATGACGATAAAAAGCGTCGATAAAAATGTGACGGTAAAAACTGACAATAACACCACACTGCCGAAAGGAGCTGGGACCGGCGAGTCTCAGCTCCTTCTTTCGCAACGCCTATTCTTTTATCTGCGATCCATTCAGGCTGGCCCAATGCTGGCGCAGCAGCCTTTCTGCTTCTCTGCGAAGGGAATTTTGGAACATGACAGCCATAACCAATGCGCTAAGCACTGCAGCCACAGACTCCAGCCAGGGATATGCGGCCCAAAGCTGTTCTCCCCAGCAAACAAGCGGAACACCAACAAGCAGCATAAACAGCAAAATAATGATGACAACGTCGGGCCTGCCGTAGCCTTCACGTCTTTTGATTTTGGCCCGTATCTGTCGAAGCGCACGGGCTCGGATATCCCGGATGTTTCTGGACGAACACTGTTTGTCCTGTGCGACGGATTCAGTGGACTCGCCATTGATGACAGTGCGGAACAAAATCTCCCTCTGCAGTTCGGTCAGCGCATGCAGGGCGTCATAGATTTGGGTGTCCAAATACATGAAGGGATCTTCATCAGAACCCTCCGGCAGATACTTGCTTCGGTCAAACCAACGTCTGTCATCGTAGATCGCGTTGCGCACTTCCTCCGGCAGGAACGCTTCCGGATTGTAAGATCGGGGCTGTTTGATATCCACATCTTCCAGAGTA
>ERZ1106939.1491-NODE-1491-length-17615-cov-7.003417_pt1 | contig 17615 bp, 14 predicted proteins | sample MGYA00403669_ERZ1106939 | MGnify/ENA primary metagenome ERZ1106939 (study PRJEB35170, sample SAMEA104062447) | human gut metagenome | biome: human gut; feature: human-associated habitat; material: faeces | place: Denmark | collected 2012-09-28 ...
CTCTACCGGCTGGCGTTCCAGCACGACCTCACCTCGGGAATTATCCTTATCGCGCTTGGCGTCATCGTTCTGATAAACCCCGCAAGCCTGATGATATTCGTATGCAGCGCCATGGGTCTGTTCTTCCTGCTTGACGGCGTTCTGAAAATCCAGACCGCATTCGAAGCCAAGAAATTCGGGCTCGGCAGATGGTGGCTTATTTTCGCGATGGCGGTCATTACCGGTTTACTAGGTCTGGCGCTCATGCTGAGGCCCGGCGCGGGCAGTAACCTTCTTATGATACTTCTCGGTATCTCGATACTTTCAGAAGGCATTCTGAATCTCATCACTGCTATCACCGCTATCAAGATAATCAAGAACCAGCGTCCCGACGTTATCGAAGGCGAATGCGAGGAACGCGACGATTAACGCGGATTTCTGAACCGTTTCAGACGACATATTTCAACAGGGCAAGCCATAGCGGCTTGCCCTGTTTTTTCTATTAAAAGCGCCTTTTCAAAGCCGATTCCGTGACCCCTATGCTCACAAACATCGGAACAAGCTGAAGCGTCATAATAACGCAGAACACCAGCAGACCTGCCTCCTCGCTCAGCGGCTTTACTATCTGAAACACTCCAGCGCCCACGGAAACAGCCAGCATAGGAATGCTCATCATCAGAATCAGCCTTCCCCAGTACACCTGCGCGAAACCCCACGCCTGCCGGCTGCTGCGGGAACGCTTCGTCCTGTAGCCCACGCTGCCGCCGTACCCCGGCGGGAACCTCCACATGACAAGTCCCACAACGATCAGCAGAACCGGCAGTATAAGGTAGCTCAGAAGATACACAACACCGTCGTTCATTCGTCCTCCTTTTCAGGCTTTGAGTGCTTCTTGTGGTACTTCACGCACTCGGTCAGCAGGTACTCTATCTGTCCATTAACAGACCTGAAATCGTCCTCTGCCCACGCCGCAATGGCATCATAGAGTTTAGCTGATAACCGGAGAGGAACCTGTTTCTTACCTGAATCTGCCATTAGTAAAGACTTCCTGAATTAACTACTGGCTGGGCATCTTTGTTTCCACAAAGGACGACTAAAAGGTTGGATACCATAGCTGCTTTTCTCTCTTCATCAAGCTCTATAACCTGTTTTTCTGATAATCTCTCAAGCGCCATCTCTACCATTCCTACAGCACCATCAACTATCATCTTTCTTGCATCTACTATTGCTGATGCCTGCTGTCTCTGAAGCATTACTGCTGCTATCTCAGGTGCATACGCAAGATATGTAATTCGTGCTTCTATTATCTCAAGTCCGGCATCTGCTACTTTGCCCTGGATTTCTTTTCTTATTCTTTCTGCTACAACTTCACTTGAACCACGAAGGCTTCCCTCATCTGCAATTCCATCTCCCGTTGTATCTACATTTTCTGCAACATCATATGGATACATGCGGACAATATTACGGAGTGCGCTGTCACACTGTAATGAAAGATATTCCTTATAATTATCTACATTAAACACTGCCTTAGCTGTATCTGTCACTTTCCACATAACCGCAATACCAATCTCAACAGGATTACCAAGGCAATCATTAATCTTCTGTCTACTGTTGCTCAGTGTCATTATCTTAAGTGAAATCTTCTTATTAGCTGACTGTGAATTATTTCCTGCTGCAATTGCCATTCCTGCAACACCTGCCATGCTAGCCAGATCAAGCTTATTTCCATCTCCTGTCACATCACCGCTCTGATTAAGCTTAGTTGACGCTGCTGGGTTAACAGCCACACAAAAAGGATTCACAAAGTAAAATCCTGCTTCTTTAATAGTTCCAACATACTTGCCAAAAAGTGTAAGCACAAGTGCTTCCTGTGGTTTTAATACCTTAAGACCTATAAAGAATATCCAGCCTATTGCTGCGTATACACCGCCTGCAACGATAAGTACTATCCATCCGGCTTTAGTCTCTGCCTGTTCAACCATAACCGAACCGACAATAATTGCTGCTATAGCTGCTGCGTAAAGTAATATAAACAGTGTAACCATTGCAAGACCATTCTTGCTTTTCTTCAAAACCTTTTCTTCCATATAAAAATACCTCCTAGACACTCTGATTATTCATCTTGTTATCGATTATTCTTTTAAAGGTGTCTTTGTTGATATTTGTATGATATCATTTTGATATCATCTTGTCAAGATATTAACATTGTTTTATGATAACCATCCTGTTATCCTATAATTCTGGAAACTCTCAACCTATCAAACTTGTATTTATTATATCCTTATAGGCAGATAACCTCCCTTTCCAGGCATTCCACACACTTAATAACCAATATTCAACCTATCAATCAAACATTAACTAACTGCTTATAGGAATTTTTCATAAAATACGGAATTTTCTCACAGAATCTTCCTATAAGAAATGTAAAAATCCGACTACCTATAGGTATCATATTATAAATCACTATATTTTCAAATTCATAAAAAAGCTACCAATCAAAAAGGCAGTATTGCACATACCTATATCTACACAGATATTTATATACATATATACTAAAAGGAATATTCACACCATCTGCAATGAAATAAACTCTCAACGCTTCCTGTGTAAATATTCCTTCTGCTACTGCAATTATTTACTGTATAAAAAAAATAAAAGCCTTACAACCTAGGATTCCCTAAATCATAAGACCTTCCAGTGCACCGCCAGGGGTTCGAACCCTGGACACCCTGATTAAGAGTCAGGTGCTCTACCAACTGAGCTAGCGGTGCTTAACTTATTTTGTTCTGTGCTTTTGTGTTGTCTCAAGCACAAGTGATATTCTATAGCATGGTTTAATAAAATGCAAGCACTTTTTTGTATTTATTTAAGAACAATTTAACTTTTTTTATAATTTTCTTGTTTTTTCATCATTTTACCATGTTTTTTATATTGATATGTGCCTTTATACCCCTTATAATTCTATTATATTCCCAATTTTAAGAGAAAATATTTATATTTAATATACATTTATTAAGAAAAGAGAGTTGATATGAAGTTAAAAAAATTCGAACAACAGCCAAAACACGTTGACAATATTCCAATTGAGGCTATTAATCTTGATTCTGAACAGGAACAGCCGCCAAAACCTGACAAAGCTGTTGGCAAGAATGTATTCCAGCCTAACAGCAAATACTTTACAATTGTTATATATGGTCTGCTTTTTGTGCTAGGTGCAATTCTTATATATAAGTTCATTGGTAACTGGCCTGCAACCGTCAAGTCATTTGGCAATATATTCCATATACTGTCACCATTTCTTATTGGTGGCATGATTGCGCTTGTTCTTTATCCGTTTATCAAGGCCCTTTATAACAGGTTCTTCATGGGGGTATGCCATATCAAGTCCAAGAAAGCCGCCAAAATGCTTTCAATTCTTGTTGCTTACCTGATAGCAGTTGGCGCATTTGCAGTATTAATAGGCTTTGTTGTGCCTCAGATATACAAAAGTATTACAGAGATTGCCAATCAGGCTCCTGTATGGTACGAGAATATCCGCAACTGGTTCACTGAGTTTGAAGATAAGCACGCCAATTCTTCTATTGATTACAATTTCATTAATCAGAAGATTGAAGATGCTCTTCCTAAACTTGTTGACTACATGACTGGTGCACTTACCAATATGGTTCCTTACATTCTTAATACATCCATGGCCATTCTTTCGGGTGTGTTAAACCTTGTTATTGCAATTATCGTGTCCATCTACATGATTTCTGATAATAAGAATATCTTTTATCATTTTAAGAGATTTTTATATGCCGTGCTTCCTAGGAAAACAGCAGACAATACACGCATCATCTGTAAGAATTGTGCAAGCATTTTTATTAATTATATTATCGGCAAATCATTTGACTCAATTATTGTCATGATTATCTGCTTTATTATCATGCTGATTCTCAAGCTACCATATGCTGTTCTTATAAGCGTGATTGTCGGCATAACGAACATGATTCCGTATTTCGGACCATACATCGGTGGCGTGATTGGCGGTGTGATTATTGTTATCGCAAGCCCTATCAAACTTATCATATTTGTAATCATGATTGTCTGCATCCAGCAGGTTGACGGTCTGCTTATTGGACCTCGTATCATCGGCAGTACTACAGGTCTTAAGCCTGTATGGGTTGTGTTCTCAATAACCGTAGGTGGGGCGCTGTTTGGCGTAATTGGAATGTTCCTTGGAGTTCCCGTATTTGCCGTATTAAGCTACCTGTTAAACATTACAGTGCAGCATTTTCTGGACAAAAGAAAAGTCACCGTGCAGCCTTATGACTCGCCCGATGACCTCTAGATTATTTTTTGGTATTAAGAATTCTCACGACATCGTCGAGGGAATTCTTAAATCTTACCACTCTGTAATTCGCACCTTTATGCACATACATCACTTCTGATACTTTCCTTGCAAATGCTTTATTCTTCACAACAATTCTCCAAAAGCCTTTATATAGTATATGCATTTATTATTAATGATTTCTTACTGCGATAAGTTTACAGATAGGATTGCCCATCTGTGAAAATCTTGTCTCATACTCTGTCATTACATTACCCTCGTTAAGTACAGAGTCATTATGTAAGTCAAATGTGACAACAGGAAGCTCCCAGTCTGCCTCTTTAATCTCTTCTAATGAAAAATCGAATAAATCTTTATTATCTGTTTTGAATTCCACCTGTCCGTCCGGCTTTAATATAATGTCATATCTTGCCATGAACTGTCTTGAGGTAAGTCTTCTCTTCGCATGTCTGTCTTTTGGCCATGGATCTGAAAAATTAAGGTATATTCTGTCTACCTCTCCCGCTCCAAACACCTCACATATTGCCTCTGCATCCATTCTGATGAATCTTAAATTAGGAAGCTGAAGCTCATCCTGTTTCTCTACAGCTCTTAAAAGTACGCTTGAATACTTCTCTATACCCACATAATTAATATCAGGATTATTTGCTGCCAATGTTGTTATAAATGTGCCTTTACCCATACCAATCTCAATACGGATTGGATTATCGTTACCGAAAACCTGTGACCATGTGCCTTTCATCCCCTCTGGCTCTGTAAACACATATTCATTCTCTATCATTACTTCCCTTGCTCCGGGTACATTTCTAAGTCTCATACATTACTCCTATCTTATATATTAGCTCAGATTTCGGCTATGTCCGTGTGCGGTATACGCTTGAATATGACAAGCTGTGCAGGAGTTAATGCCACCATCTGCATAAGTTCAGTGCGTGAAAGCACGTCCAAACGAAGTGCGTTTGATTTCACGCACAGTAATAGACTTTGCAGATGGCGGCATTTACTCATGCTAAGCGAAGTCATCCTGAAAGCACATGCCGCACACAGACATAGCCGAAATCTGAGTTTCCTATATATTATTTACCATAAATATCACTTTTTGCCAAGCGGGGTTTACTTATGTACAATCCTGGGCTACAATGTATTTGTATATTTTATTAATCGGAGGAATTATCTCTATAATGAAAAAGCAATTTTTAAAAGGATTACTTATAAAGATAACCAGTGCTGTATCTGCCACTGTTTTGGTATTCTCAGCTTTTGCAGCGGATACCCAGGCTGCAGCATACAACAAAGTCTACAGTGAGACAGACACAACCAGCACAAAGGCTGTATGGCCGGATGCACCTGATGTTAACTCAAACAGCTGCATTCTTATTGATGCTGATACAGGTTCCATTCTTTTCGAGAGGAACTCTCATGAAAAATGTTATCCAGCCAGCACAACCAAGATTTTAACAGGACTCCTTACTATTGAGAACTGTAATATGGACGATGTTGTAACATTTTCACAGTCAGCTGCTAACTCAATTAATGTATATGAGGATGCCAACTTAAGTTCAAAAGCAGGCGAGCAATTTACTGTCAACCAGCTTCTTCACGGACTTCTGCTGTATTCTGCCAATGAAATGGCCTATGCTCTCGGTGAGCATGTAGCCGGCTCCATAGACGCATTTGTTGATATGATGAATGCCAAGGCAAAAGAACTTGGTGCTTTGAATACACATTTTGCCAATGCAAGCGGATTATATAATACCAACCACTACACAACGGCATATGATATGGCAATGATTGCAAGAGGGTGCTATAACAATGCTTCTTTTGTCAGCATTGATTCAACTGCCGATGCATATGTAATTCCTGCAACTAACATGTCTGCACAGCGTACAATAAGACACCGACACAAGATGTTAAAGGGTCGTGCCTACTATTATGAATACTGCAAGGGTGGCAAAACAGGATATACTGATGAATCACAGAATACACTTGTTACATTTGCAGAAAAAGACGGTATGCGTCTTATATGCGTTGTATTTAAGGAAGCCACAGATGAGATAAGATATGTTGATACAAGAACCCTTTTTGACTGGGGATTTGCCAATTTCCAGAAATCAACAACAACCGGAAGCCAGCTCGGAGCAATGTTCTCTAATGACAACTATTACAACTCGGCTGTTTTCTCAACTCTTTCACTAAACTTTGGACTAAACGCTTCATTTATCACAATACCTAATAAAAGTTCATTGTCAAATGTATCAATGACGGTTGATGATAATTATGACATGACCAATGAGAATGGTGTTATGACAACACATCTTAAGTTCTTATACAATGATAATACTGTCGGCACAACTACACTTAATATATCTGCTGCCGGAACAGATACCGGAAGCCTGCTGCCATACATTAATAATGATGTTTCATCATCTTATAAACCAAAAACATGTATCAGAATTAATATATGGATACTTGTTGGAATTGGTGCCGTTATTCTTTTTATCATCTACATTATTGAAGAACGGGCAAGAAGAAAAAGACAGAGAAGACACTATAACAGAAGAAGACGCAGATTATAATAAACAGAGGATTCGGGGCTAAACCCTGAATCCTCTGTTTTCTATATTATCAGTCTGTGTTTCATTACTAATTCCACCTTTTGAATATGTAAGACCTGAATATACAGCCTGTGTATTCTTCATAAGCGGCTCAGAATCATCCTGTTTACTAACCTCATAAAAGGATGCCCTGAGTTTCTTTAAAAGCCCTGTAATTCTGTTAATCTCATTATTATCAAGACTTACAGATGCTGATATAAGTGACCTCTTCATATGATTATATATTACGAAAAGATTAGCTGATATCTCATACTGCATATCAAGTCCGCATATAAGCTGGTCTATAACCTTCTGTGCCATATATATATTATTATGCGCATGCTCTGTACTATCACTCTCACATGCATCATTAAGATATTCTATAGCCATATCATACAGAATCACAACAAGCTGTGATGCTGTTGCCTGTGTAATTCTATACTGAAATGTCTTAATTGTTTCTTTAGTCATAGCATCCCTTTCCTATATAACCATTGAATCTTAAACTACTGTAATAACTGTAATACCTGTGAAGGTCTTTCATTAGCCTGTGCAAGTATTGACGTAGCTGCCTGTGTAAGAACTGTTTCAGAAGTATAAGTAGTCATCTCTTCTGACATATCAGTATCTATCATTGTTGATAATGACTTGGTAAGGTTCTCACTTGAAACCTCAAGGTTATTAGTTGTATGATCAAATCTGTTCTCGTATGCACCGATTCTTGAACGTATTTTATTAGTCTTATTAATAGCTTCATCTACAGTAGATATCGCCCTTGATGCTGTATACTGAGTCATGACATTCATATGCTCCGTGCCAAGTGAATACGTTGTTATTGCCGGAATATCAATAACAATAACCTGATCCTGATTAGCACCTACATGTATGCTCATAGTTCCAACGTCTGTGACTTCCTGACTTATAGTTCTCGCTGTACCTGCACCTGCAGCTGACTGTCCATCATTGTTACTATCGTCAAATACAGTACCTGCCGCATTACCTGGAACATCCATTGAAAACTCTTTGTTATTAACATCTGTTACTGTAATTACAGTTCCCTTTGTTGAAAGAATTGCCGAATCAGCAAAACCAATTCGCTTTCCATCATCTCCTGTAGCAATCTCTGCCTTAACATCGCTTCCTTCTACATATATACCATCTTGTGTTGCTGCCTGTGGTATTCCCAAAATATCTGCAAGCTCTGCATTATCGCATGTTATATTCATCTTCTGGTCGCTTCCATACTGGTTAGTCATAATAACAAGTGTTGAACCAGCATAATCGGCTGTTGGCACATAACCTGCATAATCAGTACCATTAGCTGCTGTATCATTATTAAGGTCTTTAACTGTAAATGCAGAACCACCTGTGATGTTAACTCCGTCAATAATCTTTCCCATCACCTTATCAAGTGTATCACCTTCGGAAATGCTTATCTTATAACCGTTTATGCTTATTGTTCCTTCCTGTTCTTTTGTTATAGAAGCTGTTGATGACATAGTAATACTTCCTGCTCCTACCGCTATAGCCTGTCTTGCGTCCTCAGTAACAGTTATTCCATATACACCTGCTGTATAGCTGTCAGATACAGAAAGCTGATTAACTCCCTGAAGGTCTGAATATACTCTTCTTGAAAGATTACCGTTAATAAGAGACTGTGTATTGAATTCTGTCTGATCAGATATTCTGTCAATCTCGTTATTAATCTGTTCTATCTCTTTCTGTATAGCTTCTCTTTCATCATCTGAATTAACATCATTAGCAGCCTGAACGCTAAGTTCCTTTAATCTTGTGAGCATACTCTGGATTTCTGTAATTGCACCTTCTGCTGTATTTAAAACAGAAACTCCATCAGCTGTATTATTCTGGGCCTGACTAAGACCTCTTATCTGTGCTCTCATCTTTTCAGAAATAGCACATCCTGCAGCATCGTCCTTAGAGCCATTTATCTTGTATCCTGATGATAATCTTTCAATTGATGTTGACAGATTATTCTGTGATTTCTGTAATGCATTGTTGGCAACAATCGCTGCCACATTAGTTCCTATTCTCATATCTTAACCTTTCTGTCTGTCCAATTTACCTGTTCATGCTCTATATATCGGACTTTCTGTGCAAATCTTTAGCCTGCAAGCAGTTTTACAATCTGTGCTGCAATTTCATACAGCTTATCTGTTGCCACACTGTCAGCCGCTGCTTCATAAGTCACATATGGCACGTCTGACGATTTTGTAATGTTGACGGTCACATTTGTAAATCCAAATCCTTCTTTTAAATTTTCTTCCATATCCTCAAGAAGCTGGCTTCCTTCATCTGAAACTGCTGTGTCACTGACAATGTACATACCAAGACTTTCTCTGTCAGCCTTAGCCTCAACAGAAACTTTTCCTAATACGCTGCTTAGCATGTTTACAGATATACGACCTTTATTGTCGTCATCCTGAACCAAAGTAAGCTTCAGCATGCCTGTACTTCCTGAGTCTGTTATATATGGTATTCTGTAATCATGCCTTAATGCCAGATTCTTAATATATCCAATTGTTCTGTCTTTAAGTCTTAAATCCAGAAATCCCTCGTAATTGACATCTATCTGTGTATCAAGGTCTCCTGCTTTGGAAAGAACCTCCTGAAGTTCTTCCTCTGTCTCATCTTTCATTTCTTCATACATAAGTGACAGTTTTTCTTTATGTCCGATTTTTTCAATCGAATCCCTTGCATAATCACGTGTTGTCTTAACACCTCTGATATCCGGGAACTGTCCGGATTCTAAAAATGCTTTAACAGCCTGTATGTTACCACTGTTTATTTCTGTATCTGCATTTCTTATCTGCCTCAATATATCAGCTCCTGCCTGCACTGCTGCCTGCTGTTCCTTAAGATATTCCTCATAATATTGTTCCTCGGCTGCCGCATCATAGTTATCCTCTAACTGTTCAATAAACATTTCAACGGACTGTTCTCCGATTCCGGATGAGTTATCCACATTCTTTAATGTATTCGGGGTAACTAATCCACCATTTGCCATAAATAATGCACTGTAATAGTTAGCAATTCCGCTTACCTCTGCCATTCCTGTATTCTCATCAATAACAGCGTCCATGTCATAATGCTTTCTTGAATTATATGCAGTCATAAGATTATTCATAGTGACCTCAGCTCCCTGCTTAATCAGCGCACCTGCTGCCACTCCGGCATCTCTGGTGAATATATTCATCATCTGGTATATTCCTATAAACTGCTTTCTCTGCTCTTTAGTAATACCATTGGTACGGTCAAGCTTATAAAGAAACTTTGAAAACTTCTCCTCATTATCTTTAGATGCTTTATCATTAGCCTCTGTAAGATATTCGTTTACTTCCTCAATTGAAGCATTCATTGGATTTACTCCGTCTTTTATCATATTAAGAACTGTCTCTGGTTTCATATTCTTAATAAGATTATTAATCATTGCATTAACAGATTTGACTATCTCTACATTTTCCTTTGTCATATCCATGTTATTAGCAGCCAGTACCTTTATTGCTTCCTTGTCCTCATCAGTTCCCTCAAGTCCAAGCTCCTTAATAATATCATCAGCACTTCCCTGTACTGCCTTCTTTAATGAATCATCCAAATCGCCTCTTATCTGAGTTCCAACCGCCTCATAAGTTTCATTCATCTTGTCAAACATACTGGCAAATACACGCGCAGGATTTCTTACAATCTCATTCAATGTCTTTCTTGCTTCAAGAACATCTGTATATGCAATCTGCGCTTCTTCATACATTTCATCCGCCTGTTCATATTCCATAAGCATTGAATTAAGCTCATCTATCGGAGTTGTAAGAATAGAAATGTTATTCTTGACGAGATATATAGACGCATTTGCACTCATAAGAACCCTTGCTGTTACAAGCGTGTCATACGCCTTATCTGCTGCCTGCTGTACATCAGATGCCTGATTCCTAACTTCACTATTTCCTGTGCTTACTGTTGCTGCACTGTATTCAATTCTGAAGCTTCTTGCATCCATCTCCAGCTTAAGGCTTGCTATTGTAAATGTTTCTCCTTTTGATACCACATTTGCAACATCTGAATACTCTGCCCTGTTAATAGTATCAAGAGCTGTCCTTATATCATCAATTGGCGAACCTGTAACGAGCGTATTCTCTGCCTTGCCTCCAAGCTTCATGTTATCAAGTATCTTATTAAGCATTTCATCAGGGTCAGCCTTAATCTTTTCAATATCTATCGCATCAAGCTGTGCCTTATATTCAAGATTTTCTTTAGTAACAGGAATCTGTGCATCAATAAATGCTCTTGCATCCGCAAGTGTATTATCATTAACCTCAAGTCCTGACGAAGCAATTATCTTCTCAATTCCCGGCCTTAAAGCCTCAAAATCAGCGTCAGATATTGCATTTACACACCTTCCTATTGTAACGCCATCTGCACTGATACTTGATGAAGTTGCCGCCTGTGCCTGATATATTCCAGCAATTGAAGGCTCAATACCATTAGCAACCATGTAATTCTTTGTGTTCTCTGATAATGGCTTTAACTCTTTACTCTTTTCAAGTGTGCCTTTAACCTCAGCAACACTTTCATCATTGACAGCTATATCTGCTCCCTGCATACGGCTCTCGACACTTGCCGCTGTTGCTGCACTTCCAGTCACACTCTCAATCTTATCCTTAGAAACTGCTGTGCCATAATTAACATAATCATCAGAGTGCATCGCAAGTTCAATCTTAATTTTCTCAATAATATTAACCATATCATCTGGTGTAGCATCTGTAAGATTAAAGCCGTCCTCATCTAGCTTTACCGCATCAGCACCTGATAACTTCATCATCAATGCCTTAAGGCTTATCTTTGCACTGGAAGCACTCGCCATAATCTGGCTCTTTACATCATCTGCCTCCTTAAGTAGCCCCTCATATGTATTGTCAGTTGCAGCTGTCACACCCCCAGAAATTACCACTCCTGCAAATGCACCTGCCACACCCTCACTTTTAGCCGTCTTATTCTCTTTATAATTAATTGATGTTCCCTGTGTGGCCACATCTTTATTAAAATTCGCACCTGAAACTGTATATGTCATATTCTGCTGCCTTTCTTATTCACTGTCTGAAACAATCACCCATTGCATTGTCATGTAATAAATATTTCGGCAGATATAGCGGGATAATTGAGAGATTAGTGGCAACAAATAAAAAGGAAGCTGATTCAGAATTAATGAAAATCCAAACCAGCTCCCTTTCTCTATATTATTGTCCTATATCTTCGTAGCATGAACCTTAGAAACATCACCGTTAAACTCATACACAGCTATTCCATACTTATGTAAGTCAATAAGCAATGACTGCGGATATCCATCACAATCTCCCTTAACGGCTGTAAGAGTCTTCTTCTGGTCAGCTTCATTATCTCCAAGAACCAGCTTATACTTAGTCTTGAACGGAACTCCTATTCTGAAGCTGTCTCTTTCAACTGGTGTAAAATTAAGTACAAAGAGAAGATTCTTCTTTCCATCCGGACTGATTCTCATAAATGATAAAACGCTATTATCTTTATCATTGGCATTAATCCATCTGAATCCTTCACTGCTGTAATCAGTAGCATACAGACATGGATAATTCTTATTAAGCTTCAGACACTTTTTCGTAAAATCCTTAAGTTCTGTATGACTTTCATCCTCTAACAGATACCAGTCAAGAGCACGCTTCTCACTCCACTCATTCCACTGACCAAATTCCTGTCCCATGAATAAAAGCTTCTTACCAGGATGTCCACACATATATGCATATGCCAGCTTAAGATTCTTGAACTTGTCCTCCCTGTCACCAGGCATTTTACCAAGCATAGAACACTTAAGATGTACAACCTCATCATGTGAAAGCACAAGAATGAAATTCTCGCTGTAAGCATACATCAATGAAAATGTCATCTTGCTATGATTAAACTTTCTAAAATATGGATCAAGCTTCATATATTCAAGGAAATCATGCATCCAGCCCATATTCCACTTAAATGTAAAGCCAAGACATTCCCCATTGTCAGGATCACCACTTACCATAGGCCATGCTGTTGACTCCTCAGCTATAGTTATTGCCTGTGGGAATCTCTTCTTTAACATGCTGTTAAAATGCTTTAAAAAGCTGATTGCTTCGAGATTACCGTTGTCACCATATTTGTTAGGAACCCAGTTTCCTTCTGTCCTTCCGTAATCCAGATACAGCATTGAAGCAACAGCATCAACTCTTAAACCATCAATATGGAACTTGTCCACCCAGAACATTCCATTAGCAATAAGGAAGTTAGCCACTTCATTCTTGGAATAATCAAATACCTTCGTTCCCCAGTCAGGATGCTCTCCCTTTCTAGGGTCTGCATACTCATATACACAGCTTCCATCGAAATTAGCAAGTCCATGTGCATCCTTTGGAAAATGTGCCGGTACCCAGTCAAGAATTACACCAATTCCTTTTTCATGCATATAATCTACAAAATACATGAAATCCTTAGGTGTTCCGTATCTTGCTGTAGGTGCATAATAACCAGTCACCTGATATCCCCATGATCCATCATATGGATACTCTGCAATTCCCATAAGTTCAATATGTGTATATCCCATATCTGAAACATATTTTGCAAGCTCAGGTGCCAATTCTCTATATGTATAGAATCCGTCCTCTGTTCCATCATCTTTCTTCTTCCATGAGCCAAGATGACATTCATATATAGAAAGAGGAGCTTTAAGATGATTCTCCGTCTTCTTCTTCTCAACCCATTCAGAATCTTTCCATTCATAACCTGAAAGATCGGCAACTATTGATGCTGTCTCTGGTCTTAACTGTGCCTGATTAGCATATGGATCTGCCTTGTAAAGAGCCTCTCCACTCTGGGAAATAATAAGGAACTTATACATATCCCCTGCTTTAGCTCCCGGTATGAACAAATCATATATTCCACCATCTGAAATCTTCTTCATATCATAACCATATGCATTCCAGTTATTAAACTCACCTATAACATAGACTTCTCTTGCAGCAGGTGCCCACACAGCAAAATACACACCTTCTTTTCCGTCTTTTACTCCAACATGCGCACCCATTTTGTTATATATCTCATAATGAGTTCCCTGTCCAAAAAGATATGCATCCAGTTCTGTAATTGCCAGCTGCTCGTATTTTTGCATATTCTTCATAAAATCCTCCATTATATTATTATTATCCTACACGACACTTATGGGTCCCCTCAGATATCCCACTAATTAATAGTATATTACCACATTAGCAAATTAATTACTACATTTCATTAGCAAAAAAAATGTTCATTTCACATATATTATGTTATACTGTAAATCGCATTGAAATAAATGCTTTATATAAGTTAGAAAGATGAAAAGGAGTATTAAATTCTTATGATATACTATATTGTTAACGAAAGTTTCACTAACATAATGGCATTTGTCAGCATCCTGTTTGCTTTCGCATTTACAATAGCTGCAATTGCTCTTGGCAAGAATCTTCTTCCAAGAGATGCCGGAAGAGCTTATGCTATCAACGGAAGTAAATCAGTTGGAAAACCAAGAGGCGCCGGCATGATTTTCATTCTTACATTCACAGTCACATGTGCATTATTCGTAAACTTAAGTGCCGAACTTATCATTTATCTTATACTTGTGCTTGCCGCAATGCTCAGCGGATACCTTGATGACAGTGCTTCATCACCATGGGGTAATTTAAAGAAAGGTCTTATTGACCTTGCAATATCAGTTATGGCGGCAGTTACTTACCTGCATTACAACCCTAACACATTTGACCTTGCATTCTTTGGAAAGACAGTAACTCTTAATCCAATTATATATGCAATACTTATTATTATACTTATATGGGTAAGTATCAATGTTACTAACTGTTCAGATGGTGTTGACGGCTTATGCGGTACACTCTCTGTTGTAACACTTGCCTCAGTGTATGTTCTTTTTAAGTCATTTAATATTGAATCAGCTTACAGACACACCGTTCTTATTATGATTGTGTGTATCCTCGGCTACCTGTGGTTCAATGCATCACCAAGCAAGCTTCTTATGGGTGACGCAGGTTCTAGAGCAATAGGAATATTTATAGCATTTACATTCCTCAAGCTCCATGCACCGCTGCTTTATATTCCAATGGCACTTGTAATTATTCTTGATGGCGGACTTGGTCTTATCAAGGTTTCTTTCATGAGATTTCTTCACATCAACCTAATGAAGAACCTTCGTACACCAATCCACGACCATATGAGAAAGAATAAAGACTGGTCAGATACGCAGGTTGTTTTTAGATTCACAATTATCCAGGTAATTCTTGGTCTTGCAGTAATATATGGATTAATGTTCTGATATTAAATATGTTAAAATGGCATGTCAGTTGGATTTCTGACATGCCATTATTTCTGTTCTGAAAGTTTCTCTGCCTGACGCCGCCTGCGTCTGTGCTCTCTCTCTTTTATCTGCTTTTCATATATCTTAAGTGCACCCTTTTCATCAGTGTGCTTCATAATTCTGACTGCATAATATCTGCCTTCTTCGGTCTGTTTAACTCTGAAACGCCCCTTTATAAGTCCGTGTTCATCACATGTAAACAAGCCGTAATAGCATTTCGAATTAGTGGCAAACCACTTGACTGTTCTTGTCATAGTCCTGCCACATAAAAAGCATTTGCAGGAACGTACAGTTCTGTCGCTTGCAGCCTTGTCCCTTGTCGCAAATCCCTTTGAAATATACTTCTCATAAGTTCCAAAGTTAAGATATACCTCGTCCTTTCTTGACTCTGGAATTGTAAATGTATCTATACTGCAGAACTTCTTAACTCTGTCAAAATCCAGCTTCTTCATTATCTTGGCTGTATATCTTGCATCACTCATTGCTGAATGATAATGCTCATCTCCCTTGATTCCCTGCTCATCAATTGCAGATTTAAGATTCATGCGTGTCTTGCCATCTGAAAAATTAATACTGTAAAGTTTCTGAAGATCAAGGTATAGAAGCGGCTTTGGGAAATTCTCCGGAACATCATAAAACTTCATATTTCGTCTTAATTCAGTAATATCCATGCTTCCCCATGTAACAAATGTATAATCCTCACCGCACCATTCAAGAAATTCAGTTACACCCGATACGAAATCAGTTCCGTTAGCAAGGTCATTTTCTGTTATCCCTAATATCTTCTTGACTGTATTCTGCAGCTTTGTATACACCTGTGGCTTAATGGTACACTGCCACTCATCTACAATATCAAGCTTCTCATTAACCTTCGCCGCACCTATCTGTATAATCTCAAAAGGAAAATGATCCTCAGAAAATTGTTTTCCCTTGGCACTCTGATTCCACTCAAGATCCATAACAATATAATTCATAAACATTTTCCTCTGTTACTTATTCTAATCTCGTGATATCTACATATTAAAGCAAACATATTATAGCGTGTATATGGGCGTATGTCGATAATATTTTATGAAGATATTGCAATAAGCTACGCTCTTGCATCAAATGTATTATCTGCTCCTGCTGCTATATTATCACTTTCTTTGCTCTTTAATGCCTTTCTTTCTGCCGAATAAGCTTCATAATATGTTGTTTTTAAAGCAGAATTAACCTTTGTCTCCGCCTTTGTTTCTTTTGCCTGCCAGCCAACACCGCCTGTATATGTAAGTATCTCTTCTCCATCTTCATTATATACATGAACTGCTGAACCAAAGCCTTTTCCCTGACACTTTGCCTCATACGGCTCTCCAAATAACATGCACAGCCATCTTTTATCCGCTTCCTGCACTTCTTTCATGACAGATGCATTGCCAGAACCTGTCAGATAGCTGAATTTTCCAATCAAAGCAGCCCTGTCTGGCGCAACCTTGCTTATTTCTGACTTTCTTAAACTCTTAAATTCATTTCCCATATATTCATTGTTCTGTGCATCTTTTTTCGCCATTTCAGCAATTTTATCTTTTAAAGAGTCTGTCAGTTTCCATTTATTCTTTTTAGAAGCCGCAACAACACTGGTATCTGCGCTTCCCATTACATTAGATATATTCATGCCTGCCCCCTGAAACCACATTTTTACAAATGCTTCTTATTATCTAATATCGGCATAATTGTGTATATATTCCATAAGGTCGTTGTAAAATACCCATTTTCTTTTAATAACTATTGTTTTCTTCTTCGCCTCGTCTAATGCAGCATCATAGCTTGCATGGGTTCTTGTGCAACGCTCAACTATATTGTCCTCTCCATCTATTATAACCCCTCTGTAATACTCACACTGGTAATCTTTGTTCCAGACTTTTTCGACTTCTGGTGTGAATGTTCTTTCTTTTCCCTGCATACTTTCCCCTCCTGAAAGCTGGTCTTTATAGTTGGAGCAGATTTATCTTGTCTGTATTCCTTACAAAGATTAAGGTATACTGACCACTGATTATCAGTATATGCCACTTCGCTTGTCTCATTATCCACACCATATTTTCTCTTTGAAAGTGATATAATTTCTTCCGGTGTTGCAGGAGTCGCATTTCCATTTGCCTTTATAAAAACTGTTTCATTGTAATCTCCTCCATTAACAATGTTCTTGACATAACTATATCAAACATTACAACCGTCTATGTGACGTACAACAGTTCCTAACCTTTAGGCTAAAGTGCTTTGTAAAATAAATATTAAATTGTTTGTGAGTCCGGCAAATTGAATG
>ERZ1106939.1496-NODE-1496-length-17584-cov-15.144903_pt1 | contig 17584 bp, 14 predicted proteins | sample MGYA00403669_ERZ1106939 | MGnify/ENA primary metagenome ERZ1106939 (study PRJEB35170, sample SAMEA104062447) | human gut metagenome | biome: human gut; feature: human-associated habitat; material: faeces | place: Denmark | collected 2012-09-28 ...
ATGACCTCGATATGATCTATCTCTCCGGCCCCGGCCACGGCGGCAACGCCATGGTCGCGCAGGACTATCTCGACGGCTCGTACACCGACGTGTACCCGAATATCACGCGCGACGCGGCCGGCATGCAGCGCCTGTTCAAGCAGTTTTCGTTCCCCGGCGGCATCCCGAGCCATGTCGCGCCCGAGACGCCGGGCTCCATCCACGAGGGCGGCGAGCTGGGCTACTCGCTCGCGCACGCCTTCGGCGCCGTGATGGACAACCCCGGCCTGATCGCCGCCTGCGTCGTCGGCGACGGCGAGGCCGAGACCGGCCCGCTCGCCACCGCGTGGCACGGCAACAAATTCGTCAACCCCATCACGGACGGCGCGGTGCTGCCGATCCTGCACCTCAACGGCTTCAAGATCGCCAATCCCACGCTCTTTTCCCGCATCAGCCACGAGGAGCTCGAGATGTTCTTCCGCGGCTGCGGGTGGGAGCCGCGCTTCGTCGAGGGCGACGATCCCGCCGAGATGCACGCCAAAATGGCCGAGACGATGGACTGGGCCATCGAGGAGATCCACGCCATCCAGCAGCACGCGCGCACCGCACACGACACCGCGCGCCCCTACTGGCCGATGATCGTGTTCCGCGCGCCGAAGGGCTGGACCGGCCCCAAGGAAGTGGACGGCAAGCAGGTGGAGGGGTCGTTCCGCGCGCACCAGGTGCCGATCGCGATGGACAAGCCCGAGCACCTCGTGCAGCTCGAGGAGTGGCTGCGCAGCTACCACCCCGAAGAGCTCTTTGACGACAACGGCACGCTCATCCCCGAGCTGCAGGCGCTTGCGCCGAAGGGGCAGCGCCGCATGGGCGCAAACCCCCACGCAAACGGCGGTCTGCTGCTGCGCGAGCTGCGCATGCCGGACTTCCGCACGTATGAGCAGCCCGTGCCGGCGCCCGGCGCCGTCGAGGCGCAGGACATGACCGTGCTCGGCGCGTTCGTGCGCGATATCATGCGCGAGAACATGGACGCGCGCAACTTCCGCATCTTTGCCCCCGACGAGACGGCCTCCAACCGTCTGAGCCCGGTGTTCGAGGTCACGGGCCGCCGCTGGGTCGCCGAGGCGACGGACAGCGACGAGTTTCTCGACCCCGACGGCCGCGTCATGGACTCCATGCTCTCGGAGCATATGTGCGAGGGCTGGCTCGAGGGCTATCTGCTCACCGGCCGCCACGGCTTTTTCAACAGCTACGAGGCCTTCATCCGCATCGTCGACTCCATGGTCGCGCAGCACGCCAAGTGGCTCAAGGTCTGCAACCAGCTGCCCTGGCGGCAGGACATCGCCTCGCTCAACTACGTGCTCGCCTCGAACGTGTGGCAGCAGGATCACAACGGCTTCACGCACCAGGACCCCGGCTTCCTCGACCACGTGTCGAATAAGAAGGCCGACGTCGTGCGCATCTATCTGCCGCCGGACGCAAACTGCCTCCTGAGCTGCTTTGACCACTGCATCCGCAGCCGGAACTATATCAATGTCATCGTGGCCTCCAAGCATCCGCGGCCGCAGTGGCTGACCATGGAGCAGGCCGTGCGCCACTGCACGCAGGGCGTGAGCATCTGGGAGTGGGCCAGCAGCGACCAGGGCGCGGAGCCCGACGTCGTCATGGCCTGCTGCGGCGACACGCCGACGCTCGAGACGCTCGCCGCCGTGACCATCCTGCGCGAGAAGCTGCCGGAGGTGCGCGTGCGCGTCGTGAACGTGGTCGATCTCATGAAGCTGCAGCCGCACGCCGACCACCCGCACGGCCTCACGGACGAGGACTATGACCTCATCTTCACGAAGGACAAGCCCGTCATCTTCGCCTTCCACGGCTATCCGAAGCTGATCCACGAGCTGACCTACACCCGCCGCAACCAGAACATGTTTGTCTGCGGCTACGTCGAGGAGGGCACGATCACGACGCCGTTTGACATGCGCGTGCTCAATGAGCTCGACCGCTTCCACCTTGTCATCGATGTCGTCAAGCGTCTGCCGCAGCTCGGCAACCGCGGCGCCTACGCCGTGCAGCAGATGCGCGACAAGCTCGTCGAGCACCGGCAGTACATCGCCGCGCACGGCGTCGACCTGCCCGAGATCGCCAACTGGCAGTGGACCGGCAGCACCAGCGCCGCCACGAGCTCCGAGCGCTGAGCGTGCCCGAGCGCGCCGAACGACCCCCACACCGAACACCAGCCGCCTGTCCCGGAGTCGGGACAGGCGGCGTTTCCGTTTTTGCAGTTTCTCTCTTTTTCCCTTTTTCAAGGAAGGCCGTGCTGTATGGCGGCAGTTTCCGCACCGCAGGCACTGGCTTTTCTGCTCAGAAAAATATGTAATACTTTGTGCAGATTCACAGTTTTTTGTCGTTTTGCCTGTTAAAATTTAGATTTTTCGTTTCTCTCTTGTGCAATTTTTCCGATTCCGCTATAATAGTGCCTTGAGGTGATTTTCATGTTCAAAATCGTGAATAACGAGAGATTATCTGACAATATGTTCCGCGTCACGTTCGAGGCCCCGCTCGTTGCCCGCAAGGCACAGCCGGGTCAGTTTCTGATGTTCCGCGTCGACGAGTTCGGCGAGCGCATGCCCATCACGATCTCCTCGTATGATCGTGAGGCCGGCACCGTGTCGGTCATCATGCAGCGCGTCGGCAGCACGACGGCTCTGCTCGCCGGCAAGAAGGCCGGCGACTATGTGGCCGACGTGGTCGGTCCGCTCGGCAACCCCGCCGAGTTTGACGATATGCACAAGGTCGTTGTTGTCGGCGGCGGCTCGGGCTGCGCCATCGCATGGCCGCAGGCCAAGGAGGCGCACCGTCTCGGCTGCGATGTCGACATCATCGCCGGCTTCCGCACCAAGGGCATCGTCGTGCTCGAGGAAGAGATGCGCGCCTGCTGCGATCATCTGTACATGATGACCGACGACGGCACCTACGGCGAGAAGGGCTTCACCACCGTCAAGCTCAAGGAGCTGCTGGAGAAGGCCAAGGCCGAGGGCAAGCAGTATGACCACTGCATCTGCATCGGCCCGCTGCCGATGATGAAGTTCGTGTGCCAAATCACGAAGGAATACGGCGTGGCCACGATGGTCGATATGAACTGCATCATGATCGACGGCTCCGGCATGTGCGGCGGCTGCCGCCTGACCGTGGACGGCAAGATGAAGTTCACCTGTGTCGACGGTCCGGAGTTCGACGGCCACCTCGTCGATTTCGACGAGGCGATCGCCCGTTCCAAGATCTACGAGGCACAGGAGCAGAAGGTGTTTGAGCGCCGCCACCACTACTGCAATCTGCAGGCCATGGCCGACGCTGAGGAAGCCGCACGCGAAAAGGAGGAGAAGTAATCATGGCGAATATGTCTCCCACGAAAAATCCGATCCCGGAGCAGGATCCGAACGTCCGCAATAAGAATTTTGAAGAAGTCGCGCTTGGCTACACCGTCGAGATGGCGGTCGATGAGGCCAACCGCTGCCTGAATTGCCCGCGCCCGGCCTGCATGTCCGGCTGCCCGGTCAATGTCAAGATCCCGCAGTTCATCGCCTGCGTCCGTGAGCAGGACTTCAAGGGCGCTTACCACAAGATCCTGGAGGACAGCTCCCTGCCCGCCATCTGCGGCCGTGTCTGCCCGCAGGAGAAGCAGTGCGAGAGCAAGTGCGTGCGCGGCATCAAGGGCGAGCCCGTCGGCATCGGCCGTCTGGAGCGCTTTGTCGCCGACTGGAACCGCGAAAACGCCGACGAGATGCCCGAAAAGATCCAGACCAACGGCCACCGCGTCGCGGTCATCGGCTCCGGCCCGTCCGGCCTCGCCTGCGCGAGCGATCTGGCCAAGCTCGGCTACGACGTGACCGTCTACGAGCATTTCCACAAGGCCGGCGGCGTGCTGGCTTACGGCATCCCCGAGTTCCGTCTGCCGAAGGCCATCGTGCAGAAGGAGATCGACAAGCTCGTGGCCATGGGCGTCAACATCGTGTGCGACGCGACCATCGGCAAGTGCATGAGCATCGACGAGCTGCTCGGCAAGGACGCCGAGAAGCTCCTCGGAGACGAGAAGTACGAGGCCGTGTTCATCGGCTCGGGCGCCGGTCTGCCGAAGTTCCAGAACATCCCGGGTCTGAGCTACTGCGGCGTGTTCTCCGCCAACGAGTTCCTCACCCGCATCAACCTCATGCACGCCTATGACGAGCGCTACGACACCCCGCTCATGCCCATCCACGTGACGGCCGTCGTCGGCGCCGGCAACGTCGCCATGGACGCCGCGCGCTGCGCCAAGCGTCTGGGTGCGAACGTGACGGTCGTGTACCGCCGCGGCGAGGAGGAGATCCCCGCCCGCAAGGAAGAGTACGAGCACGCAAAGGAAGAGGGCATCAACTTCTCCCTGCTGTGCAACCCCATCGAGATCCTTGCCGACGACAACGGCTGGGTGCGCGGTCTCAAGTGCATCCGCATGGAGCTCGGCGAGCCCGACGAGAAGGGCCGCCGCCGTCCGATCGAAGTGCCGGGCAGCGAGTTTGAGATGGCCTGCGACTCCGTCATCATGGCGCTTGGCACCTCCCCCAACCCGCTGCTGCGCAAGGCGACGCCGGACCTCGAGTACAGCGATCGCGGCGGCATCGTCGTCAAGGATGACACCGTGACGACCATGAAGGACGGCGTGTTCGCCGGCGGCGATGCCGTCACCGGTGCGGCCACCGTCATCAAGGCGATGGGCGCCGGCAAGAAGGCCGCGGCTGCCATCGACGCGTACATCAAGAGCAAGTAAGCACATATGTAAGATCAGCGGACATCCGACGGATGTCCGCTGATCGGTTTTAAAGGAAAAGCCTTCCCCACCAAGGGGAAGGCTTTTCTTTATGCCTGCGCGGGGAGATTGAGCACGAGGGCCAGAAACTCCAGCGGCGTGTCGCCGTCGTTGCGCAGAAAATGACTTTCGCCGTCACCCGTGAAGGTCACGGTACCGGCGTCCACGGTCGTCGTCTCACCGTTGCTGCGGTACGTGCCGTGCCCGGAGAGGAAGTAGTACACTTCATAGTTGCCGTGGTGGGTATGCTCGCCGACTTCGCAGCCGGGCTGCAGCACCATGCGGGCGCAGACCGTACCGGCGCCGAGCATCTCCTCCGGAGAGAGGATAGCATAGCGCTCGAGATGGCCGGCACCGCCTTTGAGGTGCTCAAGGCGCTCGGGCACATCGGGGAGCTTGCGGATGAATGCCATAGAGATCAGCCTCCTTTTTGGTTGTGCTCTATTCGTAGCACACGGCTGCGAAAATTGCAACCATTTTTCGCGCGGAGGCCGGCAGGTTTCGTATTTTAAATATAAAAAATCCACGCGCTTGGCGTGGCGTCATCCGGCTCTATGGCTTCTCACTTGCTGCTGGGTTCCCAGCTGACATCCGAGAAGATCAGGTCGTCCAGGTCCTGGACTTGATTGGTACGCATAACGTTATCACGCTCCTTTCTTTTTCAGTTGCTCTCAGTTTAGCAGATGATATGCAGGATTGCAAGCGGTTTTTCAACAGTTTACACATATTTTACATATTGCTTTGCAGCACAACGCACAAATGACCGGGCGCTTCCTGCAGGAAGCGCCCGGGAAGCCTTCATTTATACAGATCCAGAAATTCCTCAAGGCAGAGGTTGTTTTCCATGATGTACGCCGCCGCCTCTTTGCCGACATAGCGGAAGTGCCACGGCTCATACATGACGCCGGTGACACTCTCCTTGTCGGCGGGATAGCGCAGGATGAAGCCGTACTCCTGACAGTGGGCGTACATCCACTGGAAGAGCGCGGTCTTTTCCAGATCGCGTGTCTTGACCTCATAGAACTTGTCGGTGATGTCGGCGCACAGGCCGAGCTGATGCTCGCTCGTGCCGGGACGGGTAACGATGCGGGCGGCTGCGGCCTCGTCACCACCGCACTGCCCGACCTTGCGGGTGAAGAGGTACGACTGTTCGCTGTAGCTGCGGTACGTGCTCGACAGGCACACGCTCAGCCCCTCGGCACGCGCGGCGGCGATGAATTCCTTGAGCGCGTCCACGGCGCGGCCGTCAAAATACCGGCCGCCCTCCAGCTCCGCCAAGTCCTCTGGTACGGCCTCGCCGATCGGGTTTTGCGCGTTGACGAGCGTGAGCTCCCAGCTGCCGGTGTTGACCTTCGGCAGGCCATTGTCCGGCTCGGGCGTGGGCGTGGGCGCAGCGGTCACGACCGGTGTGGGCGTTGCGGCGGCGGACTGCGCCGGAGCATCCATCGGCGGCAGCACGCGCAGCGCGACGATGGCGGTCAGCGCCAGAATGAGCGCGACACATAAAACGGTTTTGAGAGCTTTTCGCATCGTATCCCCACATCCTCGGTGACGGTTTTCGGCACAAAATGGCCGAAATTATGGTATCACGTTTCCGGCGGCGGGTCAATCCCAAAACCGCCGCTTGACACACACCGCCGAAGCAGATAAACTGTCCGGGAAGGAGAGATGACCCCATGCAACGTGATTGCTCCGGCCGCCCGCTGCGGCTGTTTTTGACTTTTTACCGGCCGCACCGGCGGCTGTTTGCGCTCGATCTGCTCTTTTCGCTGCTCTCATGTCTGGCGGATCTGGCGTTTCCCTATGTCTCGCGGCAGGCGATGCAGCACCTGCTGCCGCTGGGACTGTTCCGCACATTTTTTGCGATCATGGCGGCGCTTCTGGCAGCATACCTGCTCAAGGCCGTGTTCAAATACGCCGTGACCGTCATCGGCCACCAATGCGGCGTGCTCATCGAAGCGGATATGCGTCAGGAGCTCTTTGAGCATCTGCAGACGATGAGTTTCCGCTTCTTTGACTGCAACCGCACAGGCGTGCTCATGAGCCGCATGACGAGCGACCTCTTTTCTATTACGGAGCTGGCGCACCACGGGCCGGAGTATCTGCTCACGGCGGTGGTCACGCTCGGCGGCGCGCTCGCGATCCTGGCGCCGATCTGCTGGCAGCTTGCGCTCGTGCTGCTGCTGCTCGTGCCGCTGTCGCTGTGGATCACGATCCGCCAGCGTAAGCGCATGAACGACGCAAACGTCGCCGTCAAGCGCCGGCAGGCCGAGATCAACACCGTCATCGAATCCGGCATCTCCGGCGTGCGCACAGCCAAGGCGTTCACGAACGAGGCCGTCGAGCGTGAGAAGTTTCTCGCCTGCAACGACCGCTACAAGCACAGCAAGACCGACTGGTACCGCGCCATGGGCGTGTTTCAGGGCGGGATGGAGTTTACGATGTCGGCCATGCAGGTCGTGGTCATCGCGCTCGGCGGCGCGTACATCATGCGCGGTCAGATCGACTACATCGACCTCATCACGTTTTCGCTGTACGTGACGACGTTCATCTCCCCCATCCGCACGCTGGTCAACTTTATGGAGGTGTTCACCGACGGCACGGCCGGCTTCCAGCGCTTTCTGGAGCTGATGCGCGTGCAGCCCGACATTGCCGACGCGCCGGACGCCAGACCCCTGCCGACGGTGCGCGGGCAGGTGGATTATAACGACGTGAGCTTCGACTACGCTGAGGGCGCGACCGTGCTCTCGCACGTGGATCTGCACATTGCGCCGGGTGAGACGCTGGCCGTCGTCGGTCCGTCGGGCGGCGGCAAGACGACGCTGTGCCAGCTGCTGCCGCGGTTTTACGATGTCACGTCCGGCTCGGTATGCATCGACGGCATCGACGTGCGCACCGTGACGCAGGCGTCGCTGCGCCGCTGCGTCGGCGTGCTGCAGCAGGAGGTCTTCCTCTTTGCCGACACCATCCGCGAAAACATCCGCTACGGCCGCCCCGATGCCACCGACGCCGAGATCGAGCAGGCCGCGCGCTATGCCGAGATCGACCGCGAGATCCGCGCCATGCCCGACGGCTACGACACCTATGTCGGCGAGCGCGGCGTCATGCTCTCCGGCGGGCAGAAGCAGCGGCTGAGCATTGCGCGCCTGTTTCTGAAAAACCCGCAGATCCTCATCCTCGACGAGGCCACGAGCGCGCTCGACTCCGTGACCGAGCAGCGCATCCAGCACGCGCTCGACACGCTCGCCCGCGGCCGCACGTGCATCATCATCGCCCACCGGCTGAGCACCGTGCAGGGCGCCGACCGCGTCGCCGTGATCGACGGCGCGCGTGTCTGCGAACAGGGCACACCCGCCGAGCTCATCGCGCGCGACGGCAAATACGCAGCGCTCTGCCGCGCACAGCACCTTATTTAAATACAGACGCCGAGCGCGCCGGATCACACGATCCGGCGCGCTTTTTCCGTCTGAAACTCAGTCCCCGATGTAAGTAAAGCGGCGCACGACCTGCCCGTCGCGCTCGATCTGCTCGTCCCACATGGCGGCGGGGCGCACCCAGAGCCCGCGCTCCCCGTAGAGCGCGCGGTAGACGACCATGGGCTCGAGCGTCTCCGAATGCGTGGCAACAAACAGCAGTTCATACTCCCTGCCCTTGAAGTGGCGGTAGCGCCCGGGGCGCAGTGTCTGCGGCGCGCTCATGCCTTGTCCTCCGGCATGCCGAAGCTCTGGATGAGCAGGCGCGTGAGCGCGTGCGCACCGTCACGCGTGAGCATGATGCTCGCGACCTCATCGACCGTCTTTTCCGGCATATCGATCAGTCCCTTTGGCTGGGGCGTGTAGTTGTGCTGCACATACATATGGTAGAAGCTCAGCGAGCACTCCGAGCGGTTGTCGTTGACCGAGACGTTGAACACATTGGCAAACTGTGGCTTCATATCGCCACCTCCTGTAACCTTTCTGCGCCCATTATACCACAGTGCGCGCGAAACCACCGCGTCAATTTTTGCACGTTTTCCGGAAAACTGTCCAAAAACTATTGCAGTATCGGACACATCGTCGTATAATGTGACCATCCAAATGCGAATTTTTTCACATGGAGGGAAGCGTAGATTGAAAGACCTGAAGCATCTTTACGAATTTGAAAAGCTGCTCGAGAGCGCCAACAACGCGCTCGTGCAGCAGGCGTGTGCCGAGGGGAAGCACGCGCTGGCCTACACCTGCTACCACATGCCGGAGGTGCTGCTCAACACCGGAAACTGCTTTTCGGTGCGCCTGCGCGCACCGCTGACAGGGTCGCTGGACATCTCGTCGTACTACATGTCGAACTTCATCTGCGACTACTGCAAGTCGCTGCTGGAGCGCGGCATCGAGGGCGGCTACAACTTCCTGTCCGGCCTGATGGGCACGGAGACGTGCTCGGAGATGAACCGCGCGCTCGAGCACTTCGAGCTGCTGCGGCTCGTGGACAATGAGCAGTTTTTCGTGACCTTTCTCGATATGCCCTTCAAGGTCACGGAAAACACCGTGCGCCACTATGTCGACCAGCTCCGGCGCAAGGTGCTCACGCCGCTGCAGGAGGTCTACGGCGTGGACGTGTCGGACGATGCGCTGCGCAAGGCGGTCGCCGAGCACAACGAGGTCTGCCGCATCCTGACCGAGATCGGCCAATTCCGCAAGGAGGAAAACCCGCGCATCACGGGCTATGAGTACCACATCCTGAACCTTGTGAGCTATTGCTGCCCAAAATATCTCATCGTCGACAAGCTGCGCGAGACGCTCGAGGAGCTGCGCCAGCGCGAGCCCGATGTGAAGCCGCGCTTTCGCGTGAAGATCGCCGTCGTCGGCAGCGAGATCGACGACCCCGGCTTCACCAAGCTCGTCGAGGATGCGGGCGCGCTCGTCGTGGTCGACCGGTTCTGCTTCGGCTCGACGCCGGGGCGCGAGGAAATTCATCTCGACCCCGACCTGCCGGTGCTTGAGAGCATCGCGCGCCACTACCTCAACACCAGTCAGTGCCCGCGCTTCATGCAGCGCGAGAAGGTCGACGGCCGCTGGCAGCTCGTGCGCGACCTGTGCGCGGAATATCACGCGCAGGGCGTGCTGTACGAGCAACTCAAGTTCTGCGAATACTGGGGCTATGAGCGCGCGCTGGCAAGCCACGTCGTCACGCGCGAATTCGGTATTCCGTCCGTCGCGGTCGACCGCCAGAACGCCACCGGCGGCAGCGGCCAGCTGCGCACGCGCGTGCAGGCGTTCGTCGAGAGTCTGGAGATCAAGCAGCTCCAGACACAGAGAGGAGGCAAGTGACCATGGGTGAACAAAAGCGCTCCCTGCGGGAATTTCTCCGCCACGTCAATGACTACACCTACCGCTTCGACCCGGAAAAGGGGCGGTTTCGCTACCGCGAGCTGCGCGGCGTGCGCGACACGGCGTTTGACTTCTATATGTGGCTCAAGTGCTGGAAGGACATGATCGTCTTTGTGGCCAAGTGTCCGGTGTCGGCCGTGCGCGCGCTGTTTCGCTACCAGTGGTTTTCCACCTACCTGACCTACCCGAACTTTGTCGACCGCGGTACGCTCGGCATGCGCGGCAACCAGCTGCGCATGGCACGCGCCCAATATGACCGCATCGTGAAAAAGGCCACCGACCTGCTGCGCATCTCGTTCGTGGCCGACGAGCATTTTCACCCCGGCAACAAGCTCTCGAAGAAGATCGTGCTCTTTGACGAGCTCGTCCCCGGGCAGATCATGGCCGGCTTCCCGAACCTCATCTACCTGCCGGCACAGGTGCTGCCGGTGTTTCTGTGCTCGATCCTCAACCAGCAGATCACGCCGCCGTATCTCGACGCGGCCGAAAACTTCGGCATCCCGGCCGACGTCTGCCCCCTGCCCTCGGCCGAGGCCGGCTGTGCCCTGCGCGACGAGTATCCCAAGCTCGGCACGTGCTTTGTCGCCTGCAACATGCCGTGCGACGGCAGCGTCGCCACAACCGCGTATCAGGACCGGTATTTCAACCTCCCGACGTACTATTACGGCGTGCCCATCCGCTACAACGAGGACGCGGTGCAGGACTACGCCGTCGAGGAGCTGCGCGGACTCATCCGCTTCATCGAGGAGCAGACCGGCGAGACCTTTGACTGGGATGCGTTCTTCAAGGCCATGAAGGTCTACAACCGCGAGACGGAGTACGAGCTGCAAAAGTGGGAGGTCAACCGCACACCCTATCCGCAGATGACCGGCGAGACCTTCTGGATCTACCGTATGTTTTTCTACCACCTCTCGGGCGGCATGGACCCGCGCTTTCTCGACACCGACCGCCGCGTCAACCGTATCATGATGCGCGGCTACCGGCAGAAAAAGCCCTGCGCCCCCGCAATGCGCCACCGGTGCGTCGAGTGGTCGTGCCCGGCGAATTTCTACCCCGACTTCTCCGTCTGGGCGGAAAACTGCTGGGGCATCAACGTCGTGGCGAGCATGGAGTCGCTCATCTCCGATATCATCATCGACACCGAAGACCCCGACCGGGCGCTGGCCGATCTCGCGCGCAGCTACCAGCGCACCACCATGCGCAAGCACACCAAGGGCGGCTATGCAAACGTGCTCGACGAGCTGTGGGTCGTCTGCAAGCAGTACAATGCCGACATGGTGCTCATGTATGACCAGATCTCCTGCAAGGGCATGGACGGTCTGCGCGGCGTGTTTGAAGAGCAGGCAGCCGCGCGCGGCGTGCATATGCTCTGGGTCGCGCAGGATCTGCTCGATTCGCGCACGATCTCCAAGCGCGATATGCGCCGTCAGGTCAACCTCTATATGCAGACCGTCATGGGTGAGGAGCCGGTGCGCCCCGACCTCGTGGACTTTGACGATGCGCTGACGTGGTAAAAGCAAATCCATCGAGAACCTGAAAAACGAACACAGGGGCGGACGCCATGCGGCGTCCGCCCCTAATTGCTTGTCAAAAGCCTCGCAGAGTTTCGCCGCCGAAGCGGCGAAAGAAAGTCCAATCATTTTCTCCGGCGGCGTGTACGTCGGAGAAAATACATTTCGGCTCGCAAACGTGCGAGTTGTGCGCCGACGGTGCACAGCTCGTGCGATGCAGCGAGCCGCAGTCCCTTCAAACGAGAGCCCAACGCAGTGGGTCTCGTTTGAGCGCGTGCCAAAACGCTTTTTGGCACGCGCGATCATGCCTGCGGCTGCTTTTTGATATCAAACCGCCACACGGCCACGACGTAGGACACGAAGGCGATGGCCTCGATGACCATGCAAGAATACGAGCGTGCGAGGATGTCATACGTGAACCAGAACGGCGAATTGGTCAGATAGAGCAAGCGCGTGCGGCGCATATCGCGCGTCCAGAGCGCGATGGTCGTCATGCTCATGGCGATGCCGGGCAGCAAACTCCTCGGTCCGTCCCATGTGAGGACGGTGTTGACGACGTACAGCGCCAGAAACGCCCACAGCCACGCGCGGCTCTTGGCCCACTTGCGGTCGTTGAAGTAAAACACGACGCTGCGCGCAAACGACAGAATGTTGATGGTCGCGGCAGTCATCGCGCCGAGCAGCCCGTAGTGCACGATCCACATCAGGCAGGCGGCCGCCTGCGCGGCGAGGATGACGCGGCGGTTATTGAATTGCACCGAGATAAACACGATCAGGCTGCCGAGCAGACCCAGCGCCTGGTTGAGCCAGAAATCCATGTGCCACACCCTTTCTTCCCGCGGGAAAGAGGATTTTAACACAACCGCGCGAGAAAAACAAGCCTTCCCGTGCAGTTTTTCTCCCACATACAACGCCAAAATATACAAATCAGGAAGCCGCCGCAAGCGCCGCTTTCCTATTTATAAATAGTATCCCTCAAAACAACGCGGCAAGCTGCTGCCACACCGGCAGCCCCACGAGCCAGCGGATGACCGGCACGAACAGCAGCGCCGGCAGATAGTCCGCCACCTTGATCTTCGTGGCGCCGGTCTGGTTGAGACCGATGGCCGCCACGAGCAGAGAACCCGCGCACGTGAGGTCTGCGACCGCCGCCTCCGAGAGCAGCGGCGCGATCGCCCCGGCCAGCAGCGTGAGCGTCCCCTCGACCACGAGCACCGCCGCACCCGCGAGCATCACGCCCGCGCCGAGCGTCGTGGCCATCATGGCGCAGAAAACGAGGTCGATCATCGACTTGGTAAACAGGATGCTGTTGTCGCCGCGGATGCCGGCGTCGAGCGAACCGTTGACCGCCATCGCGCCGATGCAGCACAGGAGGCTCGCCGTGACGAACCCCTCGGCCAGCGACGGGCCGCCCTCATGCCGGTGAACGTGCGCCTCGACCCATGTGCCGAGGCGGTGGATCGAGCCGTCGATGTTCAGCAGCGCACCGACCGCCGCGCCGAGCGTCATGGACACGATGACAATCAGGATACTCCGGCACGCACTCGCACCCGAAATGCCGATATACAGCACGCAGAGCCCAAGGCCGACCATGACCGTTTTACTCACCCGCTCGGGGATGCCCCGCCGAAACAGCAGGCCGATCGCCCCGCCGCCCGCAATGGCCAGCGCGTTGACAACAGCGCCCGTCAGACTCATATCCGATCCGCTCCTTCCCGCCGCGCCGCCTTATTTAAATAAGGTATCATCCATCGGACACGGTTTGATCAAAATGCACCGTTTAAGATAGCACAACCAGGCGGCCGTGTAAACACACGCGCGTAAAAAATTCAGCCGTGCACGTTCGGGATGGACGCCTTGAGCTCACTGAGAAACATCTGTCCGGCGGTGGACAGGCCGGTCTTCTGCTTATAGACGACGCCGACGGTGCGCTGCAGCTCCGGCGAGAGACGGCGCGCGATGACACGCCGTCCGCTGCGGCGCAGCACCGCCTCCGGCAGGATGGACACGCCGAGGTTGTTCTCGACCAGGTTCAGGATCGTGTAGTCGTCGGCCACGCGGTACTGGACGTTGATCTGCGGATGGCGCGTGAGCAGGTCACGGATGCAGCCGCCGCCGCGCCCTTCCTCGAGAAGAATGAAGGGCTCAGCCGCAAGCTCGTCGACCTGAATGAAGATGTTCTCGCCCAGCGGATGCCCCTCGGGCAACACAGCGAGCATGGTGTCCTGATAGATCGGCTCGCACGGAAACGGGGTCGTGCGCAGCATATCCGTGAATACCGTATTCTCAACGGTGGGAGCATCAAATACATTTGCGGCGATGCTTCCGTTGGTGTATGTCCACATGAACATAAAGGCGAACCAGCAGAAGAACTGCACCAGCCCTACCGTCCAAAAGGCTTTCGGCGCTTTTACCAGCAGCTTCAGCATATTGACTTTCTCATGTTCCTGCTCTTCCGTGATCCCATGATACTCGGCATACTCTGCGGGCGGCATTTCCTTGACTTTGACCGTTGTATAAATAACGCAGAATATCAGAATGGCTGCTCCGATATAGAACGAATAGATTACAGAATCGGGAATTACCCCCTGGGGCGCCGTGTTGCTGATACCCACCCACGCAAATATGAACGGGAACAGATAGCCCACCAGGCTGCCGGCATTGCATAAGAAACTCTGGATGGAATAGGCAAGTCCTTTCTGTTTCTCATTCACCATGTCGCCTACCATCATCTTGAACGGCTGCATTGCCATATTAATGGAAGTATCCAGAAACATCAGCGATACCAGACCGAAAATCATGGCAGTGCTCACCGCCATACCGAAGCTGCCGGCATTGGGCAGCAGGCACATGACGAGTACCGCAACCAGCGAACCGATGAACAGGTAGGGAATGCGACGTCCGAACCGTGTCCATGTCCTGTCGCTGGCAGCTCCTACGATGGGCTGCACGATGATACCTGCCAGCGGCGGTAATATCCAGAAATAACTCAAACTGTGCGGGTCGGCTCCTAAAGTAGAGAATATACGGCTGATGTTCGCGCTTTGCAGGGCATACGCAATCTGTACGCCGAAGAAACCGAAGCTGATATTCCATAGTTTCCAGAAACTTAAATCGGGTTTTACTTTCATTGCTCTCTTGTTTTTTATGATATTAGTTTATAGATGAATTCGGTTGTGTTTTTATTTGGTCGTTCCCCTTACCACCAGATTTGTCCGTACAATCTTGTTGGTGCTTTTTCCTTCGTGTCCGTTCAGCTTGTCTGTAAGGATGCCGAATGCGCTTTTGCCCACTTCTTCTCCGTGCTGCTCCACGGTGGTCAGTTTCGGGTCGGTACTTTGGGCGATGGCTCCGTCGGTGAAGCCGCAGATGGAAACCTCGTCCGGCACTTTCAGTCCTACCAGCTTGCAGGCATACAATATGCCCGATGCCGTTTCGTCATTGATGGCGAAGAAACCGTCGGGACGGTTATCGCTCTCCAGCAGGTCGGGTGTTATGGCAATGGCGCGTTCACGGTTGTCGCACAGCTTTATCATGCTGTCGTCCACCGGCACTTTGTATTTCTTCATGGCATCCAGATAGCCGTTCCGCCGGTTCTTGGTAATCTCCAGATGCGGAGATGCGCCGTAGAAGAAGATGCGTTTGCATCCGGTCTGAATCATGTACTCTACGGCGGCAAACGAGCCGGCATAGTCGTCCACAACCACCCGTTCCGTTTTCAGCTCCGTACAGATGCGGTCGTAAAACACAATCGGTATGTCGTTGTTCAGCAGCTCCTGGTAGTGGTCGTATTGCTCCGTGTTTTTGGCGAGGGAGGCTATGACGCCGCAGACGCGGGCGGCAAGGAAAGAGTGGACAATTTTGACTTCCTGTTCGTAGGACTCGTTGCTTTGGGCCACGATTATGTTGTAGCCGGCTTTGGCCGCCGCTGTCTCGATGCCGCTCAGCACGCACGAGAAGAAATGATGCACCAGCTGGGGCACAATCACGCCAATCGTATTGCTGCGGCTCGAACGGAGGTTCACGGCAAGCACATTGGGCTTGTAGTTATGTTCGCGGGCGTAGGCATGGATGAGGTCGCGGGTTTCCCGGCTGATGTCCGGATTGTCCTTGAGCGCTCTCGACACGGTGGACGGCGAGACATTCAATGCCCGGGCAATATCTTTAATGGTTATCTGCGGTTTGTTCATCAGTATGATTTCAATTTTCAGCCAAAGGTAATAAAAATAGGAAGATATACGAAGACCGTAGCCGGGCTTCTTATTTATCCTGCTGCAAAAATAGCGGAATGCGTCTAATAAAACTTTTCTGTTGATACATATCGGATTATAAGTTTGTGCAAACGATTGCATATACTGTTTGCAACCATGTATTTGCCCGTTGCACGGTAAATTCCCGGTAAAAATCATTTGCTATACGATAAATCTCCGTAACTTTATCCTCTGAAAAATGTGGTATCGCTATCATGTTCAAATAAAGATTTTAGAGCTTGTTTGAATTTTGTCCGGCATTTTTTCAGGGAGTCGTTTAGAGGCTGTCTTTCTCAACCGGTTTTTAATCATCATACCGGCCTTTATTAATATAATGTATTGACTGACTATGATAAAGAGACTTGTTTTATTTTTTTGCCTATGCTTGCCGGCATTGGCCGCCTCTGCCCAAGAGCAGGAAGTTAAGTTTGCTTTCGATAACTATCGCCGTTATTACCGCGAGGCGCGCCTCTGCACCGATAGTGTAAAATTGGAGGCTATGAAGAAATTGCGTGTTTATTTTCATGAGCATCCTTACAGGCTGTCTAAGGTGAACATGTCCGTGCCGCCCGCCAGGTGTCTGGAGTTGCTTACGCCGGAGGGGACATTCTCGGATATGGATGCTTTGGAAGTGGAAGAAGAAACAGGACTTGATTTTGCATCATTAAATCATGGTTGTATGCATGCATGTGGACATGATGGACATACAGCAATCCTTATGGCAACAGCGAAGATCTTAAAGATGCATGAGGCAGAATTAAACCGCAGAGTTTATCTTGTCTTCCAGCCTGCGGAGGAAACTGCAGAAGGTGCCAAATTTATGCTAAAGACAGGAATTCTTGACAGTGTAAAACGAATTTACGGAGTTCATATTTTTAATGGGATTCCATCAGGAAAGATTTCGCTGGAAGCAGGACCAAGAATGGCCGCAACAAACTGGCTGGCAGTTCATTTATACGGAAAATCCGGACATGCAGGGAAACCGCATGAAGGAATCGATACAGCAGTGGCAGTGTCATCTATGGTAATGAATCTGCAAAGTATTGTGAGCAGGAATCTAAATCCATTAGATCCGGCAGTTTTGACGATCGGAAAGATCGAAGCAGGAACAGCAAGAAATGTTATTGCAGGAGAAGCTAAGATCGAAGGGACAGCAAGAACATTTTCCAAACAGGCACAGGAAATGATCGAAGAGAGAGTCAAAGATATCGCAAAAGCACATGAGCAGATGTATGGTGTTGATGTCACAGTCGATTTTCAGCCATCCAGCCATGGTGCGTTGATCAATGCCCCAGAAGTTGTGGAAGATGTGATGGAGAGAGCAGGAGAAGTATTTGATCCATCCGAATTTACACACGTACCAGCAATGATGTTAGGAGAAGACTTCGCTAATTATTTAGAAGAAATTGATGGATGTTTTGCATTTATCGGAGGCGGAGATCATCCGGCAAATCATCATGGAAAGTTCGATTTTGACGAAAAAGCACTGATCAGTGGTGTCCGTCTCATGCTGACATTTGTAATTGTATAAGATATAGTTCATGAAAATCGGTTGTAGATGGATACAACATATGATATAATCAGAAACCAAAAGAAGCACAGTATTTGATAGAAGAAAAGGTAGGGAAATATGAATTTAGTATA
>ERZ1106939.1497-NODE-1497-length-17581-cov-5.474894_pt1 | contig 17581 bp, 10 predicted proteins | sample MGYA00403669_ERZ1106939 | MGnify/ENA primary metagenome ERZ1106939 (study PRJEB35170, sample SAMEA104062447) | human gut metagenome | biome: human gut; feature: human-associated habitat; material: faeces | place: Denmark | collected 2012-09-28 ...
TTCATAGGTCTGGCAAAAGGAATACCGTGGCTTATATCCATCGCCTCTCCCTCAGCCTTGTCCTTATCAGCGTCAATGAGAACTATCTCAGAAAAAAGACCGCTCTGCATAAGTGCAAAAACTGATGCCGAACCAACGAATCCACATCCGATCATTACAGCCTTTCTTGGGTTTGTCTTAACAACTGCGCTAGTTTTATTGCTCATGTACGTTCCTCTCTTTCTTAAACTATAATTCAAATAGTTGCTTTTTATTATAACTATTCATCCCAAACACAAATTCTCAATATCTGCTTTGTTATCAGTAGTTCTGAATAATTATCTTTTATTTATATTATACCCGCATTGTACATATAATCCGTTGTAAAAACAACAAATTACTTGATAAAATACAATCAATAGCCCATTGTCCCCATTTTTATACAATTTTAATGCAGATTTTCACACAAAAAGTGCAATACTAAAAAGCAAACCGGACCAATACAGCTGAATGAATTGTCATTTAGCATATTGATCCGGTTATATTAAAATGCTGTATCCGCTTATTTTGTGCTTGAATTTCTGTACTCAAGCGGTGTCATTCCATACAGCTTCTTGAACTGTCTGTTAAAATGCTCCACGTTCTGATATCCTGCCTCGATTGCGATATTCTCAACAGTTGTGATGCTGTTTCTCAGCAGTGTACGTGCCTTCTTCATCTTGGCATTGGTGACCAGCTCTCCGAAAGTCTTGCCTGACTTCTCCTTTATGTACTTGGAGATATACGGCTCTGTCAGGTTGAACTGTGCAGCCATGTCTGCAAGCGATACCGTCTTGTAGTTGGCCTGGATGAAGTTGAGCATGGCAATATAGCGCTCATCCTTCACGTGACTGTCAGCCTTGGTGGCAAGATAATGGTTTACCGCAACAACAAGCGCTCCGATTGATGCCTTGATGATATCCTCATCCACACCTGCGCCCCAGAACATACTGCCGTCAACTGTGATACCCACATATGCCATAGCCTTTGATGAAGATCCGTGTGAAAGCGCATGCTCCTCGTATACAGTGAGCTCAAAGCTGATGTCAAAATACTGCTTAATTATATTGCTTACTGCATCGAGACGGCCGTTTCCATTGGCATCTACCTTTCTGGTGCTGTCATTGTGTAAAATAACTGCCTCTGCGAAAATGCCGTTTACCTGCTTAAAGTGGCACTCCGGTATAGTGAAATATGGATGAAAATCTACATAATTGTCTGTAAAGATACTGTGTACCCACTCAGGTGAAAGCTCCTTGTGCTCCTCGTCCGATACCTGCTTGACCATGTATCCGACCTGCTCTCTCATCTGCTGTGGCACATTGATACCGAAGCTCTGCTTAAGGATATATGCCACTCCGCCCTTTCCTGACTGGCTGTTGATACGGATAACATCAGCCTCGTATGTCCTGCCGACATCCTTTGGATCTATAGGCAGATATGGAACCGTCCACTTATCAAGCTTCTTTTCCTCTCTCCATGCCATGCCCTTTGAGATCGCATCCTGATGTGAGCCTGAAAAAGCAGAAAAAACAAGGTCTCCCGCATATGGCTGTCTCTCGCCTACCTTCATTCTGGTAAATGTCTCATACTTCTCCCTGATCTCAGGCAGATTTGAAAAATCAAGCTGTGGATCCACTCCGTGTGAGTAAAGATTCATGGCAAGTGTCACGATATCTACATTTCCTGTTCTCTCACCGTTTCCAAACAGCGTACCCTCTATCTCCTCAGCTCCTGCAAGCACACCAAGCTCTGATGTGGCAACACCGCAGCCTCTGTCATTATGAGGATGTAAGCAAAGCACTACTCCGTCTCTGTACTTGAGGTGCTTGTCGATATACTCTATCTGTGTGGCAAAAACATGTGGCATAGCATTCTCTACTGTGGTAGGGATATTGATAATGGCCTTGTTATCAGCCTTTGGCTGCCATACATCAAGCACTGCGTTGCACACATCAACCGCATAATCCACCTCAGTGCCCGAAAAGCTCTCCGGTGAATACTGGAAGCGGAAATTACCGTCAGTCGCAGCCGCAAGGTCTCTGAGTAAGATGGCGCCGTCAACCGCAAGCTGCTTTATCTCTTCCTTTGACTTCTTAAACACCTGCTCACGCTGTGCAACAGATGTGGAATTGTACAGATGTACAACCGCTCTCGGTGCTCCCTCAAGTGCCTTGAAGGTCTTCTTGATGATATGCTCTCTGGCCTGTGTCAGCACATGTATAGTGACATCATCCGGAATCATATCCCTCTCAATAAGAGCTCTTGTAAAATTGAACTCTGTCTCAGAGGCTGCCGGGAAACCTACCTCGATTTCCTTAAAGCCTATATCTACAAGCATCTTAAAGAAGTCAAGCTTCTCCTCAAGGCTCATCGGCTCTATAAGAGCCTGGTTGCCATCACGTAAATCAACCGAACACCACAGTGGTGCTTTATCTATATAATCCTTCTTAACCCAGTCATAAGTGCATTCAGGAGGCAGAAAATAACTGCGCTCGTATTTTTCATATCCTTTCATCTTAAAACCTCTTTTCGTTTGAACTGATATAATTGTAACACATAAGCGCAGTTATTGGAATGATTATATTTAATCACTTTGGTTGATGTAATTTAATTTTTTATAAAAATATAATCAACTTTATTGATTTTGATTATTCTAATCAGATATTCTGGTCAAAATATCTGACTAATCCTCTCTCTTATTGCCCCAGAAAAACAATGCAACTGTTCCGGGACCGGTGTGGCTTCCTATAGTCGTACCGATATCATTTATCTCTACCTTGCCCTTCATCTTAGGAAAAGCAGCCTCTATCAGATCAGCTACGGCTCTAGCATCCTCATAGCATGCGGAATTTGATATGTATACCTTATCTGAATAATCGGCACCGTCCTTGCAGAGCGCCTGCATCTTCACAAGCATCTCCTTTATCGCCTTCTTTTTGGTGCGGATTTTCTCACGCACAATAAGCTTTCCCTCATTGCTCACATTCATGAAAGGGCAGATATTCAGCACATTTCCCACGAAGCCCGCGGTCTTTGAGATACGGCCTCCCCTGATAAAAAATGTAAGGTCTGATGAGAAGAACCAGTGATTCACCTCAAGTCTGTGCTCCATGGTCCAATTAGCCAGTGTATCAATATCCATGCCACTATCCCTAAGGTCAGCAAGCTTATCCATCAAAAGTCCAAAGCCAGACGATGCTGCCAGAGAATCAATCACATATATCTTCCTGTCAGGGTACTCCTCCTCCAAAGCCTCCTTTGCAAGCCTTGCCGAGTTAACTGTACCTGATATACCGGAGCTTAGTGCGCAGTGAAGCACATCATATCCCTCATCCAGGAACTGCCTGAAGTACTCCATGTACTCCTCCTGATTGATCTGCGAGGTCTTTGTCATGGCACCGGCTTCCATTGCCTTGTAGAAATCCGGCAGTGGCATGGACTGTCCTAAATCATCCATATACTCTTTACCATCAAGCTCATAGTGAAAGCATGCGTACTTAATATTTCTCTCGAGCATATGCTCCCTGGTAAGATCTGCTGTTGAACAGCAGCTAATCACATAATTTGACATATTATTTTCCTTTACCTTTTGACCTTTTATCATTATATATAGTCAGATACATATGGTATCTCATGATATAAAATATCGTCAAGCTTTGCAACAGCATCATACGTAGTCTGTATTTTGCCCATCTGCAAAAGCTTCTCGGCACTCTTGTAGCCTAAAAGCAGTGTGGTAAACGTGCCAATAGACATGCTTAGGTGATACTGTGGATTTTTGTCGGTGAGAGCACAGTGCCCTTTCTCAAAATCAATGACGAATGTGCCATTGTTCCACGGCAGAAGCTCATCCTCTATCTCGAAGCTAAAGCAGCCGCTTGGACCATCCGGGTCACAGTTGTACTGTGAAATAAACTGCGCCACATCGATGATTCTGCCCATGGCGTATGGTCTGATCGTCTCCTTTATATCACTGTCGTCGAGTTCAAAAGCGATAGGCTCGCTGTAATAGTTGTTGCCTCTGACCTCATCTATCATGGAATCGTGGGCATGAATGTATTCCCACAGGCCAAGCTGTGCCTCACGGTTTAAGTAGATGAGCTCCTTGATGTGCATGACATCGGAGCTGATAAGATACACCATATAGCCACACGGTTCATCATCCTCGTTGTAGTAGATGGCGACCATCGTATCATCCTCATCCCAGCGGAAGTACTCCTCCCAAGCCAGATTGTTTCTGTACAGACAGCCGTGCGTCTTTGCAGCAAAGTGAGTATGAAGCTTCTTAAACTGCTCGTCATCCCACTGCACACGGCGCACATAGCCCGGCTCCTTAAGCTTTGTGGGAATCTGTCTGTCCTTTATCACATATGTCATCTTGTTTGAGATAATCTCCCAGCCAAGTCCTCTGTAAAGAGGTATGGAGTATGGGTACAAAAGAGCAAACGACTTGTTGCTGTCGCGCATTCTCGTAAGACTCTTTCTCATGAGCTTTTTCATGAGACCATGACCGGTGTACTCAGGATACGTGCAAACACTTGTGACAAAGCCCACCTCGTAGCGCTCGCCGTATATATTCATATCGAGCGGATATACAGCAAACTGAGCCACAAGCTCCTCTTTTTTGTCTATGATATTGAAGCAGCCGAGCACATCAGCTCTCTCAAGCACCGGAAACTTCGACTGCTTGATTTCGTCATCCTTCCAGCCTGTCTCGGCAAGGTCTGCCTCTGTCACCTGAAAAGCATAACGAAGCAGTGCATTGTACTCCTCCGCATCATCCTTTGTCAGTACTCTTATCTTAAATTCATCTGATTTAAAAGAATGCATAGTGTCCTTTCTCGCCTGTCTTTACTGTATACATCAGATCGTCCGCCTTTTTAATGAGCTCGGTAATCTGACTCTCACTGGTAACATTTCTCTCATATGAAATACCGATGGAGCAGGTGATATTCTTCTCCTCATTAAACTCTACGTCATGGTTGAGATATTTCTTTATCTGCCTGCTGAAGCCGTCTGCCTCTGCAATTCTCGCATAGATATCCTTTGCGATATTCTCAAGCTCGTATCTGGCACATGACTCAATGACTATGATGAACTCATCACCGCCATATCTGCTCACAAAGCCTCTGTCCTTAGCAACTTCCTTGAACACAAAGGCCATCTCCTTAAGTATCAGATCTCCCACATCATGACCATATGTATCATTATAATGCTTGAAATTGTCCAGGTCAATAAACATAAGACCCACATCCATGCCACCGGATGTAACACTTATGCGCTTTTCAAGCTTTTCAATCTCCTGATACATACCTGCTCTGTTATAGATACCGGTAAGCATGTCAGTGATAGCTGCCTGCTTCAGCCTCTTGTTCATCTCATTGGCCTTCTCATTGGCCTCAATACGGGCAATGGAATACTCAAGCTCTCTGAACAACAGCTTGAAAATGCTCAGATCATCCTCATTGAGCATGTATCGCTCGATTGAGCCATGCCAGTTGTCCTTCATGCGCACATATGCTATGAGTACACTTGAAAGTGCATCATTCTTGATAAAAGGCACTGCGACAAATGAGCATACATCATCCACGCCGAAGTACGAGATGACATTTTCATACTCGTAGAAGCCCTCTGCAATCTTTGATGTGGCAATGCCCTCCGGATAGTCTATCATGATATCACATATACCCTTTATAACCTCATCTGTCATATCACAGCCCGTATCATTATAAAGCACCTGCGGCTCCTTCGCGTGCAGATCTATGATCAGCGCACAGTCAAGACTGAAATGATTGATGAAATTGCTCATGGCATTTTCAATCATGGTGTCCTTCTTCTGGTCATTGACATCGATAATGGTCTGCCATATGGAAATAAACTCCATCTGACGCTTTGAGCCCTGATAATCCTTTTCGAGCCCATGCTGCTTTACAAGCATATTAATCTGCCGCTCATTGATATGGCCATCACTCAGTGACTCCAGGTTGATATTTTTTAACATGTCAAGCGGAGCTGCCTCTGCTATTTCATGCATCCTTTTATTGTGTGCCTCTAAAAGTATTCTCTCATGCTCTATAAGCTCATTTTTGCCGAGCAGCTCAAACAGCTTCATCCTGCTTTCCCTGTATATCGAATAGGCAAAAAATTCGTTTCCCTCCGCATTAACGAGATATCTCTCCGCATCCTCAAAACGTAAAAAGGCTTCTTCCTTTTCACCATCGTGCCACAAGAGCATGGCTGATGCAAAGGAGTAAAGGAACATCTCATCATCGCATCTGGAATAGTCATGGACTGCATCAGTTCTTGTGGTGTCAATTACTCTGTAGATGACGTAATTAAGAAACTGCTTGCAGCTGAGCAGATAGCGCTCACAGCTGAATCTGTCCCCAGAAAATATAGATGCAAGCGCAAGAAGCGCATATACCTTACTCGTGTTGCACACTCTTAAGCTGTTTAGATGAAGCTTTATAATAGTCTTCATGGCAACTAAAAGTGCATGGACAGCCTCCTTATAATTGCCCTGCATGATATAGTTAAGAGACTTGTTATAATACACCTCAGCTATATCCTCCGGCAGCTTCAGGTAATATAACATATTGATTGCAGCATTGTAATAATTGTCAACCAGCTCATTTTTACCCATGGCACTTAAATTGTAGCCTATAGACGTAAGCACTCTCGCAACATATATATTGCCGTGTCCCTTCATGAACTCGTATGTACGGATAACATATAAAAAGGCTATCTCATTGAGACCGCTTGTGCTGGCAAGCATGATAGTCTTCTGATATGCATCATACACAAGCTGCTCATTTCCTATCTCCTTCGCAAGCTCAAGCCCCTTTGTAAAATGCTTTAGTAATGATTCATCATAAAAGGACTGCTTCACCACATCCCGGCTATTGTCGTATGCGTAAATATATATATGTGCCAGATGATTCCTGTAGCCGTGCTTTATGAGCTTTTCTATAATTTCATCACTGACAGGTATATCCTGTACACAGAAGAATATATTGTACCAGCCCGACATCTTTATCATAACGGACAAAAGCTCAGACTTGAATTCGAGCAATTCATCATCCGCCAAAAGTGCATAGTCATAGGCTTTCTTTGCGCAGCCTTCAGCCTTCTCAAGCTTACCCTGATACATATAGCAGGTACCCTTCATAAAATAATACAAAGAAAAATAATGCTCACTGTCATTTTCCGGTATCAGCGCCTTGTACTCATTCATAAGCTCAATCGCTTTGGACATCTCTCCAAGTAAAACAGATGTCCTGGCATAGACCAGATAAAAACGTCTCAGACTCTTTTCATCAATCCATGCATTCTCAAACTTAATCTTGTGCTCTATGATACGACAGCCTCTCCTTGCCTGCTCATAATCCAGAAACTCCATAATATTTGATGCTTCCTGAATACTCTGCTCAAAGTTTGTAGTGATATACAGCTCGTCATCACTTGTGTCTCTTATATTATTCTTCAGTTGTCCGGCACTGCCTATATAGTATATGGCACTCCTGTCCTCAAGAGACTCAACTATACGGTCCCACACCTCAACAGTACTGTCAGTACCTCTGACCAGGGCATTAACACCCAACACAATACCGATATTGGTGCACGGATTGTCAATCAGATACTTGATGGTCTCAATAGAGCTCTTTGACGCCATCTGGAATCTGTTTATCACAATCATCAAAGGCTTCACCTCAGAAAGCTTCTTGAGCATGTCAGCTATGGCCATCGTCATGCGTCTCTGCTCATATGCCACCTCATTTAACAGCACTGTCTCCTCTCTGAAGCACTCACCTGTCTCATAATAGCTGTTTAACACCTGTCTGTGCAGATAGTACACACCGCACTCCTTCTGGAAATCATCAAAGCTTCCGCCTATAAAGCGCCTGTGCATATTGCATATGATGTCCAAAAATGGCTCATAAGCTCCGACCAGCGTATTGTAAGAGAACTCACTGTATGCAAAAAAGACGTTATCCTCATTGCTTTGATAACGTCTTATAACCTCAAGATTTTCAATCGAAAAATCATTGCTATAATTCGCCATTACGATATTTCGAGTCTCTTTTCCTATGCGATTGTAAATCTGCTCGATTACCCCGCTATAATACTTCTCTATCATCTAATTACCCCATCATGTTCCAAAGCCGACACAGTGTATATCAATCCTCCTGTAATCAAGCTTTTCCGAAATAATCCTAAAACCATAGTAGACCAAAACTCCTAAAAAGTCAATCTTTTGACTCAATAATGATAAATTTTCCTCTATGGATATCAACCACTGCATGGTCATCTACTATTTCATTGGATATACCAAGCGATGTAAACCTGTCAAAGGAATAATCAGTAACAGGATACTTAAAGCCTCTAAGGCTTACCTCATTGTCGTCTGTCAGTGCTATAAGAGATACAAACCGGCCATACTGTGCTGATTTTTCAATGGTTACCGGCTTATCTGCCATCCTTATGCGGTTGTTTGTATCGATAATGCTGATATCGGTTTTACTTTCCAGGCCTATTCCCAAAAGTGAAATATTTCCAAGCACATGGTCTATTCTGCTGCCTGTTGCTCCAAGCACCACTATGCTTCGTGCTCCCTCGCTTATTGCCAGTCTTATGGCGTACTCTGTATCAGTATCATCCTTTACGGGATTGAGCCTGCGTATCTCAGTCTGTCCCTTTCTCTCAAAATACTCCAATGCATTTGTCTTAGTTGAATCGAAATCACCTACAATTATATCAGGTGTGACACCGTTTTCGTACAGAAAATCCATTCCGCTGTCAGCCGCAATGATAGCATCTATTCCGTCAGTCTTTATCTCATTTAAGCCGAATTCCTTATCTATTTTTCCACCACATACAATCAAATACCTCATTTTATCCACCTTCTTATAAATAACATATCCACATTTGCTACAGCCCCGGAAGCATTTCTGTTTTAACCTGCATCTGTTACATCATGATATTCAGAAAACCCTTTATATTTTCTTCTATATCTCCGCTAAACACCGCACTTCCCGCAACAATGATATTGGCTCCTGCTGCAAGCAGTGTCTCCACGTTCTCTAGATTAACACCACCGTCCACCTCGATATCAGCCTTATTTGCGGTTTTCTCAAGAAGTGCCTTTAAGTCGCGCACCTTGTCTACAGTGTACGGAATAAGCTTTTGTCCTCCAAAGCCCGGATTTACAGTCATGATAAGCACCATGTCCACCTTTGGAAGCACATACTCTATGGCTGAGAGCGGAGTAGCCGGATTTAATGCTACACCTGCCAGTATGCCCTTTTCCTTTATTGCCTCGATTGTCCTGTCAAGATGCTTACATGCCTCCGCATGGACTGTGATGATATCTGCTCCTGCTGTCGCAAAATCATCTATATATCTGACCGGCTCATCTATCATCAGATGCACATCAAACATACGCTCTGTGCACTTTCTGATTGTCTTTATGACCGGCAGTCCTATTGATATGCTTGGAACGAAGCTGCCGTCCATAACATCTATATGCACATACTGTGCTCCGGCCTCATCAAGCTGCTTAAGCTGCTCTCCGAGTATTGAATAATCCGCTGATAAAATTGATGGTGATAAACAGTTCATGTTTTCCTCCGTTTGATTATGCTTTAAATTAATACTTTTGTCTGTTTTTAAGCTCCTCATATAAAAGCTTATAATTATCATACCGCACCTGCGATATTTTCCCATCTGCAAGAGCTTCCTTCACGCCGCAGTCCGGCTCATTTATATGACTGCAGCCCTGAAACCTGCAATATGGCTCATACTCTACAAACTCCGGATAACATGTCCACAGATCTTCCTTTTCAAAGCCCGGCACATCCATCGAGCTAAAGCCCGGTGTATCCATGATATACGTGCCATCCTTTATCGGGATAATCTCAGAATGTCTGGTCGTATGCTTTCCGCGCTCTATTTTCTCACTTATATGTCCAGTCTCCATCTGCACATCATCCTGCAGACAGTTGATGATAGATGACTTGCCAACTCCCGAGGGACCTGCAACCGTGGTTGTCCTTCCCTCTAAAATGTGCTTTATCTCATCTATGCCCTCACCTGTTTTCGTGCTGGTAAAAAGCACTCTATAGCCAGCCGGCTCGTATATGCTTTTAAGCTCCTGCTGCTCTTTAGGTGTGATTAAGTCCTTTTTGTTGAAGCATATGGTAACCGGGACATGCTGGTACTCCATCATACACAAAAACCTATCAAGCAGGTTGAAATTGGGATCCGGCTTTGCGGATGCAAAAATAACCAGGGCCATGTCTATATTGGACACAGCCGGCCTGATAAGTTCGTTTTTCCGTGGCAGTATACGCTCGACATTGCCTATGTGCTTTTCCTCGTCGAGGACTGCTATATCGACTGTATCGCCTACCAGTGGCTTTATCTTTTGTTTTCTGAAGGTGCCTTTTGCTTTGCACTCGTAGAGAGTGCCGCCTGTGGCAGTTTCTTTTGCTTCTTTGGTTTCTTCTACGTAGACGTAGTAGAAGCCGGCAATTCCTTTAATAATTTTTCCTGTCATGGTTTTCCTTGTGTGCTTTTGTATTTGCAGGAGTCACGCTTTCGGCGGGGTGCATGCCGCGCTTTGAGGTTGTGTGAGTGGCGGGGGCAGGCATATATTCCTCTAAAAAAATATGAAGCCAGCCCCGGGCTCTCCTACGGACAGGCTATGGCTTGCTCTGCCATGTTCTTTCCTCGGTAGGTTTATGGCACCCCGGGGCAATTCATATTTTTTTCTCGGAACACATGCCTGCCCCGCTTCCTTAGTTCCTCTCCGCGAGTTCAGGTTTTCGTCCGCGGGTTGGTGTGGTAGTGGGGTGCGGATTGCACCACTTCGTGGGTGCTATCCGGTGGCTACAATAAAGACATGTATTGTGTGTATTTACAAATACGATGGCGATACGGAAAACTTGACGTAGCTGCGCTACGGCTCGTTTTCCTTGTGCTGCCCCAAGCTATGGCAATATCTACTTCTTTTTTGCTATTCCGGTTTATAATAATTATTTAACTTCTCTTATGCTTATGGCACGCTATACGTTACTGGATCAAGTGTGACAGTTGCAGGATTTCCTGCTTCATCTGTTTCCCCTGTCTGAACTGTCCAAGTAACCACAATACTTCCTGTAGCTTCTTTCATTGTTCCGGAAACTGTAAATGATGACGTATTTTCATATGAACCCTTATCGTATACAGTTCCACTTTTACCTACAAGCTTATACTCTGCTTTTACTACAGTTCCCTCTCCACTATAACTAATTCCTTTACTTACGTTAGTCGATATCTCCTGCTTTCCCTTACTGAGTGTCAGTGTGATTGTGGTGCCGGCGGCTACGGTTTCACCGGATTTGGTCTGGCTGATTACGTTGCCGGCGGGTACTGTGTCGCTGTACTGGGAGTCGGCATAGGTGTACTTGAGCCCTGCTCCTGCGAGGGCGCTTTCTGCATGTGACTGTGAGGCACCTACTACGTTTGGCACGGTGATTGGCTTCTGGCCCGGTGAGAGGGTGACTGTTACTGTGCTGCCCTTTGCGGCCTGTTTCTTTGCTGATGGTGACTGTGCTGTTACTACATCTGCTGCTACACTGTCATTGTAATCTCCATACTCGAAGGTGACACTAAAGCCTGCTGACTCGAGTGTACTCTTTGCTGAGCTCTTGGTCTTTCCGATTACACTTGGTATCTTGACCATCTCTGATGTACTATCACCTTTTCCTGCGATAACTACATTAATCTGTGAACCACGCTTTACTGTATCTCCGGCCTTGACATCCTGCTCAAGGATTGTGCCATCCTTTTCATCTGACTGCTTTGTCTCAAATGCAAATACTGTGAGGTCAAGCTTTAAGCGGTCTACTGCCTTCTGAGCATCCTCCACTGACATGCCTCTGATGTCAATCATCTGGCCCTCTGTCTCAGTCTGTGTCTCTGACTCTGATTCAGACTCGGTCTGTGTCTGTGACTCTGTCTGCTGTGACTCTGAGTTCTTTTTGCCGCCAAACTTAAACACTCCTGCCACTGAAAGTGCAAGATATATGATAACTATTACAATGATTACGGCTGTTACTATACCCATGATTGTGATTGCTTTATCCATCTTTGGATTTAAAAGCTTGCCGTCATCATCATCGTCTTCGTCTTCTTCGTCATCATCGTCGTCTAAGAGTGACTCATCATATTCATCATCATCGTCTTCATCGTCAGCATACTCATCACCATTATCTGCATCGGTATCATCATCGTTTAAGTCCTCTGCAACACCTCTGCCTTCTTTTATCTTGTCAAGCTCCTCCGGGCTTATAACCTTGGTCTTGCCACCGTCAACGAGTGGTGCTATTGTAACGAAATCCTCATCAGGATGCGCAAGAGAGCGCCTTATGTCTGTGAGAAGCTCCTCAATAGTCTGGTATCTGCGGTCCGGTGTCTTTTGTGTACACTTTAAGATGATTTTCTCAAAGCTGATTGGCAGATCCGGTGCGTAGATGCTTGGCCTTGCAATCTCCTCCTGTAGGTGCTGCAGTGCAACTGCCACTGTGGTATCACCGTCAAACGGCACACGGCCTGTAACCATCTCAAACATTACGATTCCCAGTGAGTAAATATCACTTCTGCCATCGACGAAGCCGTTTCTTGCCTGCTCCGGAGATGCATAGTGTACTGAGCCCATCACATCTGAGCTTATTGTATTTGAAGATGTAGCCTTTGCAATTCCAAAGTCTGTCACCTTTACCTTGCCATCTGTAGAAATAATGATATTCTGCGGCTTGATATCACGGTGAATGATATTTTTATTGTGAGCGGCCTCTATGCCCCTTGCCACCTGGATTGCAATACTTGCAGACTCCTTGAATGACAGCTGGCCCTTTTTCTCGATATAAGTCTTAAGTGTGATACCCTCGACATACTCCATGACAATGTAGTACAGACCATTCTCGCTGCCTACATCATAGATATTTACGATATTTGGATGCTCAAGTCCTGCTGCTGACTGTGCCTCAGCACGGAACTTGGTCACAAATGAACTATCCTCCGAAAACTCCTGCTTTAAAACCTTTATAGCTACAAAACGGCTCAGTATATGGTCTTTTGCCTTGTATACATCAGACATGCCGCCTGCGCCAACCTTGCTTAGGATCTCATATCGATCCGATAAAAAACTTCCTATCTCTAACATCTGTTATTACCTCGTCTTAAAATGGTTTAATAATCATTACAGTGATATTATCGCGGCCACCGTTTGCATTGGCCATGGCGACAAGCTGTGACGCTGCTGTCTCGATATTATCATTTTGCCTAATAGTATCGCATATTTCTTTATCTCTCACCATATTGGTAAGTCCGTCTGTACACAGAAGAATCCTGTCGTCCTCACATAGCTCGACCTCAAAAAAATCTGCCTCCACATGATCTGCTGCCCCGACAGCTCTCGTGATGATATTCTTGTCCGGATGAACTCTCGCCTCGTCGGCATTTATCTCACCCATCCTGACCATCTCATCAACCAGTGAATGATCCCTGGTAATTTGTCTGATCTGCTCTGTGCCACCTACAATATAAAGCCTGCTGTCACCTATATTGGCCACAAAAAGCTTGTTTCCTATAATAGTTCCTACGACTAAGGTGGTACCCATTCCACGCTTAGCTTCATCCTCACGAGACTCAGCCACCAAAAGCTCATTTGCCTTGTTGATAGCCTCTTTGATGATGGATACCGGTTCATCCCCGGCATTTCTCGATACCGATGCAACCACACGCTCTATAGTGTATCTGGAAGCATAGTCACCGGCTTTGTGTCCTCCCATTCCATCTGCTACGATGAAAAGATTCGGAAGATTTCCTACTGCAGTGTCAGACGAGAAATAAAAATCCTGATTCATCTCACGAATAGCACCTGCATCCGTAATGGAAAACGTCTTCATCTAGTTTATTCCTCTCTCTTTATCTATATGCTTCTTGCGAAGCTGTCCACAGGCACCGTCTATATCTCTGCCCATTTCCCTTCTAATAGTAACATTAATTCCGTTTTTTTCAAGCCTATTTTTAAAAGCCTCTATAACACCCTTGTTGGACTGCACGTAGTCGCGCTCCTTTATCGGGTTTACCGGAATCAGATTTATATGGCAGTTCATGCCATGCACGAGTGCCGAAAGCTCTGTTGCATCCTCGGCTGTATCGTTCACTCCGCCTACCAGGCTATACTCAAAGGTGACTCTGCGGCCGGTCTGTGCAAAATAATATTTGCATGCATCGACCACATCATGTATATCATAGCTGTTTGCAACCGGCATGAGAGCTTTTCTCTTTTCCTGGTTGGAGGCATGCAGTGAAAGCGCCAGCGTGATAGAAAGCTTTTCATCTGCAAGCTGTCTCATGCGCGGTACGAGACCACATGTGGAAACTGTCAGATTGCGCTGGCTGATATTGATACCGTTTTCATCAGTAAGAAGCTCTATAAAGCGCAGCAGATTGTCGTAATTGTCAAGCGGCTCACCTGTCCCCATGACAACTACATTTGAGATGCGCTCTCCTATGTCCTTGCCTATCTGATAAATCTGGTCAATCATCTCAGACGGCCTAAGCCCCCTAACGAGACCATCAAGAGTAGATGCACAGAATCTGCACCCCATCCTGCAGCCAACCTGCGAAGATATGCATACAGAGTTTCCATGCTTGTACTTCATAAGTACACTTTCTATGACGTTGCCATCATCGAGTGCAAAGAGATATTTTCTCGTGCCGTCGAGCTTTGACACCTGCACCTCCTCTTTTTTTAGCGAGATGAGTATTGCATTGTCCTTTAATACCTGTATGAACTTTTTTGAAATATTGGTCATCTCATCAAAGCTGTCCACATGCTTCACATGAATCCACTCATATATCTGCTTCGCACGGAATTTCTTCTCTCCGAGCGATATGATAAACTCTGTGAGCTCGTCCATATTCATTGATTTGATGTCAGTTAGTTGTTCTTTTATCTGTTCCATATCATTTTTATTAAGTCTGCATTTAACTATTGTTTTATAAATGTTTTTTCTTATTTGTTTTGCTTATTGTTTATTACTTCACTAATTATATCCTGAAATCTGGTTTCGTAATTAAAATTCATCATTTAAATCTGCATAAACAAATTCTTCTAATTCGAGCCAATTTATATTTATTAATTCATGATTTATTTTAATATCATAATTTGCTTTTTATGAATCTTGCAATAAAGAATCCGTCACTTCCATGCTCACCGGGCAGTATCTGTTTCATTCCGGTGCCTTCAGCAAAGCTCTTATCCAGCTCAAACTCCGGATGCTTTTCAATAAACCACCTCACATTGTCCTCATTCTCAGCCTCATCTATCGTACATGTACTGTACACGAGCACTCCGTTTGGCTTCACGTATGTATGCACGGTATCAAGTATCTGTCTTTGAAGAGCGGCAAGCTCATCTACAGACTCAGGCGTCATCTTGTAGCGGATATCCTTCTTTCTGCCGAGCACTCCAAGCCCTGAGCACGGCAGATCACAAATGAGTATATCTGCCTTTCCCGCCGAATCAGCATCAAATACTGTGGCATCCCACACCTCTGCCGACATATTGTTAAGGCCATGCCTTTCTATATTTTCCTCAATCATACCGACCTTGTTATCGGTCAGGTCACGTGCGAGCACATGGCCGCTTCCCTGCAAAAGCTCAGCTATATGGGTGCTCTTGCCACCCGGTGCTGCGCATACATCTATCACATAGTCGCCCTTCTTTGGAGCAACCGTCTGTGCAACAAGCATCGAGCTTATATCCTGCACATAGAAAAGTCCGTCTCTGAAGCTCTGCAAGCCATTCAAATAATCAAATCCAGATATAACAAACGCATAATTAAGTTCATCAACCGGTGTAACAATCACACCCTCTGCCTCAAGCATTGCACGAAGCTCATCCGGAGTACACCTGGTCAGGTTTGTCCTGATGCTTATTGTGCTCTTACTGTGAAATGCCTTGAAAATCTCCTCTGCCTTCTTCTCTCCGTATGCCGCAACAAATCTGTCCACTATCCACTGTGGCATGGAGTATCGGATGCTTAAAGTATCAAACTGTACTGAATCTATATTTCTTGCAATATTTCTGAGTACACCGTTTACAAAGCCCGAAAGCTGTGCAAACTTATGTCTCTTTGCAAGCTTCACTGCCTCATTACATACAGCTGAATCCGGCACCGCGTCCATGTACTTTATCTGGTAGACGCTCATGCGAAGAAGGTTTCTGATGAAGGGCTTCATCTTCCTTACCTTTGTCTTTGAAAAAGAGTCTATGATGTAGTCAAGCTGCAGCATATACTCGATAGTGCCGTCAACAAGCCTCGTCATAAAGGCTCTGTCCTGCTTTGACAGATACTGATACTTGTCAAGCACACTGCGAAGCACGATATGTGAAAATGCTCCACGCTCATTAATCTCAATAAGCATCTCAAGGGCAAGCTCACGCGTATCTACAGAGTGCTCATTATGCGCTGCCACGTTTGATTTTGCCGGTCTGCCCGGTATATTATTTTTGTTTATTTGGCTATTTTTATTATTATGATTATTTTTACTATGATTATTTATCATGATGATGTTTCCGAATAGTTACATATACATTTAATTTTCTAACTAATATATCCAATTTGAACTGCCACCCTGTAAAATCACAGGCAAACAGCAGCTAAAACAGTATCAGTCGTCCCGTCTGCGTCCGTTTGTGATAAGTATTATACGAAGGAGCTGTAAAATAGCAGCCGCCGCACTGGCTACATAGGTAAGTGCCGCTGACTTGAGCACCCTTCTTGTGTACCTAAGCTCGTCATCTGCAAGTATGCCCTGTGTACGAAGCATGACAAGCGCACGTCTTGAAGCATCAAACTCTACCGGCAATGTCACGAGCTGGAAAAGCACTGCTGCCGAAAACAGCAATATGCCTATATCAATAATAAGCCCTGACGAGCGTGTGTTAAATAATAAGCCGATAAGTATAACCGGCCATGCAAGCATGGAGCCAAAATTGGCTATAGGTACGAGCGCACTCCTGATTGAAAGAGGTGCATAGCTTTTTGCATGCTGTATAGCGTGTCCACACTCGTGGGCTGCTACGCCAAGTGCTGCGACCGATGTGGCATTGTACACAGGATCAGATAAATTCACTGTTTTGGTGCGCGGATCATAGTGGTCCGTCAGACTGCCGGACACATGACGCACCTGCACATCATATATGCCTGCCGCCTGAAGCACTCTTTGAGCCACCTGTGCGCCATTCATGCCTGACATGCTTCTTAGCTGCGAGTATTTATTAAATGTACCTTTAACTCTTGCCGATGCAATCATACATATCACTGCACCTATCACAACGAGTATATATGTCGGATCCCAGTAATAATATCCCATGTATCATCTCTGCTACTAAAAACATATACAAATGTGTATATGCTAGATGATTCGCTACAATCTCACGATTTGTAGTTACTGCTTCAATGTGTATGCTTTGGCGATTATAAACAATACGCTACTCACAAGT
>ERZ1106939.1501-NODE-1501-length-17523-cov-17.167678_pt1 | contig 17523 bp, 16 predicted proteins | sample MGYA00403669_ERZ1106939 | MGnify/ENA primary metagenome ERZ1106939 (study PRJEB35170, sample SAMEA104062447) | human gut metagenome | biome: human gut; feature: human-associated habitat; material: faeces | place: Denmark | collected 2012-09-28 ...
ACATCCAGGGCGTGGAGGACTTCCACGGCGAGATGGACTTCAAGGTGGCCGGCACCAAGAAGGGCATCACCGCCATCCAGATGGACCTGAAGAACGACGGTCTGACCATGGAGATCATCAAGAACGCGCTGGACATCACCTATGACGCCCGCTGCCAGATCCTGGACCAGGTCATGCTGCCCTGCATCGCCCAGCCCCGGCCCGAGGTCAGCAAGTACGCCCCCAAGATGGTCACCATGCACATCGACCCGGATAAGATCCGCGACGTCATCGGCAAGGGCGGCTCCGTCATCCAGAAGATCGTGGCCGAGTCCGGCGCCAAGATCGACATCGACGACGACGGCACCATCCACATCGCCTCCCCCGATGCCGAGAGCTGCGAAAAGGCCAAGAAGTGCATCGACGACATCGTCTTCGTGCCCGAGGTGGGCCAGCTGTACTACGGCCGCGTCGTGCGCCTGATGACCTTCGGCGCCTTTGTGGAGCTGGCCCCCGGCAAGGACGGTCTGGTGCACATCTCCAAGCTGGCCGACAAGCGCATCGAGAAGGTGGAGGACGCCTGCAAGATCGGCGACATGATGTGGGTCAAGGTCACCGAGATCGACGAGAAGGGCCGCGTGAACCTGAGCCACAAGGACGCCATGAAGGAGATCGCCGCCAAGGAAGCCGCCGGCGAGCCCATCAAGTAAAGCATCGTTTTTTATATCCCCCGGTCCGCCGGGGGATATTTCTTTTTCCCGCCGCCTGTGGTATACTGAGAAAAACACCCTGCAAGGAGGTCCCGCCTATGTCCGACACCATCGCCGCCATCGCCACGCCCGGACAGCCCAGCGCCATCGGTATCCTGCGCCTGTCCGGCCCGGATACCTGTGCCGCGCTGGACGCGGTGTTCCGCGCCAAAAACGGCAGGCCCGCCGCGCAGCAGCGCCCCCGCGCCATGGTGCTGGGCGAGCTGCTGGACGAGACGGGGCAGGTCATCGACAGCGTGCTGTGCGTCCATTTCCCCGCGCCCCACAGCTATACCGGAGAGGACTGCGCCGAGCTCCACTGCCACGGCAGCCCCATCGTGCTGGACACGGGCCTCCGCGCCCTGTTTGCCGCCGGCTGCCGCCAGGCCGGTCCCGGCGAGTTTACCAAGCGGGCCTTTCTCAACGGGCAGCTGGACCTGCTCCAGGCGGAGTCCGTGGCGGACCTGATCGATGCCGAGACGGCCCAGCAGGCCCACAACGCCGTCTGCCAGCTGGACGGCGCGCTGAGCCGCACCGTGGCGCGTATCTACGACGGCCTCATGGACATGGCCGCCCGGTTCTACGCCGTGGTGGACTATCCGGACGAGGACATCGAGGATCTCCAACGCGAGCAGATGCTGGACACCCTGCGCCGGGCCCAGAACGATCTGGAAGCGCTGGTGGCCGGGTTCTCCCGCGGCCGTTTGCTGAAGCTGGGCGTGCCCACGGTGCTGCTGGGCAAGCCTAACGCCGGCAAATCCTCTCTGCTGAACGCCCTCCTGGGCTATGACCGGGCTATCGTCACCGACATCGCCGGCACCACCCGCGACACGGTGGAGGAAAAGGTCACCGTGGGCGGCGTGCTCCTGCGGCTCATCGACACGGCGGGCATCCGCGACGGCGGCGACGCCGTGGAGACCATGGGCGTGGAGCGCAGCCGCGCCGCCGCGAAGCAGGCATCTCTGGCCCTGCTGGTGCTGGACGGCTCCCGGGCGCTGACGGCGGAGGACGAGGCCGCCATCGCCCTGGCCAACACCGTCCCCCACCTGATCGTGGCCGTCAATAAATCCGACCTGCCCCGGGCGCTGGACATCGGCGCCCTGGCGGACCGCTTCGACAACGTGCTGTCCGTCTCCGCCGCCACCGGCGCGGGACTGGACACGCTGACCGACGCCATCGCGGCGCAGTTCCCGGCGGGCGAGAGCACCGGCGGCGCGCTGCTGACCAACGCCCGTCAGGCCGACGCCGCCAACCGCGCCCTCTCCGCCGTGGCCGAGGCCCGCGGCGCCCTCCGTATCGGCATGACCCCCGACGTGGTGCTCACCGACTGCGAGGCGGCACTGGCCGCGCTGGGTGAGCTGAACGGCAAACAGGTCCGCGACGATCTGGTGGACACCATCTTCTCCCGCTTCTGCGTGGGGAAATAGGCGATAGACACCTGTATTTCTGCTAATATTCCGTATTATTTACAATTTGGCTCTTTTCCTGCGGCGGTTTTCATGCTATGATAGCGGGGAATATCACTCCCAAGGAGGTTTATCCCATGCGCGAATATGTCATTATGACTGACAGCTGCTGCGACCTGACCGACCACATGGCCAAGGAGCTGGAGCTGACCGTGGTGCCCCTGACCGTCCACATCGATGGGCACGATTACCCCAACCTGCTGGACGGCAGCGCCATCAGCTTCGAGGATTTCTACGGCAAGATCCGCGGCGGCGTGCTGGCCACCACCTCCGCCGCCAACGTAGGCCAGTTTCAGGAGGCCATGCGCCCCATTCTGGCTGCCGGCAAGGACATCGTCAGCATCAACTTCTCCAGCGCCCTCTCCACCACCTACCAAAGTGCGTGCATCGCCGCCCAAGACATGAAGGAGGAGTTCCCCGATGCCAACATCTATGTGGTGGACTCTCTCTCCGCCTCTCTGGGCCAGGGCCTGCTGCTCTATCTGACCGTCCAGAAGAAGCGCGAGGGTCTCTCCGCTCAGGAGCTGGTGCAGTGGGTGGAGGACAACAAGCTCCACATCGACCACTGGTTCACCGTGGACGACCTGAACTACCTGAAGATGGGCGGCCGTCTCAGCGCCGGCGCCGCGTTCTTCGGCTCCATGCTCTCCATCAAGCCCGTCATGCACACCTCCGACGAGGGCAAGCTGGTCCCCGTCAGCAAGGTCCGCGGCCGTAAGGCCAGCCTGAAGGCCCTCATCGACAAGATCGCCGAGCTGGGCATCGAGCCCAGTGAGCAGGTCATGTTCATCTGCCACGCCGACTGCGAGGTGGAGGCCCGCGCCGTGGCCGAGGAGATGAAGGCCCGCTACGGCGTCAAGGAGGTCTATATCAACTACATCGGGCCTGTGATCGGCAGCCACACGGGGCCGAACACCATGGGTCTGTTCTTCGTGGGCACCCAGAGATAACAACGACGCAGGAGGGCGCGGCATGGACTGGCTGGAACTCAAGATCGACACGAGCCACGCGGGCTTGGACGCGGTGACGGACATGCTGGAGCAGCAGGGGGTCACCGGCGTGATGATCGACGACGAGGCGGACTTTCAGAGCTTTCTGGAGAACAACCGCCAATACTGGGATTATGTGGATGACGATCTGCTGGCGCAGAAGAAGGGCGTCAGCCGCGTGACGTTCTATCTGGAACGGAACGAGGATGCCTACGGCACCGTGGCCGCCGTGCGTATGGCCATGTCGGCGCTGAAAAAGGAGCACCCGGAGTACGCGCCCCTGCTGCTGACCATGGCCGACGTGGCCGACGAGGACTGGGAGAACAACTGGAAGCAGTTTTACAAGCCCATGGAGATCGGCAGCCGCCTGCTGGTGGTGCCGGAGTGGGAGGAGGCCGCCGACCCCACGCGGGTGAAGCTGGTGCTGAACCCCGGCCTGACCTTCGGCACCGGCAGCCACGCCACCACCCGCCTGTGCCTGCAGGCGCTGGACACCCATATCCACGGCGGCGAGCGTGTCCTGGACCTGGGCTGCGGCAGCGGTATCCTGTCCATCGCCGCCCTGTGCCTGGGCGCGGAGAGCGCCTTCGCCTGCGACATCGATGAGAAGTGCGTGGACGTGGCCTACGAGAACGCCGCCCTGAACGGCATTGGAAAGGACCGCTACACCGTCCGCTGGGGCAATGTGCTCACCGACGCCGCCCTGCGGCAGGAGATGGGCGCCGGCTATGATATCGTGGTGGCCAACATCGTGGCGGATGTCATTATGGGCCTCAGCCCCCACGTCCGTCCCTTCCTGAAGCCCGACGGCCTCTTCCTCTGCTCCGGTATCATCGACGACCGGGCGGCGGAGGTGCTGGAAAAGCTGAAGGCCGACGGCTGGGATGTATTCGAGCAGCGCAGCAGCGAGGGCTGGTTCAGCTATCTCTGCAAATAACGCTAAGAAAAAGGCCGGCGCGGAACTGCCGTCTCGGCCATTACAGCACACCTGCCGCATCTCTGTGGGTAACGACAAAAAAAGACCGGCGCGGGCCGGTCTTTTTTTGTGCTTCGCCTGTCCGCGCCGCCGGGAACGGGAGAATTCACGGAATGTGCTTTTCTTTTTCCTGAAAAGTTGCTATACTGAAAGCGAACGTAACATATAGCGAACGCGAATGTATACAGCAAGAGCAACCGAAAGTAAACGAAAGTAAAGGAGAAGACCGGAACCATGATGAAGCGAATTCTGCGCCTGACGGCGTTTTTGCTGGGGTTGACGCTGCTGCTGTCCGCCTGCGGCAATACAAAAGGTAAAGAGATGGTGGACGCCTCCACCCAGACCGCCCCGCCCGTAGAAGGCGTCACCGCCCTGGCCCTGTGCGACGGCGATGTGACCCTCCGTTTTGAAAAGGACGAAACCGGCGCCTGGACCTGGTTTGACGACCCCGCCTTCCCCCTGGACCAGACGGCGCTGGAGGACCTGCTGGCCCTGCCCGCCGCCCTGGACAGCGGCGAAGCGGTGGCCGATGTGCAGGAGCTGGCCGTCTATGGCCTGGAGGCTCCCAAGAAGTACATCACCGTCACCTCCGACGGCGTGGACGTCGTCTATTATCTCGGCGACCAGGCCGCGGATGGCCGTTGGTACGTGCTCACCCCTGCCGGTACGGTGCGCTATACCTCTGACGAAAATAAGATGCTGCTCAGCCGCAGCATCTACGCCATGGCGGTCCTGCCCGTTCTGCCGGTCATCGAGCCGGACAGGCTGGTCAGCGTAAGTCTGCTGCGCGCCGACGGCACCGCTGCCGTCTCCTTCTACACCGCCGAGGACGGTACCCGCCGCAGCGCCAACCGGGACGTCACGGAAAAGACCGCCGCCCTGGCTGATGAGATCGCTGCCCTGACGCTCACCGCCTGCGTGGACTACGACCCGGCGGAGGGTGCGGCCGCCGTCTGCGGCCTGGACACGCCGGAGGTCACGCTGACGGTGAACTACCTGGCTGACAACAGCGCCGAGCGGACGCTGATCCTTGCCGTCGGCCTGTCCACCGGCGACGGCGGCCGCTATGTGGCCCTGGACGGCGACACCACCATCTACCGGATGGAGGAGTCGTCCCTGACCCAGATCCTGACCCTGTCCGAGACGGGGCTGTAAGCCATGAAAAGGGAGGCGCGGCTATGCGTATACTGATCGTGGAGGATGAAAAGCGCCTGGCGGGCACCCTGCAGGACCTGCTGCGCCGCCAGGGCTATACCGCCGACGTGTGTTATGACGGCATCTCCGGCCTGGACAACGCCCGCAGCGATATCTACGACCTGCTGGTGCTGGACGCCATGCTTCCCGGCATGGACGGCTTTACCCTGCTGCGCCAGCTGCGCGGCGGCGGCAGCCGCCTGCCGGTGCTGATGCTCACCGCCCGCAGTGAGCTGAATGACCGCGTCCGCGGCCTGGACGCCGGCGCGGACTACTACTTGACCAAACCCTTTGAGCCGGAGGAGCTGCTTGCCTGTATCCGGTCCCTGCTGCGCCGTGGCGGTGAGGACGCCGCTGCCGACCCGGAGGTGACGGCCTTCGGCGACCTGACGCTGCACATGGGCACATTCCTGCTGGAATGCGGCCCGCGAAGCGTCCGCCTCAGCCGCCGGGAGTACGACCTGATGGAGCTGCTGATGCGGAACGGCAGTCAGATCGTCTCCAAGGAGCAGCTGATCCTGAAGGTCTGGGGCTACGACTCCGCCGCCGAGGACAACAACGTGGAGGTCTATATCTCCTTCCTTCGCCGCAAGCTCACCCATCTGCAATCCACTGTGAAGATCAAGACCCTCCGTATGGTGGGTTATTGTCTGGAGGTGGAGGCATGATCCGGCACCTTCGCTGGAAGGTGGTGGCCACCAATATGCTGCTGATCTCGCTGGTGCTGCTGGCGGTGTTCGCGGCGGTGTACTTCATCTCCCGGGGCAACTATCACAAGAATGTGCAGCAGCAGCTGTACCAGGCGCTGGAGCAGGGCGACTATGGCCGCAGCCAGCCCGGCATGGACAGCATCCCCTGCTTTGTGGCCGAGGTCTATGGCAGCGGCACCGTCCGCGTGGCCGGCAACAGCTACTATGACCTCAGCGACGAGACCCGTATGGCGGAGATCGTCACTGCCGCCCTGGCGGCGGACGAGGACGCCGGCACGTTGGACGAATTTCATCTGCGCTATCTGCGCCAGCGGGGCTACACCACTACTGCCATTGCGTTTACCGATACCTATCTGGAATACACCTCCCTGCACACACTGCTGAAGGCCTGCTCTCTGGTGGGCTGCGGCGCACTGGTGGTGCTGTTTCTGTGCAGCTATCTGCTCTCCGGTGTGGTTACCAAGCCTGTAGGTGCCGCCTGGGCCCAGCAGGAGCAGTTCCTCTCCGACGCCAGCCATGAGCTGAAGACCCCTCTGACGGTCATCCTTTCCTCCGCCGAGCTGCTGGAGCAGAGCGCTTCGCCGGAGCAGGCGGTCTATGTGGACAATATCCGGGCGGAGGGCCGCCGCATGAAGGCCCTGGTGGAGGATATGCTCACCCTCTTCCGCGCCCAGAAGAACGCCGGCAGCCCGCCGGACACCGTCACCGACCTGTCGGAGGCGGCGGTGACCGCCGCCCTGCGGTTTGAGCCGGTGGCCTTTGAGGCCGGCCATGTACTGGATTACGATATTGCGCCGTCTCTTCCTGTCCGGGGCGACGGCGCCAAGCTGGGCCAGGCCCTGGCGGTGCTGCTGGATAACGCCGTCAAATACGCCGCACCCGGTACGCCCATCCGCCTGACCGCCGTCCGGCAGGGCAGCCGCGCTGTGGTGTCCGTGACCGATCAGGGGCCGGATATCCCTTCGGACAAGCTCCCCCGCATTTTTGACCGCTTTTACCGCGCCGACGACGCCCGCACCGACGGCGACAGCTTCGGCCTGGGCCTGCCCATTGCCAAAGCCATCGTGGATGCCCACCGGGGCGTCCTTCGCTGTGACAGCAGCGGCGGCGTGACCACCTTCAGTATCTCCCTGCCCCTGACGGCAGGGAAGCAGGAGAGAGGCACAGACCATGTTTGATACCCTTATCCGGGGCGGCGCCGTTGTTGACGGCACGGGCCGCCCCGCATTTGCGGCCGATGTGGCCGTTTCCGGCGGCAGGATCGCCGCCATCGGCGATCTGCCCGCAGCGTCCGCCGCTCATGTTATCGACGCCGCCGGCAGGACCGTTACCCCCGGCTTTATTGATATCCACCGCCACGCCGACGCGGCGCTGTTCCGCCCGGGCTTCGGCGCGGCGGAGCTGTGTCAGGGCCTTACCACCATCGTCAACGGCAACTGCGGCCTCAGCGCCGCCCCCTTCGGCCCCGCCCATGGCGACGCCATCCGGGACTACCTGCGCCCTATCACCGGCGCTCTCCCGCCGGAGCTGGTGACGGAAACCCTCTCCGGCTATTTCGCCTCTGTGCCGAATATCCCCGTCCATGTGGGTATGCTGGCCGGTGCCGGCGTCCTTCGGGCGGACGCGGCCGGCTACGAGCTGGAGCACCTGGAGGACCGCCACTACCGCGCTCTGCACCGCACCCTGGAGCAGGCTCTGGCCGACGGCGCGCTGGGCGTTTCTCTGGGCCTGGGTTACGCCCCGGAGTGCTTCTATACCACGGCGGAGCTGATCCGTGCGCTCTCACCCATCGCGGGGCAGGATATCCCCCTCACCGTCCATATGCGGCAGGAGGGCGCGGGCGTCTGCGATTCCATCGAGGAGATGCTGCTGGTGGCCCGGGAACTGCGGGTCCCCCTGCATATCAGCCACCTGAAAGCCATGGGCCGGGACAACTGGGGCAAAAAAATACCCCGGGCCCTGGAGCTGCTGCACCGGGCGAAGGAAGAGGGACTGGATGTGGGCTGCGATGTGTACCCCTACACCGCCGGCTCCACCCAGCTGCTGCATATCCTGCCGCCGGAGTTTCTGGAGGGCGGCATGGACGCCGTTGTCCGCCGCCTGGCCGACCCCCACGAACGCGAGACGCTGTCTCACCGTATTGAAGACGGCAGCGGGTTTGACGACATCGCCAAGCTGGCCGGCTGGGACGGCATCTTCCTCAGCAGTCTTCACTGCCCGGAGGACGCGCCGCTGCTGGGCAAGAGCATCGCCCAGGAGGCCGCCATGGAGCACAAATCCCCGCTGGACGCCTGCTGCGATCTGCTGATCCGCGAGCACTGCCAGGTGACTATGATCGACTTCATGGCCGCGGAGGAAGACATCGCCGCTATCCTCCGCAGTCCCCTCAGCTGCCTGATCTCTGACGCCACCTACCCCACCGAGGGGATGCCCCATCCACGGGTCTACGGCAGCTGTACCCGTCTGCTGCAGCACTTCGCCCGGGAACAGGGTGTGCTGACGCTGGAGCAGGGCGTTCACAAGCTGACCCAGGCCCCGGCACAGGCCCTTCGCCTTGCGGGTAAGGGCGTTATCGCCGTGGGTGCGGACGCGGACTTGTGTGTGTTTGACCCAGCCGCCCTTACCGAGCGCGGTACCTATCAGGACCCCTGCCAAACGGCCCTGGGTATGGACGCCGTGCTGGTGGCCGGCCGGCTGGCCGTGAAGAACGGAGAAATGACCGGCGTGAAGGCTGGGACCCTCATCCGCAAATAAAAAGATCTCCCCCGGTCGGGGGAGATCTTTTTATTTCTTTTCGCCGCCGGACACGTTGGCCACGAACACGCACACCAGAATGATGACTACGCCAAGAGCCTGCCACAGGCTGAAATCCTCCTTCAGGAAGAGCACGCCCGCCAGCACCGATACCACCGTGGTCACGTTGGAGAACAGGGAGCTCTCTGAGACCGTCAGGTGGCTGTTGGCGAAGTTCAGCAGTCCGTAGGCCACGCCGGAGGACAGTATGCCCAGATACAGCACCGCCAGCCAGAAGCTGCCGCTTTGCGCCGGCGCGGTGATCAGCTCGCTGCTTATCCCGCCGGCCTGTATCAGCGCCACCGGAATAAACACCGCCATGCCCACCACAAACATCACATAGGTCATCTCAAAGGGGGTGAAGCGCTTGGCGGCATCGTGGCTCAGCCCATAGTACACCGTGTCGCTGAGCATGGTCAGCAGCAGGAACAGCAGGCCCAGCGCCGAGATCATCACCGCCCCGCCCACGGAGATCAGCGCTACGCCGCCGATCGCGCCCAGGGCGCACAGCACCTGCCGCCGGGTGACGCGCTCATGCAGAACCAGCACGTCCATCAGGATGCAGCACACCGGCACCGCCGCGATGATGGTCCCCGCCACAGCGGCGGAGGTGTACAGAATGCCGTAGTTTTCGAAGATGAAGTATGCCACCGGCTGCACGATACCCAGCAGAAGCAGCTTTCCCACCGGTTTTCCCTTCAGAGAGAAGGCAAACAGCGGCTTTCCGCGTACCTTGCCCACCAGAGCGTTCAGCGCGATGACCAGCGACATGGCCGCCACCGCCACCGTGAACCGGAAGGCCAGCAGCACTGTGGGCGCCGCCGTGACCAGCGCCATTTTTGAGAACATAAAGCTCATGCCGAAGATGGTGGCCGCGGTCAGCGCCGCCAGCAGCGACAGGATATGCAGTTTTTTCTGGTCCATAGGCAATACCTCTTTCTCTTTAACGCCGGTATCATACCATACGCCGCATGAAATAGCAAGGAGAAGCGATCACCTCCCGCGCTGCGTCCGGAGCAAAAAGGGCGCCGCCCGAAGGGGCGGCGTCCTTTCACCGGCACGTTGGGAGGGCGCGCCGGCATTTACCAATTTGAAGGGGAATAGGGAGAAAAATTAAGGATAGAAAACAAAGGGTGTTGGGTTACTTGTCCGTTGCCTTGGACACGATACCCGTAACCACCAGGACCGCCACCAGGCCGGCCAGAATGAGGTTCAGCACCATGCTCAGCGCCTCCTTTCGTTTGGGCTTCTTAACGTATCTTTAGCATAGCACAGGACAAGCAATTTGTAAAACGCATGATTATCATCAAAACCATGAAAAATACTTTGCAGCACATGGCGAGATATGCTATACTGGACCTGAAGGAGGTGTCTCCATGTCCGTCACCAAATACCAGATATACCTCAAGACCGTGGAGCTGGGCAGCTTTACCGCTGCCGCCCGCGCCCTGAATTTCACCCAGTCCGGCGTCAGCCACGCCATCGGCTCGCTGGAGGAGGAGCTGGGCGTCACGCTGCTGGTCCGCAGCCACGGCGGTGTCACCCCCACGGCGGATGGCCGCGCCCTGGCACCGTATTTTCAGGAGATGTGCGCCCTGTCCCACCGTCTGGAGCAGCACGCCGAGGATCTGCGGGGACTGGACACCGGCCTTATCCGCGTGGCAACCTTCACCAGTGTGTCGGAAAAGTGGCTGCCCGGTATGCTCAAGACATTTCAGGAAAAGTACCCCCGCATCGAGTTCGAGCTCCTGCCCTCCAACTTCAACAACGAGATCTCCGACTGGGTCCTCCACGGTCAGGCGGACTGCGGCTTTATCTCCCTGCCTACCCCGGCGGAGAAGTATCTGGATTACTGGCTGCTCCAGCGGGACCAGTGGAAGGTCATCCTGCCCTGCGATCACCCGCTGGCGGGCCGCCAGCCTTTCCCGCCGGAGGCCCTGGAGCAGTACCCCCTCATCCTGCTGGATGAGGGCGACGATTATGAGATCCAGGCCATTTTCGATCACTACAAGGTCCGGCCCCGGATCCAATACACCGTCCAGCAGGACCAGACGATCCTGGCCATGGTCTCCGGCGGCCTGGGTATCAGCGTCATGGAGGAGCTGATGCTCTACAAGTGCGCCTATCCGCTGGCTGCCAGCACCCTGCCCAAGGTGTTCCACCGGGACATCGGCATCTGTGTCAAGGACAAGAACGCCCTCTCCCACTCCACGCAGGCGTTCATCGACCACACCCGCCATTGGGTGCTGCAAAATTTCCCCGAGGGCTGGAACGCCCCCAAGCCCCATGAGCGATAAACGAAAAAGCGAAACCAAACGCTGTTCTCCGCCGTCAGTATTGGCAGAGGGCGGCGTTTCGCTGTCCGCCGGAGGACGCTTCCGTCCTTCCGGAAACGGTAAAGTGCGCGGGGTCCTGCCCCGCGCCCGAAAGGAGTGTTTACATCATGAAAAAGATATTTGCATTGCTGATGGCGCTGGTCATGGCGCTGTCTCTGATGGCCTGCGGCCAGAAGGAGGATAACATCGGCGGCGAGAAAAAGGACGACCAGACGCAGACCGACGGTCAGACCGTTGACCTGCGGGCGGCGTACGAGGCCGGCATCAAGCAGGTGCAGGAGGAGCTGGGCGACAACGCGCCCGTGCTGCTGGAGGAGACGGCTGTAGAGATCCTGAACAGCTACTACCCCGGTCTGGAGAACGCCAAGCTGAAGCAGTCCGTGTTCTTCATCTCGCCCACCGCCACCTCCTGCGAGGTGTCTATGGTGGAGGCGGAGAGCGCCGCCGATGCCGAGATCGTTCGCCAGAGCTTCCAGGCCCGCGTGGACGCCATGGCCAACGACACCACCTACCCCGAGGAGGCCGGTATGTGGAAGAACAACGCCACCGTTACCGTCAACGGCAACTATGTGGTGCTGGAGGTGCTGCCCGACGGCTGCACCGTACCCGACGCATTCCTGGCAAAATTCTGATTTCCTATGGCGTTTCCCCTTTCTGTGTGCTATGATGGTCTGACCGATACACACAGAAGGGAGAGTGCCCGATGGAGGACGCTCAGATCATAGATCATTTTTTCCGCCGCGACCCGGAGGCCATCCGCGCCGCGCAGGAGAAATACGAAAAGCGCTGCCTTGCCGCCGCCCGGCACATCCTGCCGGACGCCCGCGACGCGGAGGAGTGCGTCAGCGACGTGTGGCTCCGTCTGTGGAATGCTATCCCACCGGAGCGCCCCCGTTCGCTGGCGGCGTACATCACCACCGTCACCCGCCGCCTGGCCCTGGACAAGTGCGACTATAACCGTGCCGCCCAGCGCCGCAGCGACCTGACTGTGGCCTTCGAGGAGCTGGAGGGCTGCCTGCCCGCCGAGGACGGCGCAGTCCGCGCCCTGGAGCAGCAGGAGTTCCGCCGTGTGCTCAACGGCTTCCTGCGCAAGCTGACCCGGCAGAGCCGGACGTATTTCGTCCGCCGTTACTGGTATGGCGAGAGCATCCGCGAGATCGCCGACAGCTGCGGCGCGGGCGAGGAGAAGGTCAAATCCTCCCTCTTCCGCACCCGTCAGCGTCTGCGTATCGTGCTGGAAAAGGAGGGGATGCTGTGAACGACAACAGAATGAAGCGCTGGATGGACGCCATCGACGACGATCTGCTGGAGGAGGCCCAGCGTCCCCTGCCCCGCGGCGGTGCGGCGCGCCGCTGGGGTGCGCTGGCCGCGTGCTTCTGCGCCGCGGCCTTGGCCCTGGCCCTGTGGCAGCCCTGGTCCGCCGGTATCGGTGACAATACCGCCGGCGCAGACGCCGACTTCGGCGCCATGGACAAGAGCTTTTCCGTCGCCATGCCGCCTGTGTCGGATGCCGAGTTGCTCTCTGCCTCTCTGGCCCTGCCGGAGGGCGCGTCTCTGACCTCCGGCTACCAGTGGCGTCAGGACGGCGAGGGCGCCGTCACCGGCGTGTCCTGTACCGTGCTGCTGGACGGCTATGACTACGACTACGGCGCGGCATATGCCAGCCAGCCCCTGCCTGCCCCGGACGGTACCCTCCCGACAGACACCTATCAGGTGAACGGCCTGACGCTGCTGGTCTACGATGACGGCGCCGTGGGCTGGTACGACACGTCCGCCGGTATCCAGTGGTACTGCGTGGCCTGGGACGGCGGCGCGCCGCTGGTCACCGCCTTTACCCTGATGGACGCCCAGTATTACACCGTCCCCACCGCCCCGGAGGGCGCGGACGTGCTGGGCTACGATCTCTTTGATCTGGGCGGCGCGACGGTCACGGAGGTCGCCTTTACGCTGGACGGCGTCACCTGGCACTACCGCATGGCCCCCACTTTGGACGTTTCAGAAACAATACCGGACATCTCCGACTTCACCGGCGGCAGTCTGACGGCGGAGGGCAGGCTCCGCTGGTGCCCCACCGTCCTTCGCTGGGACGCGGGCGGCGCCGGCTGCATCATCTGGCGTGACCTCGCTCCCGGCCTGGCGTACAGCCTGACGGCCGACACCGGCGCGTCGGAGGATGCGCTCTCCGATATGGCCGCCCTGGTGTTCAAGCCCGCCCAGGAGGAGTCATAAAGCGAAGCAAAAAAGGAAGCACCCCGCGGGGTGCTTCCTTTTTTGCTCAGAACTCCGGCGCGTCCGGCGTCTTATGATACAGCAGCGGCTTGCCCTCCGCGTCCACCAGCAGCGTCAGCCCGCCGGAGTTGCCCGCAGCGTGGTAGAGATACTGCACGCCGGTCTGCGTGTCCACCAGCACCTCGTTGCTGCTGATAAAGGCGCTCTCCTCCGCGACCTTGATAAAGCGCTGTTCCTTCTTCGCCATAGCTTTACTCCGCGGCGGGCGCGTCGTTCTCCACCAGCATTTTCGCGCTGGCGGCCAGACCGGCCAGCCCCTGGATCTCGCTGGGGATAATGAGCTTCGTCGCCTTGCCGTCAGCCACCTTCTCCAGCGCCTCCAGCGCCTTCAGCTTGATGACCTGGTCGTTGGGGGCGTTCTCATTCAGCATCCGCATGGAGTCGGCCATGGCCTGCTGCACCTTCAGGATGGACTCCGCCTCGGCCTCGGCAGCCATGATCTTGGCCTGTTTGGCGGCGTCGGCCCGCAGCAGGGTGGACTGCTTCTCGCCCTCGGCGATCAGCACCTTACTGGCCTTTTCGCCCTCGGCCTGCAGGATGGATTCCCGGCGTTCGCGCTCGGCCTTCATCTGCTTCTCCATGGCGTTCTGGATCTCCCGGGGCGGCAGGATGTTCTTCAGCTCCACGCGGTTGACCTTGATGCCCCAGGGGTCGGTGGCCTCGTCGAGAATGGCGCGCATCTTGGTGTTGATGACGTCGCGGGACGTGAGCGTCTGGTCAAGCTCGAGATCGCCGATGATATTGCGGAGCGTCGTGGCCGTGAGCGTCTCCATGGCCATCATGGGCCGTTCGACGCCGTAGGTGTAGAGCCTCGGGTCTGTGATCTGATAATAGACGACGGTATCGATCTGCATGGTGACGTTATCCTTGGTGATCACGGGCTGCGGCGGATAGTCAAGCACCTGCTCCTTCAGGCTGACCTTTTTGGCCACGCGCTCAATGAACGGGACCTTGACGTGCATGCCGACCTGCCAGACCTTGCTGAACGCGCCGAGGCGCTCGATGACGTAGGCGCGGGACTGCTGGACGATATGAATGTTGCTGATGACGACGATGAGCGCCAGAACGGCGATCACAACAATGGGGATCCATTCCATAAAATTTGTTCCTCCTTCGGTTTTTTCAGTTCTTTCGGTTGTTTATGATGGTTATGCTTTTGTGCAGGGACATTCTGCGGGTTTGACGTAGAGCTTCGCGCTCTCGACGCGCTCGATGGTCACATGGCGTCCTGCTTCCACGCGTTCGCCTGTTGTGCATTTCGCTGTCCAGAGAACGCCGTTGATCTTTACGGCTCCGGTATCGGCGCAGGCGTCGATGGGCTCCGTGACCATGGCCGTTTCGCCGACGAGGCGGTCGGCATTCATACGCTCCGGCTTTTTTGCCCACTTTTTTCGAGCCGCCGGGCACGCGAACGCCAGCAGCGCCGCCGAAACGACGAGAAATACCGCCAGCTGTACGCCGAGTCCCGCGCCGAGAATTGCCGCAACCAATGCGCACACCGCGCCGCCGATGAACCAGACGGACACCAGCGCGACCGTCGCGGCCTCTGCCGCGATGAAGACGACGATGGCGATCAGCCATCCGATCACTGCCTGAGACATGGGAACCTCCTCCTCTTTTTTGAATTTCTGTGCTGCTTCCAGTATACCGTATTTCCGAACGCTTGTCACTTTAAATAAATATAAAGTTTTTCCTCACATTTTACAAAATCGTAACAGATAGGGTTTGCTATTTGCGCCGGGATTCCGTATACTTAGAAAGACTATAGAATGCTTGGAGAGAAAACTATGGATACGATGACTTTCTGCGTGCCGTGCCTGTTTGGGCTGGAGGGTCTGGTCGGCGACGAACTGCGGCGGCTGGATCTGCAAAACGTCCGGGTCGAGGACCGGCGCGTTTTTTTTGAGGGTGATTTCGCCGCTATGGCAAAGGCTAACCTCTGCTGCCGCATGGGTGAGCGCGTGATGATTTTGCTGGCCGAGTTTGACGCGCACAGCTTTGAAGACCTGTTTCAGGGTGTCAAGGCTGTGCCGCTCGAGCGCTTCATTCCGAAGAACGGTGCGTTCCCTGTCAAGGGCTACAGCCTGAACAGCCAGCTGCACTCCGTTCCGGACTGTCAGGCCATTGTGAAAAAGGCCGCCGTCACGCGGCTGGGCGAGAAATACGGCCTCGGCTGGCTACCGGAGACGGGCGAAACGTATCAGCTGCGCTTTTCCATCATGAAGGATCATGTGGAACTGTTTCTGGACACGTCCGGCGTGAGCCTGCACAAGCGCGGCTACCGCCGCGAGGCCAATCTTGCGCCGCTGCACGAGACGATGGCGGCCGCCATGGTCAATCTCGCGCGCTATCGCGGGCGGGACTTCTTCTGGGACCCGTTCTGCGGCTCGGGAACCATCTGCATCGAGGCGGCGATGATCGCGCTGAACCGCGCGCCGGGTCTGAACCGGTCGTTCATGGCGCAGAAGTGGTCCTGCGTCCCGGAAACGGTCTGGCAGCAGGCCAGAACGGAAGCGCTCGACCGCGAGTACCGGGGGGAGTATCACATCCTCGGCTCCGACATTGACGCGGCTTCGCTGGAGATCGCGCAGCAGAACGCACGCAAGGCGGGCGTCGGCAAGCTGATCGAGTTCCGCGAGGCGGACGCGACGAAGATGAGTCTGCCCGCAGATAAGGGCCTCATCGTCTGCAATCCGCCCTACGGCGAGCGCATGCTTGAGCAGCGCAGCGCCCAGCGGCTCTACAGTGCGTTCGGCCGGCATCTCAAATACGCGGACGGATGGAAAAAATACATCATCTCCTCCGAACCGGAGTTCGAGCATTACTACGGCAGGCAGGCCGTTAAAAAGCGCAAACTCTACAACGGGCGCTTGCAGTGCAACGTGTACATGTACTATTGATTACCGCCTGTACCCATAAGACGAACAGAACAGGAGAAAGTTCCGCTATGAAGCATATTTTTATCGTCAATCCCGCGGCTGGGAAGTCTGACCGGACGGCAGAATACCGAAAAATGATCGAGGCCGCCTTTGCGCCGCGCGGGTTAAGCTATGAATTGCTCGTTTCTGGTGCACCCGGTGAGTGCCGGACGCTGGCGCGGCAGGCGGCGCAGTCCGGCGAGGAGGTGCGCCTGTACGCCTGCGGCGGCGACGGAACGCTCAACGAAGTTGTAAACGGTGTCGTGGGCTATGGCAACGCTGCCGTGACGCACTTTCCCGGCGGCTCCGGCAATGACACAATCAAAATTTTTGACGATCCCACCGCATTCACCTCCATCGAGCGTCTGCTGGACGCGGAGGAGGCGCGGTTCGATCTCATCCGCTGCAACGATTCCTACGCGCTGAACGTGCTGTCCATCGGCTTTGACGCGCGGGTCGGCACGGATATCGCCCGCTTCAAGCGCCTGCCGCTCGTGAGCGGCAAGGGCGCGTACATTCTGTCCATTTTCTCAAATATGCTGCATGGGCTGACGGCGGATTACACCGTTACGCTGGACAGCGGCGAGGTGTTCTCGGGCCGGAAGACCATGATCTGCGTCTGCAATGGCCGGTGGTACGGCGGCGGTTTCAACCCCGTGCCGGAGGCCGAGCCGGACGATGGGCTGCTGGATGTGCTTGTGGTTGAAAAGGTCAATCTGCTGCAGGTTGCAACCGTCGTCGGTCACTACCAGAAGGGCCGCTACGCCGATTATCCGTCGCTGATCTATCACGCCCGCTGCCGCTCTCTGCGCATTGAATGTGTAAAAGAATCTGTTGTCAATATCGATGGCGAGGCTGCCTACACAACGGACGCAAAAATCGAACTCATTCCGCAGGCCATCCGCTTTTTCTACCCGAAGGGGCTGACCTATCACACGAAAAATTCACAGTCTGGTCATAAATTTGCCGAAATTACCCCTTGACTTTTTGGCGCATCTGATTATGATATAGATGTTAGCAGTCAGAGAGACTGAGTGCTAAAAAATCTTGTAAAACGCGCTGTATGAAACAGCGACTGGATACTGGAGGTAATTGTTATGAAGCTGACCCCGTTGGCAGACAAT
>ERZ1106939.1509-NODE-1509-length-17430-cov-17.863482_pt1 | contig 17430 bp, 15 predicted proteins | sample MGYA00403669_ERZ1106939 | MGnify/ENA primary metagenome ERZ1106939 (study PRJEB35170, sample SAMEA104062447) | human gut metagenome | biome: human gut; feature: human-associated habitat; material: faeces | place: Denmark | collected 2012-09-28 ...
CCGACCGCCTGCCGTCTGTGCAGCGTCCCTCAAAACGATTGTACCATACCACGCACAAAAGTCAAGCCCTCCCGATCGGGAGGGCTTGCTGCGTATTCAGCGTGGGATACGCAGGCAGCGGTAAGTGCTGCTGTGCGCGTTGAGCGCCGGCTCGTCCGCCGGACGGGGCCACGCCCTCCCGAGCTGCTCCAGGATGCGGCAGGTCTTAGCGTGCGTCATGTCCATCAGCTCCAGCACGCGCTCGTGGGGCGTGCGGTCATCCGACCGGTACGGCACAAACGGCACCTGCGGTTCCGCTTTCTTCATGTCCTCACCTCCTTCCCTTTTTGTGCCGCCGGACCGGCGCGGGGCACACATCCGTGCAACCGAAACGAAAAAATTCAAAAATAGATAACAAACCCTTGCGGTTCTGTGCTATAATCAGCACAAATATATCACCAAAGGAGATGCCCCTATTATGGCAAAGAAACAATTCAAGGCAGAATCCAAGCGTCTGCTCGACCTGATGATCAACTCCATCTACACCCACAAGGAGATCTTCCTGCGCGAGATCATCTCCAACGCGAGCGACGCCATCGACAAGCTCTGCTACCTTTCGCTGACCGACGACAAGGTCGGTCTTGACCGCGGCGATTTCAAAATTGAGATCACCGTGGATAAGGACGCGCGCACGCTGACCGTGAGCGATAACGGCATCGGCATGGACAAGGACGAGCTGGAGAACAACCTCGGCGTCATCGCCTCGTCCGGCTCGTACAAATTCCGTCAGGAGGCCGAGCAGAAAGAGGACATCGACATCATCGGTCAGTTCGGCGTGGGCTTCTACTCCGCGTTCATGGTCGCGGACGAGATCACGGTCGTCACGAAGAAATACGGCGCGGAGACCGCCTACCGCTGGCAGTCCTCCGGCGCGGACGGCTACACCGTCGCCGAATGTGAGAAGGACAGCGTCGGCACCGACGTCATCATGCACCTCAAGGCGGACACGGACGAGGAGAAATATTCCGAGTACCTCGACGGCTATCGGCTCTATGAGCTGGTGAAAAAATATTCCGACTACATCCGCTACCCCATCCGTATGCTGCGCCCGACGCGCAGGGTCAAGGAGGGCAGCGACCCCGAAAAGCCCGAGTACGAGTATGTGGACGAGATGACGACGGTCAACTCCATGGTGCCGCTCTGGCAGCGTCCGCGCGGCGAGGTGACGGACGAGGAGTACGAGAAGTTCTACCAGTCCATCGCCCATGCCTTCGACAAGCCGCAGCGCGTCATCACCGCGAGCGTCGAGGGTGCCGTGACCTATAAGGCGCTGCTGTTCATTCCCTCGCAGCGGCCGATGGACTTCTACAGCGAGGGCTATGAAAAGGGCTTGCAGCTCTACTCCGCGGGCGTGATGATCATGGATCACTGCGACGCGCTGCTGCCGGATTATCTGCGTTTCGTGCGCGGCGTGGTGGACTCCCCCGACCTGAGCCTGAACATCTCGCGCGAGCTGCTGCAGCACGACCGTCAGCTCAAGGTCATCGGGAACAGCCTGGAGAAGAAGCTCCGCGCCGACCTCGAAAAGCTGCTGCGCGACGACCGCGAGGGCTACGAAAAATTCTACGAGAACTTCGGCCGCGCCATCGGCTTCGGCATTGCCGGGCCGGACGGGCTGAGCCGCAAGGAGGCGCTGCAGGACCTGCTGCTGTTCTATTCCTCGACGGAGAAAAAGCTCGCCACCCTGCGCGAGTATGTCGACCGCATGGCAGAGAGCCAGAAGTATATCTACTACGCCGCGGGCGAGAACGTCTCCGCCATTGACCACCTGCCGCAGACCGAGCTGCTGAAGGACAAGAACTATGAGATCCTCTACCTCACCGGTGAAACGGACGAATTTGTTCTGCAAATGCTGGGCAAGTATGCCGACAAGGAGTTCCGCTCCATCGTCGACGGCGAGCTGGATCTCGGCGGCGAGGAGCAGAAGGACATCGACGAAAAGCCGGAGCTGATGCAGTTCGTCAAAGAGACGCTCGGCGATAAGATCAAGGAGGCTCGCGCTTCCCGCCGCCTAAAGACGCATCCCGTGTGCATGACCGCGGGCGAGGGCTTCAGCTTTGAGATGGAGAAATACTTCAAGAACTTCCAGATGCCCACCCCCGTCAAGGCCGACCGCATTCTGGAGCTGAACACCGACCATCCCGCCGTGCAGGCGATGGAGGCCGCCATGACCTCCGACCGCACCAAGGCGGAGCTGTACGCGAAGATCCTCTACGATCAGGCGCTGCTCATCGCAGGCCTGCCGCTCGAGGACCCGAGCGAATACACCGATCTGGTCGCAGAGCTGATGAAATAAGGATCGCCCCGAAAACGCATTTTGGAGGACGCCGCTATGAAAAAGCTGTCCGCGCTGCTCCTGTCCCTGCTGCTCCTGCTCACCGCCTGCGGCACGCCCGCTACGCCGGGCGACGCCGCGACACTGCCGACGCCGAACGACGAGATCCTGGTCGAGGAGGGGCTGCGCGCCGAGGATCTGCCCGAGGTCTGCCGCCTGTGGTTCGACCTTGCCGAGACCTCCGGTGCGGCGGACAAGAACAGCAAGCTTCCGCTTGCCTCCCGTGCCGACGAGGGCGCGTGCGATTACCTCGCCGTCCGCCTGCCGGACGGAACGTACACCGATCTCATTCAGGAGGGCAAGCTTGCCGATGAGGGCGTCACGCTTGCCGATTTCTCCGGTGGCAGGGCGAAGCAGGAGGGCTCCTACGGTCAGCTCGCGTGGAACGGCGAGCTGTACCACGCCTTCACCGTCTCCGCAGCAGACTGCACCCTCCCGAACCTCACCGCGCCGGACGGCGGCATCCTCCGTCTGAACATCTCCGGCGACTGCACCGTGGACGGCGGCGGCACGGAGTACGCCTGCTTCGAGGGCTTTGACTGCGTGCTTGTCACCGGCGGCGGTACGCTGACGGTCTTAAATGCCGCAGCCCTCGACTGCGGCGGCGGGGATCTCCCCATCCCCTCACTGGTGCTTGACGGCGATGTGACGCTGCGCTGCGACGACATTCGTCTCACCGCTCCGAACACGGTCGACGTGCCCGCGCTCGCCGTGCTCGGCGGCACACTCTGCACCGATATGCTTTGGCTCAGCAACGGTATGCTCGTCAACGCCGGCGGCACGCTCAGCGTGCAGGGCTCCGTGCAGGAGTTGAAGCGCGCGGTGTTCCGCGGCGGCACGACGCTCCTCGGCGCAGCCGAGCAGAAGGCGGAATTCATCCTCTCCGGCGGCACGGCGCACCTTGCGGGCGGTCTTGCCGAGGGCTCGACCGTCGAGGGCGGCGCGGGCGTTTTTTCCGCACAGAGCTTTTCCGGCGCGGCGGTCAACGACTATGGCGCCGTCCTGTGGGATGGCGCGGATGGCTCCGTCTATCGCGGCGTTTATGGCGCGGGCTATTACCCGACGGACTACAGCCCGGATTGGGCGGGCACGGTCCCCAGCGCGGTGTGGGATGCGCTGAACGCCGAAAACCCTTATGAAAACGACTGGTTCGCCGGTACGCTGACGCTGGAGAACGCTCACGCGCCCGAACTGCTGCCGTGGGGCGGAGCGCACCTGCGTGTCCTCGGTGAAAACACAGTCGACGGGACTCTCGGCGGAACGGGTCTGCTCTTCACGGGCGGCGGTTCGCTCGCCGCAGGCGAGCTGAGCGTGTGGAGCTGGGGCAGCGTCCGTGCGCCCCTCCTCGTCGTGCGGGACGGCACGGACGTCCGCTGCGGCGCGCTGCACATGGGCAGCAATGCCGAGGAGAAGGGTACGCTGCTTGTGGAGAGCGGAAGCCTTACGGCGGACGGTGAATTCTGGCTGCAAAATGCCGCGCTCACCGTCACCGGCGGCGAGCTGACGCTTGCGGGCGACGCGAGCATCGACCGCGGCGAGGTGCATATCTCCGGCGGCACCGTCTCATTTGAGCACGGGCTGTGGCTCGGTGAGGGTGACATCGTCATCACCGGCGGCACCGTCATCGTTCCCGGCGGAGAAGCGGGTCTGACCGCCGAAAACGGCAAGGTCACCATCTCCGGCGGCGCCGTCCGCGAGCCGTGACCGCATAAGAGAAAAGAGACGCGAGCCGACGGCTCGCGTCTCTTTTTGTCGATTTTTGGCGACAAACCGTATAATTTGTAAGCGATAATACATTTTGTATTCATATTTTCAGCCACGTCACCGCCAGATGCACGGCAAAGCAGACCGTCATGCCCACCGCCGTCGGCAGCGCGATGCCGACGAGCGTCCATTTCAGGCTCTTCGATTCCCGCGCGAGCGTGAGCGTGGTCGTGCCGCAGGGGAAGTGGAACAGCGAGAAGAGCAGCATACACAGCGCGGTCGTTCCCGTCCAGCCGTTCGCCAGCAGCATGGTCTTGAGCTCCGCGAGCGACGCGCCGTCCACCAGCGTTCCCGCCGAGGAGTAGCCCATGAGCAGGATCGGCAGCACGATCTCATTCGCCGGAAAGCCGAGCAGGAAGGCGAGCAGGATCATGCCGTCCAGCCCCAGTGCGCGCCCCAGCGGATCGAGCGCCGCCGCGCCGTGCGCGAGCAGCGTCGTGCCGCCCACGGTGCAGTTTCCCAGCAGATAGATGAGCAGGCCCGCGGGCGCGGCGACCGTCACCGCGCGGCCAAGGACGAATACCGTCCGGTCCAGAAGCGAGCGCACCAGCACCTGCCCCACGCGCGGACGGCGGTAGGGCGGCAGCTCGAGGGAGAAGGCGGAGCTTTCTCCCCGCAGCAGCGTGGCAGACAGCAGGCGTGAGACGAGCAGCGTCACGCACACGGAGAGCGCCAGCGCCGCGAGCAGTCCGGCGCTTGCGCCGAGCATGGCTCCACCGGAAAGGAACGCGGTCAAAAGCGTGATGAGCAGCGGAAAGCGCCCGTTGCACGGCACAAGGCTGTTCGTCAGCATCGCGATGAGCCGCTCGCGCGGCGAGTCGATGATGCGGCAGCCCGTCACGCCGCAGGCGTTGCAGCCGAGACCCATGCACATCGACAGGCTCTGCCGCCCGTGCGCCCCGGCGCGGGCGAAGCAGTGGTCGAGCACGAACGCCACGCGCGGCAGATAGCCCACGTCCTCGAGCAGCGTAAAGAGCGGAAAGAAGATCGCCATCGGCGGCAGCATCACTGATACGACCCACGCAAGCGTGCGGTACATTCCGTCCACCAGCGCGTCGCGCCAGAACGGCGGCAGGAAGGCGAGAAGCCCCCGCAGCGGCTCCTGTGCCGAGAACAGCGCCCGTGAGAGCAGCTGCGACGGCACATTCGCGCCCTCGACCGTCAGCCATAAGATCGCCCCGAAGAGCGCGAGCATTACGGGGATGCCCGTCGCGCGGGAGGTAAGCAGGCGGTCGAGCCGCCGGTCACGCCGCTGCGCGGCGGTCTCGTCCCGCCGCTCGCACAGCCGCACCAGCTCCGTGGCGCGGGCGGAGAGCGCACCCACCAGCGCGTCGCGCAGGGCGTCGCCGGTCAGCTCCCCCAGCTCGGCGCGGGCGCGGACGCAGACCTCCCCGATGCGCTCCGCCGCCAGGGCAGGCAGATCAGCGCCGAAGCGGGCGAAGAACAGAGCGTCGTCCTCCAGCAGCCGCAGCGCGTAGAAGCGGCTCTGCTCCCGCGCGAACGGCGCGAGCGCCGGCTCCAGCACGCGCACCGCGCGCTCGACCGCGCGGGGATATTCGACCGCCGTCTCTCTCCGCCGAGGCTTTTCGCGGACGGCGGCGGCCAGCGCCGCGCGCAGTTCGTCCAGCCCCTCTCCGCAGCTCGCTGCCGTGCCGACGACCGGCACGCCGAGCGCGCGGGAGAGCGCGGGCAGGTCGAGCACGATGCCCTTCTTCGCCGCTTCGTCCAACAGATTCACGCACACGACCGCGGGAATGTCCGCCGCCTCGAGCGTTTGCAGCACGAGGTTCAGACTGCGCTCCAGACAGGTCGCATCCGCCAAAATGAGCACGGCCTCCGCTTCGCCGGAGCAGAGATAGTCCCGCGCGATCTCCTCCTCGGCGGAGTTGGGAAACAGCGAGTACGTCCCCGGCAGATCGACGAGCGTGAAGCGCTCGCCGCCGTATGTAAGATCGCCGCGCGCCGCGGCGACGGTTTTCCCCGGCCAGTTGCCCGTGTGCTGCCGCAGCCCGGTGAGGGCGTTGAACACGGTGGATTTGCCCACGTTCGGGTTTCCGGCCAGAGCAATGATATGCGCCTCGTTCGGCATAGGGCGATCCCTCCTGAAAAATCAAAGCATTTCGATCTGCACGCCGCCCGCGTCCTCGCGCCGCAGCGCGATGACCGCGCCGCGCACACCGTAGGCGACCGGGTCGCTCCACGGGGAAACGTGCAGGGCGCGGACGCACGAGCCCGGCACGAAGCCGAGGTCGAGCATCCGGCGGCGCTGTGCGCCGGTGGAGCGCAGCGCCGTCACCACGGCGCTCGCGCCGACCGGCAGCGCGTCAAGTGTCATCTGCATTGGGGCCACTTCCTCTCCCTTTGTCAGGGTATGCGCGAGGCCGTACGGTGGTGCGGAGCCGAAAAAACGGCTGCCCCGAAAGGCAGCCGTCCGGCATGGTCTGTTTGATTGTCTGTCGGGGCGTTACACCTGTGGGTCCCAAGAGATGCTGTTTTCCCCGACGCGGATATCTGTGGCAAGGCAGATGCTGCGGCTCTCCGCCCCGTTCGTCACGGTGGCGGAAAGCGTAACGCCGCCGTACCGCGGAACATTCAAAAGCCGCACGGTGCAGATGCCGCCGTCCGTCGTCGTTTCAACGGAGATCAGACCGTTGTTGTCCGGCGCGCAGCTCGCCGACCACTCGTAGCCCTCGCCGCTGACGCTGGGGACGAAGCGGAATACCAACGCAATACCATCGATGTCGAGCGTCAGACCGCTGATGGTGATCGTGTCCGGCAGGGGTGCGGGCGTCGTTATTTCATTGCTCGGTGCCTTGCTGTTTTGGAGTGAACGGTATCCCGACAGCATGGTCAGCACGCCGCAAATCAGCACCAGTATGCCTACGACGTAGCGCAGAGATCTGTTCTGCTTTGCGATCCTCCGGATCTCCTCCGCAAAGGCTTCTCTCTCGGCAGCATCCCCCGCGAAAGCCGTTGCGGGTACCTCGCCGCACAAAGCAGCCGGCTCGCGGCCGCACAGCTCGTCCGTGCTCACGCCCAGCTCGTCGGCGAGCGCCGCGAGCTTATAGAGGTCGGGGAGCGATTCCCCCGTTTCCCACTTGCTCACCGCCTGCCGCGAAACATTCAGCTTCGCCGCCAGCTCCTCCTGCGTCATGCTGCGCGCCTTGCGCGCACGGATCAGATTTTCCTGAAAGCTCATCGCCGCTCTCCTTTCCGTTTTCTGTCCTCATCGTAGCGCATTCTGCGGTGGCAGGCAAGAAAAGCTCTCGGGATTTGCGCAACGGACGGTTGCATCAGCCGTTTTTCGCGGCCCTTTCGGCGCGTTTGAGCTTGTAGAGCTCCTCGGCGGCGAGCCGCGTCTTGGCGACCACATCGCCATTCCCCTGCGGGAAGCAGTAGTAGAGCACGTCGCGGTCGCCGATGCAGATCATGTCGCCCAGCTCATACCAGAAGTAGTCAGCGTAGAGACTGTAGCTGGTCTCAGGCTTCTGCGTGAAGTCCAATTTTCCGCCGCAGCCCGTGAGGCGAAAGCCGTTCGCATCGTGGCGCAGGCGGCCCTCGCCGACGCGGCAGATCTGCCGGAAGTTGACCATCACGCAGATGCTCACCGGAGCGTCGAGCAGATAGCTGCCCTGCTCCAGCTCCTCGCGCACGCACGCGCGTTCCCACGCATACCAGTCGGGAACATGGGTGAATTTCGCCTCAGCGTTCTCACATTCGAGCGCGCCCAGCTCCGTCAGGCGGTAGCGCACGCCGCAGTCGCGGCAGATAAGCTCCGTGCCGCGGCCCTCCGTTTCGCCCTCGGTGCCGCAGTGCGGGCATTTGTAGAGCACGCGGTTGAGACCGTCGGCGCGGAACGGCTCGTTCACGACGACGCCATTTTCCTGCTGCCAGCGGAAGTTATCAAAGGAAAATTCATCCGCGAGCAGCGCGTTGATCTCGTCCGCGCTCTTCTCCGCGGCCTCCTCGGGCGAGAGCAGATAGCGCAGTTCCGCGGAGACATTGACCCTGCGGTTCTGCAGTCCGTTGTAGAGCGGGTCGCGCGCGAACGCGCCGCAGGTACGCAGCAGCACGACCGGCACGCCGAGCGCCTTGACGCACTTGCCGAGACTGTCCGGCAGCGGCGTGGCCGTGCCGTCGAAGCTGTAGCTCGCCTCGGGATAGAGGAGGATGGAGCTTTTGAGCTTCTTCACCGCGTAGAGCATATCGCGCACGAGCGCGGTGTCCGGCTGAAACTTCCGCGTGGGGATGCAGCCGAGCGCGCGCATCAGTCCCGCCTTGCCCACAAAGCCGTCCGACGTGCAGACGATGTTGAAGGGGCGCGGGTAGAGCACCGCCGCAGCGATCTTCAGGTCCAAAAAGCAGGAGTGATTCATCAGAACGAGACAGGGCTCGTCAGGGCCGAGCCGCTCCATGCCCACGCGGTCACAGCGAAAATGCGTCGCGCGCAGGTCGGGCGCGGACAGCGCGCGCAGGAGCGCGCGGAACAGCATGGACGGACGGCGCGGCAGCGTGTGCTTTTCTCTCGGCTGCGCAAGCGCCTGCTCGTAGGGCATATCCACGACCTTGATCTTCATGGCGGACCTCCTGCAAGGGGATTTATGTTTCCTCAACAGGATACCATGAACAAGGCCGCAATGCAATCCAAAATCAGGCGCGGGCGAGAACGTGGCTGCGGTCGAGCACCGCGTAGACCGCGATGCCGGCGGCAATGCCGAACACGCCCTGCACAAGGTTGCCGGGGATGGACGCCGCCGCGGCCAAGCCCTTGCCGAGCCACAGGCTCGCATAGCCGAAGTAGCCGAGGACCATGATGATCTCCGCCGCCGCGCCGCCGATGAGCTGCGCCGCCAGCTTGCCGCTGTGCTCCCGCATGGCCTCAAAAATATGCGCCGCGGCGACCGCCATCGTGAACTTGATGACGAGCGTGCCGGGGGCATAGTGCGGATAGCTCAGCAGGTCGGCGAGCATCGAGCCGAGGCCCGCCGCCGCGCCGCCGTACCACGGCCCCAGCACCCACGCCGAGAGCAGCACGGCGCAGTCGCCGAGGTTGACGTAGCCCTGCATGGGCGAGGGCACCTGAACGACCATCGTCATCACGGTGCAGAGGGCGGCGAACAGCGCCGCGAGGACCAGCTTACGCAATTTCATATCCGTCATGAAAATCATCTCCAAAAAAGTCTTGCATTTCTGCTTGGTCTGTATTTTAATCAGAATTGGACTTAATAAAAGCATCAAATCAATATATTTTCATAGAACCAGATTGGAGACGCCCATGCTCACCTACGATCTTGACCGGCGCGGCAAGCTCGCGCGCTACGATTATCTTTACCGCTGCATCCGTGAGGACATTCTCGCGGGCCGCCTGACGGCGGGCGAAAAGCTGCCGAGCAAGCGCTCACTTGCAAGCCATCTGCAAACGGCGGTCATCACGGTGCAGAACGCCTATGCCCAGCTCGAGGCGGAGGGCTATCTCTACACGCGCGAGAAGCGCGGCTACTACGTCGCCGACGTGGAGCGGCACCCCGCCGCGCCCGGGCGCGCCCCGGCCCGGAGCGCGCCGCAGCCGCAGCGCTCGTGGCTGCTCGATCTCAGCTCCGGCGGCAGCGGGACGGAGGACTTTCCCTTTTCCGTGTGGGCAAAGCTCATGCGCCGCGTGCTGAGCGAGGAGGGTGAGGCGCTGCTGCGCGCCACGCCGCCGAACGGCGCGGACGCACTGCGCAGAGCCATCGCGCAGCATCTCTACCGCTTCCGCGGCATCTCCGCCGCGCCGGAGCAGATCGTCGTCGGCGCAGGCACGGAGTACCTCTATAACCTCATCGTCCAGCTGCTCGGGCGCAAGGCCGTCTACGGCGTGGAGAACCCCGGCTACTCCAAGGCCGCGCGCATCTACGCGCTCGGCGGCGCAAGGACTGCGCCCGTGCTTGTGGATGAGGGCGGCGTGAGCCTGAGATCTCTGGAAATGAGCGGCGCACAGATCCTGCACACCTCACCGAACCACCAATTCCCCACCGGCGCGGTGACGCCCATCGGTCGCCGGCAAAGCCTGCTGCGCTGGGCGGAGGCGCGGGAGGGCCGCTATATCATCGAGGACGATTACGACAGCGAGTTCCGCTTCACGCTGCGCCCCATCCCCACGCTGCAGAGCATCGACCGCGCGGGGCGCGTGATCTACGTCAACACCTTCTCACGCACGCTCGCGCCCTCGCTGCGCATCAGCTATATGGTGCTGCCCAAGAGCCTGACCGAGCACTACCGCGCGCAGCTCGGCTTCTACTCCTCCACTGTGCCGGCGATGGAGCAGCACACGCTTGCGCGCTTTTTGGACGAGGGGTATTTTGAAGCGCACATCAACCGGATGCGCAAGTCCTACCGCGCGCAGCGCGACGCGGTCATCGACACCATTCTGCAAAGCCCGCTCGGAGCGCACTGCCGGGTGTCCGGTGAGGACGCGGGGCTGCACTTCCTTCTGACGATCGACACGAAATGCACCGACCATGTGCTGCGTGCCGACGCCGAGGGGCGCGGCGTGCGGCTCTCCTTCCTCTCGGATTTTGCCCTGCGTCCCGGCTCCGCGCCGCAGCACACGCTGGTCATCCATTACCCCGGCATCGACCTCGGACGGCTTCGCTCGGCGCTGTCCATTCTGGAGGCGCTGCTGTATTTCCGCGACTGGAAATACAAGGGCAGAAAATGAACTCCGTGTAAACATTTCTATAATTCGCTAAAATATTTATATAAATCTATTGACAAAAGTTTTCACTGTGCTATGATACGGTATAGCAAAGAAAAACCCGGTAAGGAGGCGCATGATGAAAAAGAATCTATACAGCCTGACGCTCTCGGACGAGGTGGTGCGGGAGGTCGATGCGCTGGCGCATCGGCTGGGCACGAACCGCTCGGCGCTGGTAAACCGCATCCTGTCCGAGTACGTCTCCGTCCCCACGCCGGAGCGCAGGATCAACGATATTTTCGAGGCCATCGAGGCGCTCGTTTCCCCCTCGCGCGAGCTGGTGCCGTTTTTCGCGCCGAACTCGCAGTCCATGTCGCTCAAATCGAGCCTCGCCTACAAGTACCGTCCGACGGTCAAGTATGAGGTCGATCTCGGCGGCGGCGAGGATACGCTGGGCACGCTCAATGTCGTGTTCCGCACGCAGTCGGCGGAGCTGATCGCCGCGCTGACGGACTTCTTCCGTCTGTGGGCGCGTATCGAGAATGCCTGTCTCGCGCCGGCGCTCGGCGGCACGATCGCCTGTTCGCTCTACGATGGGCGCTTCGTCCGTCCGCTCGCCATGCCGCGCGGACACGCCCGCTCGGCGGAGGACATCGCCGGCGCCATCAGCGCCTATGTGCAGCTCTTCGACCGCCTGCTCAAGGGCTATCTGAGCGGCGATCTGAGCGCCAAGGACGTGGAGCTGGCCTACCGCGGCGACCTGCGGGGCCGCGGGCTTCTGATTTAAGCGATTCGCAGTTTTGTCAATAGAGGTGAATTTATATGAACGCTGAAAAATATACCCAGAAAACGCTGGACGCCGTCAAGACCGCGCAGAGCATGGCGCAGGAGAACGGCAACCAGTATCTGACCCCCGAGCATCTGCTCTATGCCCTTGTCGATCAGGACGGCGGACTCATCGCGTCGCTCTTCGGCAAGATGGGCGTGGACTGCGACGGCCTGCTCTCCGAGCTGGACACGCTGATCCGGCGTCTGCCGAAGGTCTCCGGCGGCAGCGGCGAGGTGTACGCCTCACCGGAGACCGGCAAAATTCTGAACCTTGCCGAAAAGACCGCCGAGAAGCTGCACGACGATTATATCTCCGTCGAGCACCTGATGCTCGCCATCTTCTCCGAGGGAACGAGCGACGTCAAGCAGCTGCTCCAGAGCCACGGCATCACGCGCAGCCGCTTTACCGACGAGCTGAGCAAGGTCAAAACCGCTCCCGTGACCTCGGACAATCCCGAGGAGACCTACGACGCGCTCAAGAAATACGGCACCGACCTTGTCGAGCGCGCCCGCAGCAAGGAGCTTGACCCCGTCATCGGCCGCGACGCGGAGATCCGCAACGTCATCCGCATCCTGTCGCGTAAAACCAAGAACAACCCTGTGCTCATCGGCGAGCCGGGCGTCGGCAAGACCGCCATCGCCGAGGGCCTTGCCCAGCGTATCGTGCGCGGCGACGTGCCCGAGGGGCTGAAGGACCGCACCATCTTCTCGCTCGACATGGGCGCGCTCATCGCGGGTGCGAAGTACCGCGGCGAATTTGAAGAACGCCTGAAGGCTGTTCTGAACGAGGTCAAGAAGTCCGAGGGGAAGATCATCCTCTTCATCGACGAGCTGCACACCATCGTCGGCGCGGGCAAGACCGAGGGCAGCATGGACGCAGGCAATCTTTTGAAGCCCCTGCTCGCCCGCGGCGAGCTGCACTGCATCGGCGCGACCACGCTTGACGAGTACCGCCAGTACATCGAAAAGGACGCCGCGCTCGAGCGCCGCTTCCAGCCCGTACAGGTCGACGAGCCGACGGTGGAGGACACCATCTCCATCCTGCGCGGACTCAAGGAGCGTTATGAAATTTACCACGGCGTGCGCATCCACGACAACGCGCTCGTCGCCGCCGCGACGCTGTCCGCGCGTTATATCACCGACCGTTTCCTGCCCGACAAGGCCATCGATCTGGTCGATGAAGCCTGCGCGATGATCCGCACGGAGATCGACTCCATGCCCGCTGAGCTGGACGATCTGCGCCGCAAGATCATGCAGCAGGAGATCGAGGAAATGGCCCTCAAGAAGGAGGACGACCAGCTCTCCCGCGACCGTCTGGAGGAATTGAAGAAGGAGCTTGCCGACGAGAAGGAGCAGTTCAACGCCATGAAGTCCCGCTGGGAGGCGGAGAAAAACGGCGTGGAGAGCGTCAAGAAGCTCAAGAGCGAGATCGAGCAGATGCACGGCGACATCGAGCGGGCACAGGCAAATCTCGAGTACGAGAAGGCCGCGAAGCTCAAGTATTCCGATCTGCCCGCGCTTGAAAAGCAGCTCAAGGACGCCGAGGCTGCGGCCGAGAAGCACAATAGCGACAACTCCATGGTGCATGACACCGTGACCGAGAACGAGATCGCCGACATCGTCGGCAAGTGGACGGGCATCCCCGTCAGCCGTCTGATGGAGGGCGAGCGTGAAAAGCTGCTGCGCCTCGACGAGATCATCCACAAGCGTGTGGTCGGACAGGATGAGGCCGTCCGCCTCGTGACCGAGGCCATCCAGCGCTCGCGCGCAGGCATCGCCGACCCGAACCGCCCCATCGGAAGCTTCCTCTTCCTCGGCCCCACGGGTGTGGGCAAGACGGAGCTGGCGAAGTCCCTCGCGGACTGCCTGTTCGACGACGAGCACAACCTCGTTCGCATCGACATGACCGAGTATATGGAGAAGTTCTCCGTCTCGCGTCTCATCGGCGCGCCCCCGGGATACGTCGGCTACGACGAGGGCGGTCAGCTGACCGAGGCCGTGCGCCGCAAGCCGTACAGCGTCGTGCTGTTTGACGAGGTCGAAAAGGCGCACCCGGATGTCTTCAACATCCTGCTACAGATCCTCGACGACGGGCGCATCACCGATTCGCAGGGCCGCACGGTGGACTTCAAGAACACCATCATCATCCTGACCTCGAACCTCGGCTCGGCCGAGCTGCTTGACGGCATCCAACCGGACGGCAGCATCGCCGAGAGCGCACGCAATGCCGTCATGGGCGAGCTGCGCCGCGCGTTCCGTCCGGAGTTCCTCAACCGGCTGGATGAGATCATCCTGTTCAAGCCGCTGACGAAGGAAAATCTGAACGGCATCATTGAAATTCTGATGCAGGGGCTGCGCAAGCGCATGGCGGACAAGACGCTCAAGCTCGACGTCACCGACGCGGCGAAGAGCCTCATCATCGAGCGCGGCTTCGATCCGATCTACGGTGCACGCCCGCTCAAGCGCTACCTCCAGAGCGCGGCGGAGACGCTGATCGCGAAAGAGATCCTGCGCGGCGACCTGCCCGCCGGCAGCACGCTCGTGCTCGACGCGGAAAACGGCGAGCTGACCTGCCGCAAGAAGTAAAAAGAGCAGCAAAAAAGCACCGCGAAAGCGGTGCTTTTCTGTTACTCTGCGTCGAAATCAGGATAGCCGTTCTTGAGCTCCTCGTTGTAGATGGCGCGCTCGCCGCCGATGAATTTGGGGCGCACACGCGCCGCCAGCACGATGGCCTGCCCGATATGATCCTGCTTGAGCCGCACGGGAACGGCGACCTTCTTGAGGTGCATCCCGATGAGCGTGCCGCCGATGTCCAGTCCCGCGTCGGCGCGGATCTCCTCGAGCGCAACGGGGTGACGGAAGCTCTCATAGGCAGCGGTCGCAAACGAACTGCCCGCCTTCGGCTGCGGCAGAACGTTGACGATCTCCGCGTTCGGCACCGCCTCGTGCTCCACGATCAGCGCGCGGTTCAAATGCTCGCAGCACTGCGCCGCGAGATAGACCCCCCTCGGCGCGAATATACTCTGCAGCCCGCGGAAGATGGCCTGCGCCGCCTCCGGCGTAGACCAGCTGCCGACCTGATGACCGACGACCTCGCTCGTCGAGCAGCCGATCACCACGATCTGCCCGCGGTGCAGGCGCGCCGCCTCGACCAGCTCCTGCGCGGCATTTGCCGCCTCGCGCTCGACCTCGGCGAGCAGCGCGTGGTTTTCCACTTCATGTACCGTTCCTGCCATGTAAAAGCACCTCTTTCATTGTCTGTTGTGTTCCGCCGCCGCGATCTTGTCCCTCGTCTCCCGACGGACCTCCTCGCGCAGCCGCTTGAGATAGTCGGAAAACGCCACGTTTTCGTCGGCGTAGGTCAGATTCAGTTCATACTCGCGCGGCAGCCACGTTGCAATATCGGACTCGTTGTGCTGGATGACCGCCTCGAGCTTGTCGAGCGCCTTGTAGAGCCTGGCCTCGTCCGTCTCCAGCGCGTCCATCTCGGCGTAGAGCGCCTTCAGTTCTCCGCTGTACGGCGCGGGAAGCGACGCGACCCAGGTCTCCAGCGCCGAGCGCTCGCGCTCCTCGTCGCCGCCGGACTTGAGAAAGCTCGGGATATCACCGGTAAAGCACTCGCCGAGGTCGTGGATCAGGCACATCCGGATCACCCTGTCCATGTCCAGCGCAGAAAACTCGTCGCGCAGGAAAAGCGCCGTCAGCGCCAGCCGCCAGCTGTGCTCGGCCACGCTCTCGCGCCGTCCGCCGGAGGTGTAGCAATGCCTTGTCTCGTCCTTCAGGCGCTCCGCCGTGTGTAGCACGCGCAGCAGCTCCTTTGCCTCCATACCGTTCTCCTCCGTTTCGCAGCGTTCCTTACGGGCAGTATAGCACGGCGCGGACGGTTTGAAAAGCCCCCGCGAAAAAAATCGCGCGGTGCGTCCCTTGCATTTTTCCCGCCGCTCGGGTACAATAAACGTAGCTGCGGAAAAGGAGGTCACGCCATGTCGCAGGTCACGAAGCGGGCGCTGGAGGCTTCGCTGAAGCATCTGCTGCTGCAAAAGCCGCTCAACAAGATCACCATCAACGACATCGCCGAGGACTGCGGCATCAACCGCATGACCTTTTATTACCACTTCAAGGACATTTACGACCTTGTTGAGTGGTGCTGCGAGGAGGACGCGAGCCGCGCCCTCGCGGGCAAAAAGACCTACGAAACGTGGCAGCAGGGACTGCTGCTGATTTTCGAGGCCGTGCAAGACAACAAGCCCTTTATCCTCAATGTCTACCGCTCCGTCAGCCGCGAGCAGGTGGAAAACTACCTCTACCGCATCACCTACGATCTGCTCGAGGGCGTGGTCGAGGAGCAGGCGCAGGGCATGAGCGTGCGGCAGGAGGACAAGGCCTTTATTGCCACGCTCTACAAATATATGTTCGTCGGCCTTATGCTCGACTGGATCAAAAGCGACATGAAGGGCGACCCCGCGCTCATCGTGGAGCGGCTCGAGCAGGTCATCCACGGCAGCGTTTCCGCCGCGCTCGGGCGGCTGCGGACGGACAAGCCGCTTTTATCAAACCCGGCGGAATGATAAAATTTTATACAGTTCCGCGCCCCGTGATAAGTTTTTTATCACGGGGCGTTTTCTGCTGATTGTTCTTTTTTCAAAAGCGCGGTATGCTTTCCCCATCAAAAGGAAAACCTACCGTCGCCCGGCTCCCAAGGTCGAACGTGTTTCGTGAGCCGGCGGCCAAAGCAGAAAGATCGAAAGGAGAAATGATCCATGTATTATTCCAGCGGCAACTATGAAGCCTTTGCCCGCCCCAAAAAGCCCGAGGGCGTGGACAACAAATCCGCCTACATCGTCGGCAGCGGCCTGGCGGCCCTGACCGCCGCGTGCTACCTCGTCCGCGACGGACAGATGAAGGGCGAGCACATTCATCTTCTGGAAAAGCTGGAGCTGTTCCGCGAGCAATATCCCCATGTTCGCCTGCGCCTTTTTAACCATTCTACTCCTCAGGCAGTACAGGCACTGAAAAATTATGCGGTGGATTTCGCTATTGTCACCACTCCGATTTCCATCCGCAAGCCTTTACAGAAAAAAAGTCTCCTGCGTTACCGGGAGATCCTTGTGTGTGGAAGCAAATATAAGGATCTGACCACTGCCCCCATCAGCATCCATGAGCTTCAGGACCTGCCCTTTGTAGGTCTTGCGGAAGGGACCAGCACCAGAGAAATGTATATGAATTACTTTATGGAAAACCGTGTTTCTTTTCATCCTGACATCGAGGCAGCAACTACAGACCAGGTCCTTCCCATGATCGTCCATAATCTGGGAATCGGCTTTTACCCGGAACCCCTTGCCCGGGAAGTGATCAATGACGGGAAGATTTTTGCCCTTCAGCTTAAAGAGCCGCTCCCCCAGAGGGAAGTCTGCCTGGTCACAAACAGCAGTACTACCATGAGTACTGCTGTCAAAAAAGCTATTGAATTTATTGTGTAAATATCTGTACCGGATCAGTTATCCGCCTTCCCCATTGCTGTATGACCATGAACGCGATTGACCAGTAATCAGCAATTTACATTTTTTGCATTTATTGCTCCACCGTACGCTCGATATGCATGGCAAGATATCCGATCTCGATGGGATCCAGCTTTTTGCCAAGACTTTTCCCCAAGCTCTCGCAGACATCTTCTGCGATCCTGTAGGATTCCGGATATTTTTCTTCTATATAATCATATTTTTTTGAAGCTTCAAAATCTAATGAAAATTGTCTTCTAGCCCTAATTATTTTTTTTGCAGAAATAACGCCT
>ERZ1106939.1520-NODE-1520-length-17328-cov-13.063336_pt1 | contig 17328 bp, 19 predicted proteins | sample MGYA00403669_ERZ1106939 | MGnify/ENA primary metagenome ERZ1106939 (study PRJEB35170, sample SAMEA104062447) | human gut metagenome | biome: human gut; feature: human-associated habitat; material: faeces | place: Denmark | collected 2012-09-28 ...
AATTAAGAGGTTTTTTCATAATATTTATTTAAGGTTAGAATTAGGTTAACATGAATCATTTATTATTTCTTTCGTAGGCCACTCGTGAGAGCAGCTTACGGGGAAGTAATAAAAATCCAAATTGAAAAATGCCGATTAATTCATAAATCATTTATTGTAAATCATAAACTCACTAACATAGTTTTACGAATGAACACATTACTAAAAAAGCTATTTACGCTTACCACATTTTCTCTTGCATTACTGCCTGCACAGAATGCTGTTCATGCCCAATGCAAAAATTCTATAGATGAGACCATCTATAAAGAATTGCCTTTCAACATGCCAAAGGTTGAGCAGCCATCGTTTCCTGATTATACAGTCAGTATCCTGCAATTCGGAGCCAAAAGCGACGGAACTACCTTAAACACAAAAGCGATTAATGATGCCATTAAAGCCGTCAATGCAAAAGGCGGCGGTAAAGTAGTCATTCCGGAAGGATTGTGGCTGACAGGTCCTATTGAGTTATTGAGCAACGTCAATCTGCATACGGAGAAAAATGCCCTCATTGTCTTTACAGATGATTTCAATGCCTATCCCATTCTTGAGACATCGTTTGAAGGGTTGAATACCCGCCGTTGCCAGTCGCCTATTTCTGCGCGCAACGCAGAAAACATAGCCATTACAGGCTATGGTGTATTCGACGGTTCGGGCGATAGCTGGCGTCCGGTGAAAAAAAGCAAACTGACTGCCGGACAATGGGATGCACTCGTCAAGTCGGGTGGTGTAGTAGACAAATCCATATGGTATCCCACAGCCGGATCGCTAAAGGGAGCATTGGCCTGCAAGAACTTCAACAATCCCGAAGGTATCGAAACAGACGAGGAATGGAATGAAATCCGTCCGTGGTTGCGCCCCGTATTGCTCAATATCGTCAAGAGTAAAAGAGTCCTGTTAGAGGGTGTTACATTCAAGAACTCACCAAGCTGGTGTCTGCATCCGCTATCATGCGAGCACATCACCATTAACCAAGTAAAAGTATTCAATCCCTGGTATTCTCAGAACGGCGATGCCCTGGATTTGGAATCCTGCAAGAATGCATTGATAATCAATAACATCTTCGATGCCGGTGACGATGCCATCTGCATCAAATCCGGTAAAGACGAGGACGGACGCAAACGCGGCGAACCTTGCCAGAACGTTATCGTAAAGAATAACACTGTGTTACACGGTCATGGCGGTTTCGTCGTGGGCAGTGAAATGTCCGGCGGCGTGAAAAATATTTATGTAACAGATTGCACTTTCCTCGGCACAGACGTAGGTTTGCGCTTTAAAAGCACCAGAGGACGCGGCGGTGTTGTAGAGGGAATCTATATTCACAACATCCACATGATTGATATACCCCACGAAGCACTGCTCTTCGACCTATTTTATGGCGGCAAGGCTGCCGGTGAAGAAACGGAAGAAGACCTGAAAGGCCGCATGAAGACAGCAGTTCCCCAAGTGACTGTTGAAACGCCTTCTTTCCGGGATATTCACATCTCCAATATCATCTGCAAGGGTTCCGGACGCGCCATGTTCTTCAACGGACTGCCCGAAATGCCCATCAGGAATGTAACCGTAAAGGATGTAATCATCAACGATGCCAAAGAAGGCGTTGTCATCAGCCAAGCGGAAGGTGTCACATTGGAAAACATACGTATAGAGACTAAGGGACACACATTGGATGTGAAAAACGCCAAAAATCTGAAAGTGGACGGAAAAGTATATTCCGCTATTGGCGCAGAAGGAAAAATGCTGGATTTTTAAGTAAAGTTCAATAAGCAATAAGCGCAAAGCAGACAGTCTTTTTGCCAAAAGGAAAAGAGCTGTCTGCTCTATTTAGTTTAATTTTGCCGCAGTTTATTAAACACATTCCTTATGAAAACGACCTTTTTAACCGGTTTCCTGTTAATGTGCGCATGCACTCTTGCCGCACAATCACAACCAAATACCAAAACCATTTCGGTAGAAGTAACCAACTCATGGAGCAAGGACAAGAGCGATGCTCCGGTAGTACTGAAAATCAAAGACCTGCAACCCGGCTTCCGCGTACGTTCGGCTGTTGTAATGAACGGCAGTGAGGAAATCCCCTCGCAACTGGACGACTTGAACGGCGATTTAAAAGCCGATGAGCTGGCATTTGTCATGGACATTCCTGCCCAAAGCAAGAAAACGCTGGCAATTACCTTGTCTTCCGCCCAAGCAGATAAGATCTATCCGGCACGTGTATTTGCCGAAATGCTGATACGCGATGCAAAAAAGCAGAAGCACGCCCCCACACAGTCGGTTACAGTACCGGGCTCTACCAATTTTTATAATATGCTACACGGGCACGGGCCGATGTTCGAATCGGAATTAGTGGCTTACCGCGTTTATTTCAATCAAAAGCAAACCGTTGACCCATACGGCAAGTTCAAAAAAGGACTGGAAATCAAGGAAAGCGGTTTTTATCCCAATGACGAACAGCTTGCACGCGGTTTCGGAGACGATGTACTGATGGTTGGCAACAGTTGCGGTGTCGGCGCCCTGAAAGGTTGGGACGGAACGAAGGCCACCCACATAGAACCGATAGCTTTCCGCACCGAAAGCATTCTTGCTTATGGTCCTGTACGCACCATAGTCGATGTAACCGTAAAAGGCTGGAACTATCAGGGAAAAGAATTGAACATGACCAACCGCTATATCCTTTATGCCGGACACCGTGACCTGCTGGTAGAGACTTCCTTTGACGAACCGCTGGAAAACGAAGTGTTCTGTACCGGTGTGCAGAATATCATGGGCAACGAAACACGCTCGGAATCAGATCACAAAGGATTGATAGGCAGTTGGGGAAGGCACTGGCCGGTCAACGACACCGTAAAATACGCCAAAGAGACAGTGGGCATTGCCACCTATGTTCCTCAGAAATATATCCGTCAGGAAGTAAAAGATAAAGATAATTTCCTTTATACCCTTTCTGCACCGGGTAGCGACCGTTTCCACCATTACACCATGTTTACTTCATGCAAGGAAACTTTCGGATATCCTACTGCCGAAGCATGGTTTGCCTATATGCGCGAGTGGAAAGAAGAGTTGCAACACCCGGTTCAGATTAAAATCAAGAATTAAACACTCAAAGAATCAAATCGTAACATGAAAAGCAGAAACGCACTTTTAGGACTCAGCCTGCTGCTGGCAATGCCGCTGCTGCGAGTGATGGCGGGCAGCCGGCCGTTCGGCGCGCTGCTGGCGGCGTTTATCCTAGCCGCCCGCGTCCACGCTCTCTGTGCGCAGTTCATCCGTGCCGAGGGCCACACCACGCTCTACGCTGTGCAGGGGCTTCTCAACACCGTACTTTATATCGCGCACAATGTGCTCTTTCTCACGGTGTTTTGCTGGGGTATTTGCTCTCCACGGTCGCGGCAGACTGCCTGAGCGCGCTCTTTCTCATTTGCAGGGAAAGGCTCTGGCGGCAGCTCCACCCGGCGCCGCGCGCCGCGCTCTGGCGGCAGATGCTCGCTTACTGCGTGCCGCTGATCCCCACGGCTGTCTTCTGGTGGATCATGGGCGTGTCGGACCGTTATCTGGTGAAATGGTTCGTGGGGAGCGTTGCCAACGGCATCTACGCCGTTGCCTACAAGATACCGACCATCCTGACCAGCCTCGCCACGGTGTTTATGGACGCCTAGCAGCTCTCTGCCATCGCCGAGTCGGGCGACCGCCGGGCGCAGGCGCGCTTTTACGCGCGCGTGTGGGACGCGTTCTTCTCCGCGGTCTGCCTCTGCGCGGGCGGCATCATCGCGTTTTCGCCGCTGCTCATCCGGCTGCTCGCGGCGGAGAGCTACTATGACGCCTGGCGCTATATCCCGATCCTCACGCTCTCGATGATCGCGGCGGCGTTTTCCAGCTTCATGGGCAGCGTCTACGTCGTGACAAAGAAGAGCACGGCATCGCTCTGGACCTCGCTCGCCGGCGCGGCGGCAAACATCGCGCTCGATCTGTTCCTCATTCCGCGCATCGGCGTGCAGGGCGCGGCGCGCGGCGGCAGGCGGACTGCTGTGTACAAAAAAATATCGCCGGCAGGGGCTTCTTCTGCTCGGCGGTTTGGCGGTCGGCGTGCTGGTGGGCAACGTATGCCTGAAGAACCTCATCGCCCGCCCGCGTTCCTGCTGGCTGGACAGCAGCGTGCGGCTGCTCATCGCTGACCCCACAGACTATTCGTTCCCATCGGGTCATACCCTGTCCTCGGTCATAGGCGCGACGATTTTGACGAAAACGGACCGCCGCTTCGGCTATGCGGCCATCCCGCTCGCGGCGCTCATCGCCTTTTCGCGGCTGTATCTCTATGTCCATTTTCCCAGCGATGTGCTTGCCGCGGCGGTGCTGGGTGTTATGATCGGCGAGCTGGCCTTTTATGCTGACCGAAGGTGGACGGAGCGCAGAGGGACATAAGGCGTTTCCTGCCATCTCATTCTTTGAAATAAATCCTCAAAAAGACACACAAGCCGGAGGCTCCCATAACGAGGGAGCTTCCGGCTTGCGCGTTCAATTCAGATGCTCCAGCGCCGCCGCGACGGATATTTGCAGACTTGCTTCGACCTGCGGCGTCGAAACGGGCTGCTCCAAAAGCTCCGCTGTGGAAACGGGAAAGTGGCCGCCTTCACGGCTGCGCAGCAGATAGATCAGCCCAAGGGTCATCGCGTTGCGCTTCGCCTCGATGATCGCGGCCTCCTCCTCATAGCCGCCCGTCTCGCGCAGGGCGCGCACCAATCCGCGGCGCATTTCAGCGAGATAGGTGGGCTGATAAAAGCCGCCGAACACCGTGAAGTCGCGGAGGAAATGCGCCTCCAGAAAGCAGAGGAACAGGCCCGGCAGCAGCGACCCGTCCCGCAGCCCTTCCGTCAGCGCCTGCGGCGTGAGAGGGACGGTCACAGCCTCTCCCAGCGAGTTTTGACCCGTCAGCGCCGCTGTGCCCGCGCTCTCGCGCAGCCGCAGAGGAAACAACGCCGCGCGGCGGTCGAGTCCCCAGAAAAAGTGCGTGCCGCCGGTGTTTCCCGTCCAGCAGCCGGAAACGCCGTCCAGAGCCCGCAGCAGCGCCGCGCGCAGCTCCCGTCGGAACAACATTTGGCAGGTGAGCGCGGCTTCCGTCCGAAAATCTCTTTCCAGCAGGCGGGCGGTGAGCGTCTCCATCGGCATCCAGAGGTACTGCGGCGCGCGGTCGGTGAAGTACCGCTGTGAGAGCATGGCGTTGATGACCGTGGTCTGCTCCCGCAGCGTGCCGCAGCGCTGCACACGGTCGGAGAGCAGGACCTCGCGGCAGAAGCGCTCCAGCGCGTCGGCTGTGCGAAGCGAGCAGGAGCCGCGCCGCGTCTCCTGCCGCAGGCGGTTCAGCGCATTGTCTACCATGTCCGGAGAGATGCCCTCCACGGCGGCCACACAGGCGTGGCGCAGCTTGAACGGATAAAACGGCAGCCGCAGGCAGCCTCCCGGCGCGGTGCAGTCATAGACCAGCATACCCCTCGGGTAGACATTGTTGTCCAGCCTCGGGTTGGCACAAGACAGAAACGGAACGACCGCCCCGCTCTCGCCCTGCTGCCGCAGCCATTGGTCACAGAGGATCGTGTCCTGCACGGTCATGTACTCGAACGCGGGATGATGGTGGTTGGCGGTGGACAGGCAGCGGCGGCGCCGGAGAACGTCCGCGCATTCCCCAGTGGTCTCCGCGCCGAAAAAGGGCGTGAAGTAGTCCCGTACCTCATCCAGCAGCTCCTCTGAGGGAAGAATGTCCGGCAGAGACCGGTGACGGAGCTGCCCGAGATAGGTAAGCAGCGTTTCGCCGCCATGCCGCCGCAGCAGCTCCGCGGCTGCCGGATAATTTTCAGCAAGTGCCGTCATTTGCTCCGTCATTCTCTGCCGCCTCCAGTCGGATCGAAAGCACCGTGTTGTTCATGTTCATGATGCGCGTATAGGTCTTCTGATCGGTGAGCCGCTCGAGCAGACGGATGTTGTTCATTTGAAGGATATCCTCATCGTCCACGAACGCCAGCGGGTCGAAGGGCGCGCCGTCGTCGCGGATACGGACGATCAGGCTGCCCTCCTCCAAAAGAAGGCAAATGTCGATCATGCTCACATGCTCGTTGTGGTTGATGATGTTGAGGGCGGCCTCCTCAAAGGCGATGGCCAGCAGGACGCCCTTGTTGCGGGGGATGCCGTTCTGTTGGCAGAACAAGTCAATCTCCCGGTGGATGTCCGCGACGTTTTCCGCCCTTCCCGTGATGGAAAAGGAGTGGCAGCTCCGGTCGGCCTGATCCTCCAGCCCGAGGAGGGCGACGTTCCCACAGGTCCGCTTTTCCCGGAGCAGCGTGACCGCGGGGGACAGCAGCTCCACCAGCAGGCACCAGACGGCCACGGCGGGGACGCTGCGCCAATGGAGCCGCGAAATGGCCGCCACGCAGAGCAGCAGAAGCAGTATTTTGAGCACCACGTTCTGCAGCGTCAGCAAAAGCACGGACAGGCGCTGCCGCTGAACGCTGGGATAGAGCCTGGCGAGCAGGTCGTTGAGCCAAAGGAAAGGCAGACTGAGCAGCATGATGCGGAGCGCGAGTACGGTGTCCGGCTCTGCGGCGATGCCGTAGGAGTTGAGAAACGGCGCGGAGAAGCAGAACAGTCCCGCCATGAGCGCCGCGACGAGCGCATAGGTGTATTTGGACAAAAGGGAGAGCATCTTCCGCAGCCCGTAAAAGTCGCGTTCGCCGTAGAGCATACTGCCCAGCGTGGAGATCGTCTGCAGCGCGCCGCCCGCCAGAATGCGCAGGATGAAGCGAAGCTGGCTGTACACCGCGTAGAGCGCCACGCCGATGTTGCCCACGAAGTACATCAAAAGCAGGTTCACCGTCAGGCCGGAGAAGATGCGTGAGGCCTTGTCTGTGGCAAAGGAGGAGCAGGACGAGGCCAGCTCCCGCCCGGTCTCGCGCAGGTCGCCGGCGCGCAGGACAAAGCGGAAGGTGCGCTTTTTGGACAGCAGGTAGGGAAGCACCACCAGAATACCCGCCGCGTTGCCGAGCAGGGAAGCCGCGGCTGCGCCGGCGACGCCCATGCGCAGATACTTCATAAAGACAACGTCCAGCACGATGTTCACTCCGTTGGCGGCAACGACCGAGCCCATGGCCAGCTTGGAGCGATCGTCCAGAATGGCGAAGCTGGAGAGAACGAGATTGACGCCGACAAAGGGCGACGAGAGCAGGGTGAAGAAGGCGTAGCGCGCCACATCGTTCGCGATCGCGCCGTTGTTGGACAGGACGCCGCTGAAAAAGCCGCAGAACGGCAGCAGGCACCAGCAGAGAAGCCCGCCCGCGAGCGTCAGAAGAAGGGACAGGGTGAAGACCCCGTTGGCCTGACGGAGCCTTCGCTTGCCCAGCAGGATGCCCGCGGCGACCGGGCCGCCGGAGGAGAGGACGAAGCCGAATAGCTCCGCCACATCCACAAAGCTGTCGCAAAGGCCCGCGGCAGCGACGGCATCGGCGCCCAAAAGGGCGCCGATGAGCATAAAGTCCACAACGGAGACCAGATAGGCGGAGGCGGTCACCACCGTGCCGACGCCGAAAAACTCCCGCGTCTTGCTGCGTATGATGGACTCGTTCCGCAAGTATTCATATCCCATTTTGCTTTCCGCCTTTCGCGCTTCGGGACGGTTACACGCCGGTGCGCGGGCCTATCCCGGGTTTTTGAGACATTCCGTATCCAGCATTCCCAGCTGGCCGGCGACGGTCGTGACCTCGACCTGCAGGCAGGTCAGGTTGGATGCCGTCGCGATAAAGTCAATCATGGAATTGATCGCGACAGCCAGAGCGAGGGCCTCGCCGGGGATGCCGAGCTGGGTGAACATGACCGTGTAGCAGGTCAGCGCGCCGCCGGGGATGGGCGGCATCGCCAGCGACAAAAGCCCGGTCACAACGATCATCGTGAGGAGCCACGCGGGCGTGATGGCCGTGCCGAGATTTTCCGCCATACACAGGCAGGTCGCCACAAAAGCGACTGCAACGCTGGGCATATAGAGGACCTGTTCCAAGGGCACGGCGAAATGCGCGAGCATCGGCGGGATACCCAGCTTCTTCTCGCAGGTCTCTAAATTGGTGGCGAACGCCGCGGAGGACGACGCCGTGGTGAGACCGATGAGGAAGGTCGGCAGCAGCTTTTGCACAAGCAGCCGGAAACTCACCCGGCGCCGCGCGGCAAGGATGCCAATGAATACGAGACACATCAGCGGGCAAAGTGCATAGGTGATGACGATGGCCTTGAGGATGCCCGAGAGCTCGGAGCCGAAGTCGGAGCCCAGCAGAGCGAACAGACTGAAAAATACGAAAAGCGGGATCAGGTCGCCGATGGCCTCCATGAGGAACTGGACCACCTCGTTCGTCTGCTCAATGAACGTGCGGACGGCGGCGGCACGGTCGCCCAGGATCAGCAGGGCGATGCCGACGGCGGCGCCCAAAAAGATGATCTGCAGCGTGTTACCGTTCAGGAACGGAGAGATGATATCCGAGGGAACGATATCCAAAATGATCTGATAGATGGTCGAGAATCCGCTCAGCGCCGCGCCGCCCGAGGACAGCTCCAGCGGGAAAAGCCATAAAAGGCAGACGGTCGCTCCCGCGCTGACGAGGAAGCTCAGCGCCGCAATGCGGCCGATCACTTTCTTCCCGATCCTTCCCATCATGGTCATATCGCCGATGTTGAAAATGCCCCAGCAGATCGCCAGGAAGATCATCGGCGAGGAGATGGTGCGCAGCAGGTTTAGGATCAGCGTAAAGAGCGGGTCGGTCACGGCCCGGACGCCCGCCTGCGCGCTCGCGGGAAGCAGGCGCTGCAGCAGCCCGAGGACGACCGCCGACACGATGGCGAGCAGGAGCTTCTGCATCTGCCCCAGCTTCCGCTTTCTGGGCGGCTCGACGGTCAGACAGTTTTCACCGTTTTGATAGCTCTGCGTCAGCGTAAGGCCCGCCTGCGCCAGCAGGCGGCTGGAGAGCAAGCAGTTTTTCAGCACGTCGTCGGCCTGAAGCTCCTTCCCCTCGACGCGGATCTCGATCCGCTGCCTGCCCAGACGTTTTTTCGCGCAGAAGGTGACCGGCGCGCCGGGGAGCGCGGAGGACCAGCCCTCCAGGATCTCCTCCAGTGAGAGGCGAAGCCGCAGGATATCCTTCCGGTCCGCCTCCGCCTCCGTCAGAGAATCCGCGAACTCCTGCGAAAGAAGATCCACGGTCTCCGGCGACAGCCGATAGCCTTTCTTTTTCGATGTCAGCATACTCATTTCCTCCCGCTCATCCGTTCTTTTTCCGCTGCGCTCCCGAACGAACGCTCATTCGATGCGAAGGATATCGGAAAAGCCCGTGACCTCAAACACCTTCATCACGGCCTCGTTCACGTTCCGGAGCAGCATCGCGCCCTGCCGGTTCATGAGCTTCTGCATCGCAAGCAGCACGCGAAGCCCCGCGGAGGAGATATATTCCAGCTTCTCCACGTCAAATACCAGACGTGTAATGCCGCCGCGGAGCTCCTCCGGCCTCGGTGTGGTCATCGTGCCCATCCGCATAAAGATCTTCCGTTGCCGCCGGCCGCGGCAGACCGGGCCGGCCGGAGACTATGGCTTGTCCTCCTGCCGCTCCGCCTTCCGCTCGAGCAGCATTTGGTCCGTTTTCTGCCGCAGAAGCAGCAGCATATCCAGCTGCTCGGCATTGATGTCCAGCCCCCGCTCCCGGAACAGCGACAGGAGCTTTTCACGGTACTCGCCCTCCCGCAGCGTCGGATACTGCTTTGCCAGCTCGTTGAGCTTTCGCCGCAGCTCCTCGTTGGTGTCCGCTTCCCAGTTGAATTTGGCAGTCTCCGCAAAGGAGAGCTTTTTCTTCTTCCAAGGCCAGTTCATAGAGATTGTCCTTTCCGCGTCCCTGCGCTGTCGCCGGCGGGCGTCATTCTTCCTTTTCCGGAGACAGGATAGCACAGCCGCACCCCGACGGAGCAGAAATGCCGGAATTGGTCGTTCTGCCTCCCAAATTGGTCACGGGCAAAAAAGAAAACAGCCCTCGGGCGGTTTTCCGGATTCCGTATCTATGGATTGAGAATGACGCAGGCGGTGCAGACGCCGGCTTCAACTTTGTAGTGTACCTCACCCTGATAGCGCTCGGCGGCGGAAACGATGCTGTCGATCCCGACGCTCCGCTCCGCGGGCAGGCCGTTTTCCAGCTTCAAGTTGACGCAGGGGTTGCTCACCGCGAGGACCGTCTTTTTCCCGACGTTTCGGATGTGGACGCGGATGGGACCGGTGCTGTGCGCCGCGGTACAGGCGTTGAGGGCGTTTTCCAGAAGGTTCGCGAGAATGGCGACAAAGTCCACGTCGGCCACGTCGGACTGCGCGGGTGTATCCGCCTGCGCGGTGAACGCCACGCCCGCCGCCTTCGCCTTTTCGGCGTAGGAGCGCAGCAGCTCGTTGACCATGGGGCGCGGGCACCACGCGGGGAAGTTCTCGGCGACCGCCTGCTCCTGCTCAAGATAGCGCAGGATGCCGTCGGTGTCGCCCGCGCGCGCCATAGCGGCGATGCAGGCGTCGTGGTGCCGCTTGTCGTGGCGGATGCGGCGGCTCTCCCGCTCTGCCCGGCTGACAGTCTCCATGTAGCTCGCCAGGTACTCCAGCTTCTGCTTGACGAGCGCTTCTCTGGCGTCTCTGCGCATATAAAAAATGTTGCCGATGCTCAAAACGCTGACCGCTGCGTAGGTGCATACCGTGGAGCAGAAAGCGAACAGGGTATCCGGCTCCACTCCGTCGTCCAACCGTATCCTTGACATGAGGGCTATGAACAGAAAAAAATAGATCGCAGAAACGGCGCTCAGGAGTTTCCAGCTCTGCTTCCGAAAGCCGCTGACCTCGCGGAGCAGCGGCCTGCCGTATTTCCGGTAGGCCAGCAGGATCGGCAGCGCCGTGACGATATGGAGCGCGGTGCGCACAAGGTATTTGACCGCCATCGGGCGGTCGGGCAAAAGAAAATAGCACAGGTAAAGGCCGCCGGACCAGGAGATGCAGCACACGCAGAAAAACGTGATGAGCAGATAGACCTTTTTCCAGAAGCCGTCCGCGGACACCGCAATGAAAACGGCGGAATAGCTGAGAAAGCCGACCGTCAGCGACACCGGCAGCCGCAGCGGCACCGGCAGCAGGCCGAAGCACAGGTACAGATCCAACAGAAGGATAAGTCCCTCCGCGCCCCATAGCAGCGCCGCCTTTTGCACGGACCGGCGTCGCTCCTGCATCAGCAGCCCGGCCGCCAGCAGCGCCGCGAAGATCGCCAGTCCCACATAGAGGACCGTTCCGATGTAGCGGGGGTCCGTCATCCGTTTCTGACCTCCTCTAAGTAGAAATCAAAGTATGCCTGCTTAATTTGGGCGCGCAGCCGCCGCGGAACGGGAATGCGCTCGCCGCCGTCCATGACAAGGTCCGTGCCGGAAAAGCAGCGGACGTGTGCAAGGTTCACAACGTAGGAGGCCCCGCACGGGATCATGCCGCGCCGTCCCGCCAGACAGTCCTGCAGCTGGGCGGCGGTCAGCCGCGCCGTCAGCTTCCGGCCGGAGGCCAGAGAGAAGATGCGCCGCTTGCCGTCGGTCTCGATGTACAGCACGTCCTCCAGCGCGATGCGGTGCAGCTCGCCCTCGCAGGGAAGCAGGAGCCATGTCCGCTCCTGCCGCAGGGCGATCACACGGTCCAGCGAGGCGCTGAGCTTTTCCTGCGTGTACGGCTTTTGAATGTAGTCCGCGGCGTGGAGCGCGAAGGCGTCCACCGCGTAATCCGAGCTGGTCGTCAGGAAAAGGATGTCCGTATTTTCGCTGCACCGGAGGATGTCCCGCGCCAGCTCCGTCCCCAGCATACCGGGCATACAAATGTCCAGCAGGACGATATCCGGACAGCCGGCCTTCTCGAAGACGTCCAGCATCGCAAAGGCGGAGGAATAGATGGTCATCTCGATGCTGTGCTCCTGATGCGCGGCCGCATAAACGCGGAGGTCCTCCGCGATCCGCTCGCGGTCTCCGGCGTCGTCGTCGCAAATGGCTATTTTCAGCATCATCCCGCCTCCTTTGCCGTGCTTTTCTGTATTATATACCGCCGCTTGCCGCTTCGCAAGCGGTCGGCTCCGCCGGATCCGGCCGCTTTGCGGCTTTCCGGGCGGCATCCCGCGTGAGGTTCATTGTATCAGCCTGTAGAACAATGCGCAAGCGAAACGCTTGCGCATTGTTGGCATTGTCGGTCATCCGTGGGTCGAGCCGCAGAAGGTCCTTGCGGAAATTAAAATCGAATAGGGCTCAACGATAAAGCCGGAGTGATCGGGAGCGACGGAAAGGCCGCGGCGTAAGCTGTCGCGGTGTACTGCCGTCCGCGCACCGGCGTGCGGCGCGAGAGAATCACCGCGCCGTCCACTGGTATGCGATCCGGGGTGAGCCGTCCCTGACATGGATGATCCCACACTTCTTAAAGCCGTTTTTCTCAATCAGCCGCTGCATCGTCGTATTGTTGGCGTGGGTATCGACGCGGACATTGGGGGAAATGCTTTTGCAATGATCGGCGGCGCATTGGAACAGCCCGTGGACCCGCCCGTCGCCGGCCAGCCGATGGATCGTGACGTAGGGCTCGTTGTTCAACCATTCGCCCTCCTCGATGTGTGCGTAGGTTGGCTCCGCGCCATCAAACAGGGCAAATACCCCGTGTATGCCGGTCTCATCGTATATCACCTTGCAGACCTTTTTTTGAAGGTCGGACCGGATCAGGTCCGCGCTCGGATAAGAGCGACCCCATTGGGTGGGATTTCCCGACCGGATCATGTAGTCCTGCGCGTATTCGTATATCCTTTGGATCTCTCCGAAATCAGCATCCGCTGCATTTCGCAGGCTGAGCATATAGTTTCCTCCACTTTCATTCGTTTTTCGGGCTTCTCCGCGTCAACCCAGCTTATCGCCGTTTTGGACCTTCTTGTCCGGCGTGATCAGCACGACACCGCCCTCGCTGTATGTGCCGAGGACAAGGACCTCCGACATGAAATCGGCGATCTGCCGCGGCGGGAAATTGACGACGGCCAGCACCTGCTTGCCGATCAGCTCCTCCGGCTTATAGTGGTCGGTTATCTGCGCCGACGATCTTTTCGTGCCAATCTCATCGCCGAAATCAAGCGTCAGCTGATAGGCAGGCTTCCGCGCCTTTGCAAAGACCTTTGCGTCCGTGATCGTACCGACGCGAATATCCAGTTTCATGAAATCATCAAATGCTGCCATGCTGAGCACATTCTTTCCTTGCCCGATTCCTTGCGCTCAGCATATCACAGCTCCGGACGGTTGGCAATGGGGCGCGGCAGCCTTTTTGAAAAGAATACGCGCCTGCGCGAAAGACCTAACCTTTGGTTAATGGTTTTCCTTTTTCATCCGCCGTACAATGAAGGTACGGTGGAGTTTTTTATCCCCCGATACGCTGAAAAAAGGAGGACGCACGCTTGGACCGGAGATACCTGTCAGCCGTTGAACCGCTGCCGGACCACATTCTGCAGGTCGATTTCGTATCCGGCAGCCGCCTGCTTCTGGACATGAAGCCGTATCTCGACAAGACCCGCTTCCGCTCCCTTTCCGACCCACTGGTATGGAGCAGCGCCGTGACCAACGGCATCTTCGTTCGCTTCGGAAACGTGGAGCTGAGCCACGACGAGCTCCTTTCCATGGCGGAGCAGGAGCATTGAAGCAAACGATCTGGATCAAAAAAGGAGAGAAAAACGATGAAGAATCGAAAAAGCTATTATTCCCTGCTGCTGGCGCTGGTGCTGTGCCTGTGCCTGACCGCCTGCGGCGGCAGCGGCGATACCATCGACGACGGCGGCGAGGACTACAGCGGCAATGAGGTCAACACCCCGGATTCCTTTGAGGGGATGGTCAAGGACTCCGAGCTGGCGACGAACTATGCCATGTACTGGGGCACCTGGGTCGACGCGGACAACAACAGCGAGCTGCTCGTGGCGATGGCCGACAGCGGAGACGAGGTCCGCTTTGATCTGTATCAGGACGGGAGCATAGAGGCAAGCGGCTTTGTCCAGTTCTCGCAGGAGTACAGCGGCGATTATTTCTACAACGAGTTCGACGGCTGGGCCCACCACTGCTGGCTGGCCGACGACGGCACGCTGCAGATCGAAGGCTTCGGCGGCTTTGAGAAGGATGCCTCCGCCGGCGACATAGACGCGTCGGACACGGGCGCTGCCGACGATGTTTCCGCGCTGGCGGGTATGTGGTATCTGGACGGCGACGTGAATGCCGCGAGCTGGATCGAGTTCGACGGCTCCGGCATCTGGACGCTGTATGAGCGCTCGGCCGAGGGCGATTGGAGCGAGGTCGACTACGGGACGCTCCGCGCGAACGGAGACAGCCAATACGAGGCGGTATCCGACGCGTATGAGGACGTGAGCTACGACCTCTATCTGGCGGACGATAACGCGATGTACTGGGGCGGCGAAAACGACTACTACCAGAGAACATAAGCAGCGGGGAAGGAAGTGGCGATGAAGACGCGGAAAAAATACCGGCCCTTCCTGCTGCCCCTGCTCCTCTGCCTGAGCCTGACCGCCTGCGGCAGCCCGGACGGAGACATCGCGGGCGGCGACTGGCGCACCACCGGTGCGGTCGATGCCTACGGCACGGTCGCGCGGGACGGGGAGGAGATCGATGTGTGCGCCTGCCTCGGCCCCAAAGCGCTGTATTTCTATTACAACAATGAAAAGCACGAGCTGTTTGACACCGCCGTGCTTCCGACTGACGAGCTTGGCGATGAGGACTGGCAGTTCGGCGAGATGTCCCTCAGCGACTTCAGCGGAGACTACAACAGCGACCTGCGGCTCACGCTCTTCCACGAGGACATGAGCGAATCCTACATCGTGTGGGAGTGGGAAAAGGACGCCGGCTATCTATACCGGCCGTCCGACTCCTATTTCCGCGAGAGCCGCGTGGTCGATGAGCCGCCGGCGGATGACATTCTGACGGAGCAGACGTGAAAGGAAGGCAGCCATGAAAACAAAAAAAGATAAATTCGAGCCGGTCGGCGCGGAGCGCATGACGGACGCCGAGCTGTCGAAGCAGCTGGGAAGCTATCAGAGGGCGGAGAGCATCGGCATGTTGCTGGGCGTCTTACTGGTGATCGCCGGGTGCATCATGATGTTTGTATATCGCAACATCGCTGTGATCTGCATTCTGGTCTTTGCCGGCGTAGCGCTTTTTCTGCTGGTGGCAAAGCCCGCCCAAACGAAGAAAAAAGCCCTGATGCAGCAGCAGTTGGGCGGCTTCTTCCGCACGGAGCTGACAAAAGCCTTCGGCCCGGAGCCGGAGCCGGCCACGCTGCCCATCGACCGGGCGTACCTGAAGGCGGCAAAGCTGTCGGCGGTCGCCTTTACGGAGTGTACCGTAACGGACTTCCACGAGGGCGAGCATAAGGGGCGGCGGTTCTCCGCGGCCAACGTGGAGCTGCGCCGCACGGTAGAGGAAAAGTCCGGCCCCGACAACGACAACTGGATGACCCGAACCGAGACGCTGTTCCGCGGCATCGTGGTCCGCTGCAAGGACATCTGCGACCCGGCGCTGGACATCGCCCTGAACGACCTGTTCCAGGAGCGGAAGAAGGACGACATCACCGACCCCGCCGCCTTCCGGAAGTACTTTGCCGCTCACACGGCGGATGGCCGGGAGGCGGATGATCAGGTCACGCCGCAGCTTCGTGACCTGGTACAGAAGCTGGAGGCATCCTCCGGCAGCGCCAAGCTGTGCGGCCTTATCCTCCGTGACGGCGAAATGACGCTGGCCCTGAACACCCGGTATGTGTTTGCGGGCGTTCCGGAGGAGCTGGATTTGCGGGACATCGACGGTATCCGCAAGTGGTTTACTGCCTCGCTGACCGGTATGGGCAATCTGCTGGATCTGATAACGGAAAGCCCTGCCCTGACGGGCGCGGCGGAATAAGGAGGACGATATGCCTCTTTGGTTGGCCGTTGTGCTGCTTTTGCTGGCGCTGGGCGGCATCGCGCTGAGCCGCAGATATCTGCGGCATGACCGCTCGGCACGAGTCCTGTGCACCGTGGTGTGCGCACTGGCCGTGCTGGCCTGCGCGGTCTATATCGGCCTGACCGTCCTGCTCGTGGCGGCGGTGCAGAACCGTCCGCCCACACTCTGAAGGCGGAATAAGGCATAAGAGGACGCGCCATTCTCGACGGAAAAGCCGCCGGTTCGTTTATCGAACCGGCGGCTTTATCGTATTGCTTTGGGCAGCGCACGGTAGTATTTTTCCATTTCGCTGTACCGGAAGGCGATCAGACAGCCCTGCGGCGCGCCACGGGGAGAGCAGCACGAAGCGGCGGTCCGCTCCGGAGTGGATCAGCTCGCACAGGGCGTTCCAGTCGTTCTCGTCCTGCATATTCTGCAGGTCGTCGAGCAGCAGAACGCGCCACCTGCCGTCGACAGGCGGGAGCGCGAGGCCCTTGTCACCGGCGGACAGGCGCAGAACGTCCTGCCCGCGCAGCAGAGCCTCGGCGAGCGCGGTCTTACCGAAGCCGCAGGGGCGCTGAAAAAGAGAACGCGCCCTCCGGCCATGAAGCGTTCAAAGCGTTCCACGATGGCGGATTTAATGATGATCTCCGGCTCGTTTCATCCTCCGTAAAGCATAATGGCATGGTTTTATCTCAGGTAGCTCCATTATACACGCTCGAACGGAAATGTAAATCATGCCAAAGTATGACCGCCGGTGGTTTTCTGTGTTACACGAAAGACGTTTTTTGTCTTTTTATCTCCATCGAAATACGCCGCGGAGGGGAGAGGCGCGGCGCTTCTTCGATGGGTGCTATTAAGCAAAAAAAGCCGCCCGGCAGAGGACATTGTGTCCCCGCTTGGGCGGCTTTCTCATCGGTTGTTGTAAACACAGCTTTTCGGTCATTCGGAGCAGATTATGCTTTCAACTTGCAACTAACTTAAAACTAATTTGCAACGGATCCGCGCAACTATTTCAGCAAATTCTTCACCGCGCGTTTGGCAAAACGCAAGATAAATAGCTTACTATTTTCTGGCAATACGCATGTTTACCGCGTTGCATTACTGAGCCCCCGCATAGTCTATAGCGATCTTGCGTCATATAGAGGCGATCTTAGCCCTTTTTCTGCAGTACGGCGCTCAGCTCCGTCCAGCTGCTCGATATCGTTAGCGCCTCATCCAGCGCCCGCCGCATGAGGTTGTAGCGGGTGGGCTCGCCGTTCTTTTCGGCAAAGTAGACCGACCGCGCCG
>ERZ1106939.1534-NODE-1534-length-17147-cov-17.760590_pt1 | contig 17147 bp, 19 predicted proteins | sample MGYA00403669_ERZ1106939 | MGnify/ENA primary metagenome ERZ1106939 (study PRJEB35170, sample SAMEA104062447) | human gut metagenome | biome: human gut; feature: human-associated habitat; material: faeces | place: Denmark | collected 2012-09-28 ...
TCACGATCCTGTGGCAGGGGATGCTCGGCATCTTCGCCGTCATGGCGCTCATCACGCTGATCGTCATGCTCTTTACCAAGTTCAGCAAGTAACTGCGTAAACGCAGCAAGCCCTCCCGGCCGGGAGGGCTTGACTTTTTCACAGCTTTCCCAAAGGATTTCCTTGAAAAAAATTTCAGCGTTATATAATAACAAGACGTTATGTATAATATATAGTTATTATATGGAGATAGTGCTTATGCCGGCAGTCAGAAAAGCTTCAAGGGAACAAATCATCGACGCTGCGGTGGCGATATTGCGTGACGAAGGCTTTTCCGCCATCAATGCCCGCAGCGTGGCCAAAAAACTGGGCTGCTCCACGCAGCCGATCTACTTCTCGTTCAAGAACATGGACGAGCTGAAAGCCGCTTTGACGGAACGTGCAATCGAACTGCACACGCAGCGTGTGCGGGATTCTCTGCGCGCCCATGAGGGCAGCGACAGCCGCTACAGCAGCTACGGCATGGGTTTCGTCAAATTCGCCGCCGAGGAAAAGCAGCTGTTCCGCTGGCTCTAACTGGAGGGGAAGCAGCTTGGCCCATATCAGAACGACGTCCTGCTTCCGGAGATCGTCGCGGTCATCGTCGAGGAATTCGGCTACAGCGAGGAGGTCGCGCGGCGCTTTCATCAGGACATGACCTACTTTACCTACGGTCTGGCAATTCTTGCCAATACTGACCATCTGCATCTGACCGAGCCGGAGCTCCGCGAAGCGTTCCGCAGGGAGTTTCGCGCGCTGCTCGCCATCTACGGCAAGCCGTCAAAGCTGCCGGAGTTTGCCGTGAAAGCTGGTGTTGTTTTATGAAGCTCTCCTTCTCCCGGCTCGGGCTTGTGCTCTTCGTCTTGCCCATGCTCATCAACCTTGCCTATGTCATGTTCCCGCCGGCTGAGGAAGCGAAGGCGGATGGGGCTGTCCCGCGGTGGGTCGAAGGGATTGAGCAGGTCAGCCGCGCCGCCTATTTGTTCGCGGTGACCTTTTTGGTGAGCCGGGAACCGATCGAGCCGCGGAGCGTATGGCCCTTGTCGAAAAGACTGATCGCACGCCGGAGGAGGACGATATGCTGGATATGATGCGGTGCGGCGGCGAGCGGGTCAAGAAGGAGAACCTCAGCGCTGTTCTCGATTGGTACAGCGTACGGCGATAAGAATGGGAGAAAATAATCATGATGTGTCCAAAATGCGGAAAAGAAATGAGAAAGGGCTATTTGTTCGGCAGCAAGGACGGCGCCTTCAGCTTTGCCAACGAGGTGCTGGACTCCTTTGAAAATGCCAAAAACGCCGACGGCTTTGTAAAGCTCACAGAGCTGAAGGTCGACGGGCGGACCAGCGTGGAGGCGTGCTGCTGCGAGGCGTGCCGGCTGGTCGTTATTTCATATTGAGAAAGGAAGCGGTGAGCGATGAAGCTCTATTTCGGAAATGCCGTGACCGCGGCCACGACGCTGATGCTCCTTGCCCTGCTGGGCTTTGTCGGGTATTCGATCTATGACCGGGATAATATCCAGTATTGGGGGCGCAGGAGCGTCCTGCTGCTGACCTTCGGCCTTGTGGTCTGCTGCTTTGCGGCGGCGCGGGACGGCTTGGATAAGACGATTCAGCACGCCATCGACGGCAGCTGCGCGCCGGGGCTGTTCCCACTTGTCAGCGTGCCCACCATCGTCGGCTGCTTTGGTGCGCTGCTGATCATCATTGCAGCCATTGCCACGCCCATCGCCAAAACGCAGCGTGCGCGAGAGATATGGTTCTATGTCATGTCCGGCGGCGCGGTGCTGAAGATCGTGACGATGGAGATCGCACGGATCATTCTCTGAAGCGAAAAGGTCGTGTTTTTATGCCGCAGATGAACAAGGGCGGAAAATTTGTTTTCGGAGAATCGGTGATTCGACCCGATGGATGGGTGAGGCTACCGCCGCAGGCGGCGGAAGAATACCGCATTGCTTCGGAAGGAAAGGTCTATCTGTTTACCGGAAGCAAAATGACCGGCGGCTTCTGTGTGACGCGTCAGGGATTGCTCCTGTCGTCGAAGCTGGGACATATCCTGACCGAAACGCCAACGCTTTTGCATTATGAAGTTCCTGACGGTACTTTTCTTCCCTACAAGGGACGTTCGTACTGCTGGACAGCCATTTCAGCGTCTGGTGAAATTACACTGTCCGAAGAAATGATGGCTTTTCTGCATCTGAAGCCGGAGATGCGGCTCCTGCCTGTCCGCAGCAGCGACATCGCTTTTACCATGGGCGCGAAAGGGCCGCTGCTGGAAAAGGCGGCGCAGTTGGACGGTGAGATACCGCAGTTTTGAGAAAAGCAAAGCCTGTGAACAGGCACTTACAGGCTGCTCTCATGACCGCGCTTTCCCCATGGTATGTTCAAAGGAAAGCGGAACGCCGTACATGACCGCGGCGTATGCGGTCATGCACGGTATTTTTTGAAAAGAGGAAAGCCATGAAAAAGTCACTTGTTCAAAAGCTGGGACTGCTCGGGGTCGTCAGCTTTCTTTCCTACGCCGCGGCGGTGGCGTTCGCGCCGCTGGCCTATCCGGGCTACGACTGGATGGCGCAGGCGGTCAGCGACCTGAGTGCCGCCAACGCGCCGTCGCTGGCGCTGTGGAACCGGCTCAGCGCCCTTTACAACGCCTGCGAGGTCGTCTGCACGACGGTCGTGTGCATCGGCATCCAGGGGAAAAAGACGCGCCTGCTGCGCGTGGGCGTCTATCTGTTCGCCGTCATGGAGTGGGTCTCCGCCATCGGCTACCGGATGTTCCCGCTCTCGGACAGCGGCTACGCGGGCGCGTTTCAGGACGTCATGCACATGGCCGTTACCGCTGTCGTGGTGCTGCTGTCCATCGTGTCGCTGACGGTCATCATCACGGCGGGAGCAAAAAGCAAAGCCTGCCGCTCCTACGGCGTGTGCGCGGCCGTCGCCCTCGGCATGATGCTCGTGGGCGCGGTGGGCATGAAGCTGGTCCCGCCGCAATACTTCGGCGTTGTGGAGCGCTTCAGCGTGTTCGCCGCCACAGGCTTCAACGCAGCCCTGGGCATCCACCTGTTCCGGGAAGAGAACGCCGGAGAAACACAAAACGATCAGGAGGAAAAAGCATGATCCCAAATTGGAAGATCTACCCACGCTCTCAGGGACACAGCACGGTGTATCTGAAGAACGTGGTCAACGACCCCGCCATTACCGTGGGCGACTACACCATCTACGACGATTTCGCAAACGACCCGCGCGATTTCCAGCGCAATAACGTGCTGTACCACTATCCTGAATGCAACCATGACCGACTGACCATCGGCAAATTCTGCTCCATCGCCTGCGGTGCGAAGTTCCTCTTCAACGCTGCCAACCACACCCTCGGCAGTCTGTCGACCTATCCCTTTCCCATCTTCTTTGAGGAGTGGGGCCTGCCAACCGATGCGGACTCCATCGCCAAGGCGTGGGACAACCACGGCGACATCGTGGTGGGGAATGACGTTTGGATCGGTTATGAGGCCATCGTTCTCGCGGGTGTGACCATTGGCGACGGCGCTATCATCGGCAGCCGCGCCGTGGTGACAAAGGACGTGCCGCCCTATACCATCGTGGGCGGCATTCCGGCCAAGTCCATCCGCAAGCGCTTTGACGATGCGGTGATCGAGAGGCTGGAGGCCCTGCGCTGGTGGGACTGGGACGAGGAGACCATCCGCCGCAGCCTTCCCGCCATTCAGGCGGGCGACCTCGCGGCGCTGGAGCGTGCCGAATGAAGCCGACCGCTGTTGACCCGAGGACGACGACTCGCGCAGCGGCGTTTGACCTCTGGATGGACGCGCCGAACCCGATGGTGACCTTTTTCAAAACGCTGGATGTGACACCGATAGTTCGGCTCAGCCGCAGGAGTGGACTGAAATTCAACCTGCTGCTGTGCTGGTGCATCGGCCGAGCGGCGAGCGAGAGCAAGGAGTTTTATCTGCTCCCTGTGGGCCATGAGCTGCTGCGGTACGACAGCATCGCGGTCAATACCATTGTAAAAAACCGTACTGGCGAGGTCAGCTCCTGCGATGTGCCGTTCTCGAATGACCTTGCGCAGTTCAGCGCCGACTATCTGCGCCTGACCCGTGCGGCGGCGGAGCGCTGCGAAAACCACGACTTAACGGACTGCATGGTCATCGGCACCTCGGCCATCGTGGATACGGAGCTCGACGGGGCCGTGGGCATGAACAGCGGCATTTTCAACAACCCCTTTCTCATTTGGGGCAAATACCGCAAGGGCCTTTTCAAAACGATGCTGAAGCTCTCGTTCCAGTTCCATCACACGCAGATGGACGGCGCACACGCCGGACGGTTTTTGCAGCGCTTGCAGGAAACGATCGACAGCCTGAGAGCGGGAGGAGCAGGGTATGGTGCATTTGGTTTATTGCGATAACGCAGGGAAAAATGGACGAACAAAAAAAAGAAATGATTTGGAGGATCTATGCGATGAAAAACCTTAAGAAAATCATGACAACACGGCTGCTCGCGGCCATACTGCTGCTCGCCGTATGTATGGCGGGCTGCGCCGCACCGGCAGAGCCAAACAGCGGCGTCCCTTCTGAAACGGACGCCCCGGCGGAGTCCGACGGCTCCGGCGCGCCGGCCGATGCGCCGCAGGCGCTGACGCTTCCCATTCTGGACGAGATCGACGCGGACGTTACGGTCGGAACGGCAGGCTCTTCGCTGCTGGCTGTGCAGGCTGCAGTCAAGCTGCTGGACTGGGGCGTGAATACGGGCCTTGACACGGATGAGATCGGCACTGCCGCCTCCGCATGGCTGACCGCAAAGAACGATGATCGGACCGAGTGTCTGCAAAAGCTGGAGCTGGTGGACGAGGCCTACCAAAAGCTGCTGACCGATGAAGCGCGGGAGCTGCTGGACAGCGCCGGGTGCGCGGAGGTGGAGATCACCTGGGGCAGCGAGCCGGTCGAGCCCGTGGAAGCCATCATGCGCTCGGCGGGGCTGCGGGATGCCGACAGCGGCGATGACGCCGCGTGGGACGTAGCCGGGTTTGAAAAGAGCCTGCTGGAAAATTATGGCGTCACACCGTATCACTATGAGGATCTGGGCGACGGCGTTTATCAGGTCTATGTAGAGATCGACGGCGAGATCGTTCCCTTTGTCACGGTCGATTCCGCGACCGGCGACTATCACGGGTGATCGCCCGGCCCGTTTCCAGCGGAGGGCGGATGGGACGGAAAAGCCCCGCGGTCAGGCCCCGCTGTCCCAAATAGACTGAAGGGACCGTTCTCTGTGGAGGAGAACGGTCCCTTTTGCGGTGCTATTTGCTCACCAGCAGCTTTTTCATGCCACGCTCGAGCCCATCCACGCTCAGCGGGTACATATCAATGAGCCGCGCGATGTGGCCGTAGCTCTGGCCCCAATAGCCGCCGTAGCGCGGCGGCTCCTCGGGATTGAGCCAGATGAGATGGTCGTACTGTTCTTTGAAGCGCTTGAGCCAGTCCATGCCGGAGAGCGAGCCGCTGCCGGCGAAATAGTCGTAACGCTTTTCCGTCAGCTCGTACATATCCATCAGCGCGTCGCCGACAAAAATGACCTTGTACTCGCTGCCGAAATTCTTCAGCAGCCACTCGGTCGAAACGCCGTGCTCGCGGTACATCCGCGGGTCGGTGTAGACGCGCGAGTAGACGCAGTTGTGGAAGTAGTAGACGTGCAGCTCCTTGAAGTGGTTGGACTGCCGCGCCGCCTGAAAGAGCATCGAGCAGAGCTGAGAGTAGTAGCTCATCGAGCCGCCCGAGTCCATCAGCATCAGCACCTTGACGGTGTTGCGCCGCGGGCGCTTGTAGCGCACCTTGAGCGTGCCCGCGTTGTCGCAGGTGTCGCGGATGGTGCCATCCACGTCGAACTCCGTCTTGTCGCCGAGCGACTGGTCGGAATACTGCCGCAGCAGGCGGAAAGCCATCTGGAACTGGCGGATGTCGAGCGTATTGTCGCGGCGGAAATCGCGGTACTTTCGCTCTCCCGCGACCTGAAAGGCGCGGCGGTAAACGCTCTCGCCGCCGACGCAGATGCCCTGCGGGCTGTGGCCGGCGTTGCCGAAGTTGGAGTAGCCGCCCGTGCCGATCCAGTACGAGCCGCCATTGTGCTCCTCCTTCTGTTCCTTGAGACGCTCCTCAAACATCTTGAGAATCTCGTCGATGCTCTTTTCCGCATAGCCCTGCTCGCGCAGAAAGGCGCGGAACTCCTCAAGCGCGTTTTTCGGGTGGTTGAGCCAGTCCATCAACTCGTCCGGCAGCAGCTCCTCGGGGAAGGGCACGTCTTTGAAATACTCCAAAAACGCGGCGTCAAACTTGTCGTAGTCCGACTCGCTCTTGACGAGCACGGCGCGGCAGAGGTCGTAAAAGCCCGTCAGCGTTGAGCGGTGCAGCCCGAGCAGCAGGCCCTCCATGAGCGTCATCCACTCGTTGAGTGAAATGCCGAAGCCGCGCTGGCGCAAAAGGTAGAAAAATCCGACAAACATGGGCTTACCGCATCCGGCGCTGCATCGCCGTGATGTCCTTGTCCTTTTTGAGCAGCACGCCGGCAAAGGGGATCTCGCGCGTGATGCGCGCGGGATCGACGCCGCCGAGCTGGAGCGCGCGGAGCCAGTCCACCAGCTCGCTCGTGGAGGGCTTTTTCTCAATGCTGTCGATCGAGCGCAGCCAATAGAAGGCCTGCATCGCCTGCGTTAGCAGCGTTTCGTCGAGCTTGTCAAAGTGGACGCGGATGATCTTCTCCATCTGCTCCTGCGTGGGGAAGGCGATGTAGTGGAAGATGCAGCGGCGCAGGAAGGCGTCGGGCAACTCCTTTTCCGCGTTGGACGTGATGATGACGATGGGGCGCTGCTTTGCCTTGACCGTTTCCTTTGTTTCGGGAATGTAGAACTCCATCTTGTCCAGCTCCCAAAGGAGGTCGTTCGGAAATTCCAGGTCGGCCTTGTCCACCTCGTCGATGAGCAGCACCACCTGCTCGTCGGAGGAGAATGCCTCGCCGAGCTTGCCGAGCTTGATGTATTTTGCGATGTCGTCCACGCCGGCGGAGCCGAACTGGCTGTCGTAGAGACGCTGGACGACGTCGTAGACGTACAGACCGTCCTGCGCCTTGGTGGTGGATTTCACGTTCCAGATGATGAGCTTCTTGCCCAGCGCGTCGGCGACGGCCTGCGCCAGCATGGTCTTGCCCGTGCCGGGCTCGCCCTTGATGAGCAGCGGCTTTTGCAGCGCCACAGCGATGTCCACCGCGCCCATCAGCTCGGGCGAGGCGACGTAGTTTTCGGTCCCGCGGAAGGAAACAGACATAGAAATACCTCGTTACATAAAAGTTTGATCCTATTTTACATAGCCGCGCCGTCGGTGTCAATGCAGAGCGGGAGAGAAAAAATACCAAAAAACACTCAAACGGTCGTTGCATTCTTGAAACTGCTGTGCTATAATACAAGAAAGAATCCGATAAGGAGGCAGCGGACCATGAAAAAACTGACCAAAATGCAGCAGAAGGTCTACGATTACATCGCCCAATTCATGACCAAGTGGGGCTATCCGCCCTCTGTGCGCGAGATCTGCGCAGAGCTGAATTTCAAGTCCCCGTCCACCGCGCATTTTCATATCCTGAATCTGGAGAAAAAGGGCTATCTGGAGCATGACGCCGGCAAGGGCCGCGCCATCCGGCTCAAGGGCGAGGCGCAGACCGCGCTTGCCGTGCCCGCCGCCCCTGCGGCGCCGTCGAACGCCGTTGACTTCATGGAGGAGCGGGACGCGCGCGAGAACCGCATCCCCATCGTCGGCAACGTCGCCGCCGGCAGCCCCATCCTTGCGCAGGAGTGCGTGGAGGATTACCTGACCTTTGATACCGGCAGCCGCAGCGGCGAGTTCTTTGCCCTGCGCGTGCGCGGCGAGTCCATGCTGGGCGTCGGCATCCTGCCGGACGATCTGGTCGTCGTCCGCCGCCAGCAGACCGCCAACAACGGGGAGATCGTCGTCGCCCTCATCGGGGACGAGGCCACGGTCAAGACCTTCAAAAAGCAGAACGGCGAGATCTGGCTCCTGCCCGCGAACCCCGACTACCAGCCCATTGACGGGCGGGAGTGCGAGGTGCTCGGCAAGGTCGTTGCCGTCGTGCGCCAGTATTGAGCCGGAAACCGACCCTGTATATTGAAAAAGCGTTTCGCGACCGAAAGCAGGTCGCGGAACGCTTTTTTATTGTTGGGAGCAGCGTTCAGCTCTCCGAGCCGGAGAGGTGGAAGCGCCAATCCGCGAAGCCGTAAAACGGATCGGAAGCCGTTGGGGTCATGCCGTCCACGAGACCGGATGGCGTGAGCACCGTTTTGGACTTGAAGAGCAGCGGCGCAAAGGGCGTTTCCTCGACAAAGCCCTCGGCGTACCGTGCGGCGGAGGCGTTCCCGCCGAGCAGGAGCGCGTCGTTCAGGCCGGAGAGCTGTTCGCTCACAAAGCCGCCGTAGTTCAGCGCGCCGCCGGCGTCGAGCAGTGCGCTCGCGTCCCAGTCGGCGGTCAGGCGCACCTCGCCGAGGTAGAGGTCGAAGCTGCCGGCCTCCAGCGCGGCGGCGTATTCCCCCCACGGCAATTCGCGCACCGTGACCGTCAGCGCGGCGGTCGTGAGCTGGGCGCAGAGGCTTTCGGCCACCGCACGCTTGAAGGCATTTTCCTCGTTCACCAGCAGCGTCAGGCTGCGCGGACGCGCGGCAGTCACGCCGGCAGTCTCCAGCGCGGCGGCATATTCCTCCGCCGTGGTGCGGTACTCGTATGTCTTCGGATAGTCCGCGTTCTGCGGCGCGATGGGAAGCTGCGCCGCCGTGCCATGCCCGGAGAGCAGGGAGGAGACAAGCGTGCCGCGGTCGATCACGCCGCTCATCGCGCGGCGCACCGCGGCGTCGTTGAGCGGAGTACGGCTCAGGTTGAAGCCGAGGTACTGCATTGCCGCAGTCGGCACGTCGGTGGACTCCACCGCGCCGCCGACCGTCCGTGCGCCGGTGCCGGTCGGATCGAGGCAGAGGAAGTGGACGCTGCGGGAGGCGAACCGGCTCAGCGCGGTGTCGTTGTCCTTGGCCGCGGCAAGCGCGATGCGCTCGAGCGGCAGAGAGCTGCCTTGCCAATGGGGATTTGCGGTCAGCGCCGCGCCGTCGGCTGCTGTTGTGTAGACGTAGGGGCCGGTGCCGAGCGGAACGAGGTCGTTCTCTGTGCCGGCCTTGACGATGGGAATGTCCAGCAGGGTGGGGAAGCTGCCGCTTGAGCGCGTCAGCGTGACGATCAGCGTATGCGCGTCCTGCGCCTTCATCGAGGCGACGTTCGCAAAGCGCGCGCCGTAGCGCGCGGACTCCGCCGCGCGGCGGTAGGTCGCGAGCACGTCGTTCGCGGTGAGGGCTGTGCCGTCGGAAAAGACTGCGCTGCGCAGCGCAAAGGTCCACGTCAGCGTTTCGGCGTCGCAGCTGCTGCGTTCGCACAGCACAGGCTGCGGCGCAAAGGAATTGTCGAGCGTGAAGAGCGGCTCGTAGAGCAGCGCGCCGACGGTCTGCTGCACGCCGTCGATGCAGGTCACGGGGTCAAAGGCCTGGCCCGAGAGATAGGGCAGGGTGAAGTCGGAGATCTGCGCCGGCTCGCGCTGCGATGTCTCCTGCTCCTCCGGCGGCAGCTCGTCGCCCCAGAAGTCGTCCGGCTCCGGCTCGGCCTCCCAGCAGCAGCCGGTCAGGGAGAGCGTAAGGACCAGCGCGAGCGCTGTCAGCCGCCGCGTCACAGGGTATCCTCCGTCAGGACGATGACCGCCGCCATGCCGCCGCGCTCGCCGCCCATGCCGCGGTGCGACCAGTAGCGGTCGGGGCGGCATTTGGTGCAGTCGGGGTGTACGTCGATGCGCGAGGGGTCCAGTCCGCTGCGCAGCAGCCACAGACGGTTGATGGATTTGAGGTCGATGTGGTACTTGTCGCCGCAGCGCTCGATGCGCTCGTCCACGGCGGGGTCCATGAGCTCATGGAAGGCGTCGGCCACGTCGCCGTCGGTCTCAAAGCAGCACTTGCCGATGGCGGGGCCGATGGCCGCGCGCATCGTGTAGGGGTCCGCGCCGTAAAGGCTCATCATCGTGACGAGCGCCTTGAGCACGATGCCGCTCGCCGTGCCGCGCCAGCCGGCGTGGATGGCGGCGATGGAGCGCGAGGTCGGGTCGTAGACCGTGATCATGCAGCAGTCCGTTCCGTAGGCAAAGAGCGGCAGGTTCGGCACGTTCGTGATGAGCGCGTCGGCGTCGTAGGGACGCTCGTCCCAGAGAATTTTGCCGGCATCCTCCTCCCGCGCGACGCGCACGAGGTCGGAGTGGATCTGGCGGCAGCCGACGGCGCGCGAGGCGTCGAAGCCGACGGCGGCGCCGAGGCGGCGGTAGTTTTCGAGGATGTTCTCCTCACGGTCGCCGCGGTTGCTCGCAAGGTTGAGCGAGTCGAACGGCGCGGGACTCACGCCGCCGTGACGGGTGGTGAAGGCGTGGCGCACGCCGCCGACGGAGAGCGTGCCGGCGGTGTCGAAGATCACGCCGTTGACGTTGTGCTCGGTAAAGGACATAAGGGACCTCCTTTCGCGCCTGCGGCGCGGGGAAATTTGCCGCGCACGGCGCGGCGAAGCTGCGGTGAATGGAAAGCTATTGCTGCTTTTTCAATAAATGAAAAGCGATATGGCAGATCAGATATACAAGGCTTTGTATCCCCCAAAAACAGGCAGTGACCAATGCTGCTCCGAACCATACCGGAAAACTGATAAATCCACCTGTTTGGAGAAATAAATGGGTATGTTTAAGGCCGCACAACTCATAGATGGGAAAGTAGAGTAAAAAATAAAGGGGGATATTCAACAATGTATACCGCCAAGAAACGAACTTGTAAAATAACAACGGCAAACCGATCAGGCTTACCCAGAAAACATAATGCCCCATCTGACTCCGTGCGGGAGGGGAATTCAGTCCCAATAAGTCATCGGAAACGATCAGGCAAAGCAGAATGGTTAAAATTCCCATCACTCCGGCCCAAAGCCACTTTTTGAAAATCCCTTGCTGATTCATTCATACCCTCCAATGATCCTGACTTGCCCGATCACCTCACAGGGTTTCCTCACCGCCGCATTCCAATGTTTCGCGAATGAAATGTGCCTGCAGATGACTTTCGGTGACCAGAACAGACTCCTGATGGAAGAAAGCGCACAGGTCCTTGGCGATATCCTTCACAACGGCCTTGTTAACGTCGATCAGGGTGAGGACCAGACTGGTCTCCCGGGCGTATTCTCCGCTTTCGTAAATATACCCACCCTCCTGCACCTGAAAGGAAAAAGGCACTTTGTAGGAATAGCATACATTACGAAGCACCCTGATATACTTTTCGTTTTCAAAGAGCTGTGTGTTCGTCGACAGATCGTTCAGCCCAATGTAGATTTTTGACTCGACCATATTCAGCGCCCCCTGTGTGCCTGACCGATGCGAATTTGTTTGCGTGACGTCCTCCGGCAGACCGTCCTGCCGGAGGCGAGAGCCCCCGGACCGGCGCGCCTTCGTGCCGAAAAGGGGTATTCTCTTTCGGAAAGAGAATACCCCTTTTTGTTGTTACCGTCCGCAGCACTGCTTATTTTCCGCGCTGCCGTGCAGCGCAAAAAATGCCGGATGGCAGCTCGCTCGCCGCTGATGCGGCAACCGCTCGTATGCCGCGTATCAGCAGGCTGCGTCCGTTACCGTCCGCAGCACTGCTTATACTTTTTTCCGCTGCCGCAGGGGCAGGGGTCGTTGCGGCCGATCTTCTGCACCTTGCGCGGCTGCTTTTTCACGCTGCCGTCGCCCGCGGTGGTGGCGACGATGCCCTCGGCCACGCGCTCGCGCTTGACCTCGGCCTCGCTCTTGATGCGGGCGGAGAAGATGCGGCGCACAGTCTCGTCCTGAATGGCGGAGATCATCTCCTCGAACATCTCGAGGGATTCCTTCTTGTAGGCGTCGATGGGGTTGACCTGCGCGTAGGCGCGCAGGCGGATGCCCTGACGCAGCTCCTGCATGGCGTCGATATGGTCCATCCAGTATTCGTCGACCACGCGCAGCAGCACCACGCGCTCAAGCTCGCGCATGATGGGGGAGGTGACGGCCTCCTCCTTGCGCTCGTAGGTGGTGACGGCGGCGTTGAAGAACAGCTCCGTCAGCTCGTCCTCGCCCATGGCGGCGAGCTCGGCGGGCTTTTCGGTGACCATGCCGCGCGGGAAGTACATACCCTCGAGGCTGCCGAGGATCTCGCGCACGCCGTCCTCGTCGAGCTTACCGTGCTCGCCGGAGTGGAGCGTGACCTGATTGGAAATGCCGCTGCGGATCATGCCGAAGATGGTATCCTTGAGGTTGCGGCCGTCGAGCACCTGCTTGCGCTGCCCGTAGATGATCTCGCGCTGCTTGTTCATCACGTCGTCGTATTCAAGCGTCGCCTTACGGGACTGGAAGTTGCGGGACTCGACGCTGGTCTGCGCGTTCTCGATGGACTTCGAGAGCATCTTGTTCTCGATGGGCGTGTCCTCATCGAGGTTCATGCGGTCCATGAGGTTCGTGATGCGCTCGCCGCCGAACAGGCGCAGCAGATCGTCCTCGAGCGAGAGGTAGAAGCGCGTCTCGCCCGGGTCGCCCTGACGGCCGGCACGGCCGCGGAGCTGATTGTCAATGCGGCGGGAGTCGTGGCGCTCGGTGCCGATGATGAACAGACCGCCGGCCTCGCGCACGCGGTCGGCCTCGCCCGCGATCTCGGCCTTGTGCCTGGCGAGCGCTTCGGCGAACAGCGCGCGGGCGTCGAGGATCTCCTGATCGTCGGTCTCGGCGTAGCCGGTCGCCTCGGCGATCAGCTCGTCGGAGAGCCCGGCCTTGCGCAGGTCGTTCTTGGCCATGTATTCGGCGTTGCCGCCAAGCATGATGTCGGTGCCGCGGCCCGCCATGTTGGTGGCGACCGTCACCGCGCCGAGCTTGCCGGCCTGCGCGACGATCTCGGCTTCCTTCTCGTGGTTCTTCGCGTTGAGCAGGTTATGCTTGATGCCCTCGCGGGAGAGCAGATAGGACAGGTGCTCGTTCTTCTCGATGGATACCGTGCCGACCAGCACGGGCTGGCCCTTGGCGTGGCATTCCTTGACCTGCGCGATGACCGCGCGGTACTTTGCCGCCTCGGTCTTGTACACCACGTCGGGATCGTCGATACGCGCGATGGGGCGGTTGGTGGGGATCTCGATGATGTCGAGGTTGTAGATGGTGCCGAATTCCTCCTCCTCGGTCAGCGCTGTACCGGTCATACCGGAGAGCTTCTTGTAAAGGCGGAAGTAATTCTGGAAGGTGATGGTCGCGAGCGTCTTGCTCTCGCGGGCGACGGTGACGTGCTCCTTGGCCTCGATGGCCTGATGCAGACCCTCGCTGTAGCGGCGGCCGAACATCAGTCGGCCCGTGAACTCGTCGACGATGACGACCTCACCGTCCTTGACGACGTAGTCGATGTCGCGCTTCATCGTGCCGTGCGCCTTGATGGCCTGATTGATGTGGTGGGCGATGGTGGAGTTCTCGGGATCGGAGAGGTTCTCGATCTCGAAATACTGCTCGGCCTTGGCGATGCCGCGGGCGGTGAGCGTCGCGGTCTTGGCCTTTTCATCCACGATGTAGTCGGCGTCAACGTTGACGTCCTCTTCCTCTTTTTCGTCCGTCTCCGCGATGACCTTCTTGCGGAAGCGGGCGACGAGCGCCTCGGTGCGGCTGTACATCTCCGTGGACTTCTGTCCGATGCCGGAGATGATGAGCGGCGTGCGCGCCTCGTCGATGAGGATGGAGTCCACCTCGTCGACGATGGCGAACGCATGACCGCGCTGCACCATCTGGGATTTGTAGATGGCCATGTTGTCACGCAGGTAGTCAAAGCCCATCTCGTTGTTCGTGCCGTAGGTGATGTCGGCAGCATACGCCTGCTGGCGCTCGGCGCTCGACATATCGTGCACGATCAGGCCGACGCTCAGCCCGAGGAAGCGGTAGACCTTGCCCATCCACTCACTGTCGCGGCGGGCGAGGTAGTCGTTGACGGTGACGATGTGCACACCCTCACCGGTGAGCGCGTTGAGGTAGGCCGGCAGAACGGCGACGAGGGTCTTGCCCTCGCCGGTCTTCATCTCGGCGATGCGGCCCTGATGCAGTACGATGCCGCCGATGAGCTGCACGCGAAACGGCTTCATGCCGAGCACGCGCCACGAGGCCTCGCGCGCCGTGGCAAACGCCTCCGGCAGCAGGTCGTCGAGCGACGCGCCTTCGGCGTAGCGCTGCTTGAACTCGTCGGTCTTGGCGCGCAGCTGCTCATCCGTGAGCGCGGCGTATTCGTCCGACAGGGCATCGATCTTATCAGCGAGCGGATAGAGACGCTTGAGCTCATGGTCGCTGTGAGAACCAAATATTTTTTTGAGAAAACCCATTTGTTGACACTCCTTGTCCAGTGTAATTCCGGATTATATCATATATTTATGAATAAAGAAAGGGCGAATCGGCGCGGCAATAAAATTTTACCGGATTCGGCATTTTCCCGTTGCCGGAACGCGGCGAATGTTGTAGAATAAGTGTTTGTTTGATAGCATGAAGCAGAGGAGAGAAAGATCTATGCAGGCAATCGGCTTTGACAACAATAAATACCTCCGGATGCAGTCGGAAAAGATCCGCGAGCGCATCAGTCAGTTCGGCGGCAAGCTGTATCTGGAGTTCGGCGGCAAACTCTTTGACGACTACCACGCGTCGCGCGTGCTGCCGGGCTTTGCCCCCGACAGCAAGGTGCGTATGCTTATGGAGATGCGCGACGAGGCGGAGATCATCATCGCCATCTCGGCCGACGACATCGAGCGCAGCAAGCGCCGCGGCGACCTCGGCATCACCTATGACGACGACATGCTGCGCCTGATCGACGCCTTTCAGGGCTGCGGGCTCTATGTCGGCAGCGTCGTCATCACGCACTACCGCGGGCAGACGGCGGCGGAAAAATTCCAGCACCGGCTCGAGGCGCTCGGCATCCGCGTATACCGCCACTACATCATTCCGGACTACCCGTCCGACATCGCGCGCATCGTCAGCGACGACGGCTTCGGCCGCAACGACTACATCGAGACGACGCGCAGTCTCATCGTCGTGACCGCACCCGGCCCCGGCAGCGGCAAGATGGCCACCTGCCTGAGCCAGCTCTACCACGAGCACAAGCGCGGCGTGTGCGCGGGCTACGCCAAGTTTGAGACGTTCCCGATCTGGAACCTGCCGCTGCGCCACCCCGTGAACCTCGCCTACGAGGCCGCGACCGTCGATCTGGACGACGTGAACATGATCGACCCCTTCCACCTCGAGGCCTACGGCGTGACGACCGTCAACTACAACCGTGACGTGGAGATCTTCCCCGTGCTCAACGCCATGTTCCAGCGCATCTACGGCAGTTCGCCGTACAAGAGCCCCACGGACATGGGCGTGAACATGGCGGGCTACTGCATCAGCGACGACGATGTCTGCTGCGCCGCCGCCAAACAGGAAATTCTGCGCCGCTACTACGCCACCGCCTGCGCGCAGCTGCGCGGTCTGTGCGCCCCGGTCGAGACGCAGCGGCAGGAGCTGCTGCTCAACCAGCTCGGCCTGACGGCGGATGACCGCCCGGTCGTGGGCGCGGCGCTCAAACGCGCCGAGGAGACCGGTGCGCCGGCCGTCGCCATCGAGATGCCCGACGGCACGATCATCACCGGCAAGACCTCCTCCCTGCTCGGTGCGAGCTCCGCCTGCCTGCTCAATGCGCTCAAGTACCTTGGCGGCATCCCGAAGGACGTCACGCTCATCTCGCCCGACATCATCGAGCCGATCCAGCATCTGAAGGTCGAACACCTCGGCAACCACAACCCGCGCCTGCACACCGACGAGGTGCTCGTCGCGCTGAGCATCTGCGCCGCAAGCGACCCGACCGCCGAGATCGCCATGCAGCAGCTGGCAAAGCTCGCGCACTGTGAGGCGCACTCGTCCGTCATCCTCTCGCACGTGGACGAAAACGTGTTCAAGAAGCTTGAGGTGAACATCACGTTCGAGCCGCATTTCCAGACCAAAAAGCTCTTTCATCACTGAAAAAACGGGGACAGCCGGCGCTGTCCCCGCTTTTTTTCGAAATTTTCGAATTTTGGAAAGGTTATGCTTGACAAACCCCATCCGGAGATGATATATTCGTAAAGCTGATTGTGGGACGACCTCTGCGGGTGTAGTTCAATGGTAGAACACCAGCCTTCCAAGCTGGATACGTGGGTTCGATTCCCATCACCCGCTCCATATCTTCTGGGCGGGCAGCCAAATATTGTATGCGCGCCAATAGCTCAGTCGGATAGAGCAACTGCCTTCTAAGCAGTAGGCCGGGGGTTCGAATCCCTCTTGGCGTACCATTTCAGACCTATGGTGGGTATAGCTCAGTCGGGAGAGCACCGGATTGTGGTTCCGGGTGTCGAGGGTTCGAACCCCTTTACCCACCCCACGAAATCGGGGATTGGGAGTGATCCCGATCCCCGATGATTTTTGCCCCGATATTGGGATGTAGTGTAATGGTAACACACCAGACTTTGACTCTGATATCGTGGGTTCGAATCCCGCCATCCCAGCCACGTCGCTGATGTTCTTCCAACTCCTGCTTCCTGCAAGCAGAAAGCATCCGTTTCCGAACACCAGCTCCTTCTTCAGCCGCGAATCGCTTCGCTGGATTCGCGTCTGAGTATTTATTGAGTGCGAGTCTTTTGCCGGATTCGCGTCTGAGTATTGGTTGGTTCGTAACGTGAATATTTTTTATACCGATATGCCCCAGTAGCTCAGTAGGCAGAGCACCTGCCTTTTAAGCAGGGTGTCCGGGGTTCGAATCCCCGCTGGAGCACCAAAAAATATCCCTCGCCTTTGGGCGGGGGATATTTTTTCCCGGTCGCTCCCGGGGAGTCGAAGTTTATCCCCGTCAGGGGAAATCCCCGCTGGAGCACCAAAAAATCTCCTCGCCTTTTGGCGGGGCGTTCGTAAGACAGTTAACGGAGCGCATCCGCACCGATGCGCTCCGTTTCTTTATGCTATTATGACATATGGCACAGTTGC